>Ga0233434_1000492_pt1 | contig 44242 bp, 59 predicted proteins | sample SI_122_August201_4_FD_182738 | JGI IMG/M metagenome (GOLD analysis project Ga0233434, IMG submission 182738) | Seawater microbial communities from Saanich Inlet, British Columbia, Canada - SI_122_August2016_120_MG | ecosystem: Environmental > Aquatic > Marine > Inlet | place: Canada: British...
CAAATTTTTCTTCTGATGTTGATTTTTTAAATTTGATAAAAATATCTACATCTGCATCTTGTGATAGCCATGTTCCCTTTGCAAATGAACCCCCAAACTCTAATCCTAATACTTCAGAATATTTTGCAATTTCATTTTCAACTAAATTGTATGCTAATTTTGCAATTTGATTTTTCGATTTTTCGATATTCTTTGTTGGAATAACTGATTTTGTAACTTTAGAAATTATTTGTTTCATGTTATGGCATTAATCTCCTCTAAATCTGAATAAATTGGTCCATTAGATGTAAGTTCACTTTTTTTCAATTTTATACTAGAAATTTCTTGTATCCCAAAATCCATCACTCCTTGACTCTCCAACTCTTTTGTCATATCTCTAACCTTCTTTTTAATTCTAAATACTGTGATATGAGGTTTGAATGCTTTATCTGAAATTAATCCTAATGGCTCTAGTACTTTGTTGACTTTTTGTGATAATTGTACGAGTAAATCCCCTCCATGACTATCAGTTCCAATCCAAATGACCCTGGGAAATTTAGGTTTAGGAAATGCACCAATTCCTATCAAATTTACATTAAAACTTGAAAATTCAATTGTACAAAGTGCTTGTTTGATTTTTAGTAATACATTTTCAGAAATTTCACCTAAAAATTGTAGTGTAAAATGCAAATTTCTTGGTTCTACAGCTTTTGCCTCAATGTTAATTTCTTTTTGAAATTTTTCAATAGAGTTAATTACATTTTCATCTGAAATTTCAATTGCAACAAATGTTCGCATTACAACATTTTTTGGTATATCTTTATAATAATTTCCGGTAACTTCATAGACGAGCCTTTTTTTTGATATGTATTGACAAAACTAATTGTATGCCTAACAGGAATGCCTGGTGCTGGTAAATCAACTATAGCTGAAGGATTGAAACCAAAAGGATATGATATTATCAATATGGGAAATGCAGTAAGAGATGAAGCAAAAAAAAGAAATTTAGAATCCACTAGAGAGAATCTTGGAAAACTTATGCTTGAACTTAGAGAAAAGAATGGTCCTGGAGCAATAGCAGAATTAGTTAAACCAGAAATAGAATCATCAATATCCAATGTCATTTTGATAGATGGAGTAAGATCTAATGATGAGATAGAAGTACTTAGAAAATTTGGTAATGTTAAACTATTAGCAATTCATGCATCAACTGATATCAGATTTGATTTTTTACAAAAAAGAGGACGATCAGATGATCCTCAAACACAAAAACATTTTGAAGAAAGAGATAACAGAGAATTGGGAGTTGGGATAAGTAACCCAATTGCATTATCTGACTATGCAATATCAAATGTTAGTCTAACAAAAGACGAATTGATAGAATCAGCATTTAAAATAATTCAAAGTTGGATAGAATGAAAATTCCAAATATTAGTTGTAAAATAGAAATGTTTTGCTCAATTAATCCTTCTGAAGATCCAGAGAAAATCAAAAAAGCAATATCCAATATTTTTCCACAGTCAAAAATAAAAACTGAAGATTTTTCGATTACTGCTATATCTAAGGATCTAAATTCTTTTGAAAAAATCTATGAAACAATTCATTCTAAACAATCTCAAAAAAGCTATAAACGTAATCTTGAAAATAACTTAGAAAATGATTCTACTTGGTTTTATCTAAACAAACAAGCAGCCTTTGTTGAACAAATTGCAATTTGTGAAGAAGCTGAAGAATCTCCTTTAGGACCAATCAAAGTAATTATGACTTCATCAAATATTGATGAAATTATTGATTGGATAGTTTTTGGAGATTAGAATTAGCTAAGAAAATTCACTCATTTTTGATTATTTTTTTCAGTTTGGATCTAAAATCCATTTTTTATAATTATTAAGAAATGTTCATAAAATTAGGCATAATTGCAGGTGTTCTAATCTTAGGAGGCATGATCTTCTCTAATGAAATTGATAGTCTATTCCCATCAACTTCTGCAAGTGTAGTTAATTCTCTGAAAGAAGACGTATCTAATTTTGGTGCAAAGGCATCTGATTCTGTAGAAAAAAGAATTGATGAATCCATTGACAAAATAGTAGATAAAACAGGTGATGCAATAACTAATGAAATTAGTGATATAGGAGATGATATTTCTGGTGAAATCTCTGATGTACGAGAATCATCTCAACAAACCATTACTGAAAAAATTTCAAATTTTAATCCAATTGAATCAATACAAAATGCATTTACTAATTCAAATGTACAAGATTTAACAACTTCGCCCATTAATTCTGAACTTATCGAAGACTCTACAATCCAAAACTCTATTCAAGATAAAACCCCATTAATTCATGATACACTATCTTTGTTCACTACACAACAACCAAATGATGACATCTCTCTTCAATATTTTGATTCAAGTGGAAAGACAACAAGTGTTAATGTAGTTATTAGAACTGATCAAAAAGAAATTTTCTCTGGCACATATTTCACATCAATGTTTGAAACCAATCTAAATGATATTTCTGGTGAACCATATTATGTTGATATGATTATAGAGCATGAGGATTATGGTACTGTAACATCATCAGTATTTAATCCAGGAGATTCTACTGATTCAAAAATTAGTGGTATTTTTTCACAATCATAATTTAATTTTTTTTAAACATTGAAACAAATTCAGGTAATGTGCTTGCACTTGTATTTCTTAATACCAAATTCATCTCTGATGACATTTCAGTTTTTTCAGGATTGATTTCTACTAGTACTGCATTGTTTTGTTTTGCATAGATTGGTAATGTATTTGCAGGCGATACAACAAGAGATGTGCCTGCAATTATCATCAAATCACATTGACTTGCAAGAATCATTGCTTTTTTCCAGACATCTTGTGGTAATGATTCTCCAAACCATACTACATCTGGTCTAAGCATATTTCCACATCTACATAATGGTGGAATTTCAGAAAATTCAGTCATTATTTCATCTCTAAAATCACAAATTGTACATTTTATTTTCACAATACTTCCATGTAATTCCAATACCTGTGAACTACCTGCTTTTTGATGAAGACCATCTATGTTTTGAGTCAGAACTGCAACATTGGCATATTTTTCAAGTTCAGCTATAGCTGTATGACCTTGATTAGGACTAGCTGAGAAGATATTACTCCTTCTTTCGTTATACCATTCCCAAACTAATTTTGGATCTTCGTAAAATGCATCAATTGTAGCTAGTTTCATGGCATCATGATTTCTCCACAATCCATCTTTTCCTCTAAATGTAGGGATTCCACTTTCTTGAGAAATTCCAGCACCTGTTACAAAAACAATTTTTTTAAAATTTTTGATCTGATCTTTTATTGATTCAAACATTTTCATTTGATTTCTATTTCTAAAAGATCTTTTGCAGTAATTACAGAATTATGAATTTCTTTTGCCTCATTCAAATGCCCTACTTCATCTTTGTATCTAGCTGAAAAATGCGTTAAAATTAAATTTTTTACATTTGCATTTTTTCCTAATGTTGCAGCTTGTTTTGCTGTTGAATGACAAGTATCTTGTGCTCTTTGTTTTTCTTCATCAAGAAATGTAGAATCAAACACTAAGTAATCACATTCATTAAAAAATTTCTCTAATTCATCAGTTGGCATTGTATCACCTGAAATTCCTATTTTCTTTCCTGGACGTTTTTCTCCTAATACTTCTTCAGGCTTAATTATCATTCCATTATTGCTAACCTCATTTCCATTTTGCAATTTATTCCATAATCCTCCTTCTGGTATGCCTAATTCCTTGGCTTTCACAACATTGAATCTTCCTGGTTTATCTTTTTCTTCAAATAGATATGAATATGCTGTAACTGAATGATTTGCTTTACATACACATATTGAAAATTTTTTATTATCAATAATTTTTCCAACTTTAATTATATTAATCAAAACAGGAAATGATAATCCAAAATTTAATACTTTGATGTTTGCTGCAATAAATTCTTCAATTCCACTCGGACCAAAAATTTCCAAAGTTTCAGTTCTATTTTGCATAGACATTGTTTGTAATAATCCTAAAATCCCTACACAATGATCTCCATGTAAATGCGTAACAAAAATTTTCATTTTCTTATTCCATCCCAAACCTGATTTCATATAGGAAATTTGTGCCGATTCTCCTGCATCAAACATTAGAATTTCACCATCTCTTTCTAAACAAATACAAGACAATCCTCTGTTTTCAGTAGGCTGTGCTGCTGATGTTCCTAAAAATACAAGTTTCATTTAATCAAAATTGTCCTTGTCAAGCTTTTATGCCTATAGATATGATATTTTTTTAACCCACTTAATTTTGAATTAATATCTAATTCTTTTTTGTACATTATTGCTACCTTTTTTCGTTTAGGCAGAATTGAGAAAAACTTTTTTAGAATTTCTTGGGGTTTTTCTGATGCCTTAGAAGCTGTTCCATAGGGCAAATCAGTAACAATACCATCAAATTTTCCAGAAATTTTTGTCAATTCCTGAAATTCTGATTTTAAAACCTCTGAATGATACCCATTGTCTTTGATATTTTCTTTAGCAATATTGCACATTTTCTCATCAAAATCTAATCCAATGGCATGTATTCCCATAGATTCAGCCTCAAGAAGTGTTGTGCCTGTACCACAAAATGGATCACAGACTGTCTCACCTTTTTTTAATCCGATTAAATTTATCATTACTCTTGTTAATTTCCAATCTAATTCATGAGGGTGTTTTTTCAATTTTTTTGGTCTGATTTGATTTTTAACTCGTTTTGAGAATCCAAAAAAATTCTCTTGATTAGTAAAAATCAGATATACTGTAATATCTGGATTTTCTAAATTTACTTTTACATGAGAGAATTTTGATATCATATCTCCCATGGAATTTTCTAATTCTGGAATGTCAAATTGTTTTGATGATAAATTAACTATTCTACAAACAAATGTCTTTGCATTTTTAAGATTTTCAAAATTTCCTTCATCTAAAAATAATCCTGACATCTTTCGTAATATTTGTCCAGAAATTTTTACAAATGTGGCACGTTCTGCAATTTTATTCCAATTAGTCTTTGATTGAACTATAACCAAATTAGAAATTACTTTAATTTTAGAAAACCTATCATACATTTTTGCTATTGCAATAATCTCATCTACTGCTATCTCTAGGTTATCTTTAGATAAAACAAAAAAACTTTCTGGCATTATATTATTGCCTTTGCAATAGTATAAGAAATATCAACTACTGATGTTTTTCCAGGAATTGTATTTGCACTAATGATCTTTGTAACTCCAGCTTTTCTTATCTTCTTTTCAGCATTATTCATCAAGAGAGCATGTGTACAAGCAACATACACTCTTTTACATTTTTGTTTTTTAAGAAATTTTGTTGCATTAATTATACTTCCCCCAGTACTTATTATGTCATCAACTAAAATAAGATCTCTGCCGATAACGTTTGCATTTTTTGTTTTAATTTGTACTTTACCTGTTTTTCTATCTCTTTTTTTCTCTAAAGCAATATACTCAGATCCAAATTCCCTTGCAAACTCTTGTGCTCTTTCTTTTCCACCTTGATCAGGGGAAACAACCAACGGATTTCTTAGGCTCAATTTCTTGAAATATTTCACAAGATCTGGAATTGCAGTCACATTTTTAGATTTGATAGTAAAGTGCTTGAAACCTATTACACTGTGAATATCTACTGCAACAATTTTTGATGCACCAGCACCTTTAAACAATTTTGCAAGAACTTTCATCGTAACAATTTCCCCTGGTAAAAATTCCCTGTCTTGTCTAGCATATCCCATGTATGGAATCACAGCAATTACTTCAGATGATACTTCTTTAGCTTTTGAAATTAATGATAATGCATGTAGCAAATTTGTATCCACAGGAGGATAGATTGATTGTACAACAATAGATTTTTTCTTGGATAAATTCCCATTAAGAGTTATTTTACTTTCCCCATCAGGAAAAACTCTGATCTCTGATTTTACTAGATTAGCCTTTATCCTTCTTGATAACCTTCTTGCTAAATCTTCTGAAGATTTTCCTGAAATTACTGATACATTACTCAATAAAAAAATATGATTTAATGGGATTCTTAAGTTTTGAGAAATGCAAAACTAGTCATCTCCCTCCCCTCTACCAATATCTCCAAGACCAAATTCATCAATAACTTGATTTCTATCCGGATCTAATTGACTAATCTCTTCAAATTCTTTCTTTTCGTCTCCTTGATAGACAGTTCGAATTGGCCATGGAATTCTAATATCATATTTCTTAAATTCTTCATACATAATCATTCTCAGATCTGTTTTTGTTTTGAATTGAGCACCATAATCTCTAACATAAACCCACATTGTAAAATCAAGTGATGAATCATTAAAGTCACTAAATCTAACTACCGGTTGTGTAACTTCTACATGAAGTTCTTTATCACAACCACAACTTGGTTTATTTTCATTTAGATATGGACATCTTTTTTGTCTTACAAGATGTCTCCCTTTTCCATCTACAATTTCTTTCATTCCACGTTTTCCAACTTTAACCAAAATTGATGCAACCTGACGAGGATTATTCAAATAAGAAACTCCAACTTTTACAACTGCTGGAACCAATTTATTTTCTTTAGAATAATTTATGATCTGAGCATTAACTAATTGTCTAGTTGGTATAACTGCAATTGATTCATTTAATGCATCTCTAATGTAAGTAACTCTGGGCGTAATTTTATGCACATGTCCGTTATATCCTGTATCGAGTTGAACTCTATCTCCTTCAATGACAATTTTGTCTTTTCTAATCATAATATAAGCAAAATAGTTCTGCATAGTCTCTTGCAGTGCTAAACCTAAACCAATTGAGAATCCACCTGTTGCTGTAGCAATCACAATCAAGTCAACACCCCACCATGCAACTACACCCAAAATTGTTGCAATGAAAATTCCTATTGGAAGAATTTGTTTTGCTGACTTTGGAAGTCCTTCTTTTTTCTTTTTTGCATGTCCAGGAGGACGAGAACTAGGAATTAGTGGTTCATAACTGTGCACTCTTTTTTCTTCTCTCCATACATCAATTGGAAATATTTCATCAGGTTTTGCACCTGGTCTTAACTTTCTACCCGATTGATTACTTCCTGTAATACAATTTTGATAATATTTTTCATATTTTTCACGTTCTGATTTTTTCCATTCTTCAAATGGGTTTTCAACTAATTTCTCATGACCTCCAATTGGATTTCCCTTTGTTGTACGGAATTGCTCCAAGTGGCGAATTCCTTCTTCTGTCTTTAGTGATTCTTGAAATTCTTTTTCATCGATATCTTCAGGAATAGTATTTGGAGGAACCCACTTGTACAATCTATGAAAAAGATCATCTTTGTCATCAACAAATCCTCTTTGTTCAAACCAAGCCTCAAAATCCTCTTTTTCTAAAATGGATTTGTCACGTTTGGTGAGACTAATGGGCACTAAATGTGATACTGTGTAACCAATTACCAAAATATTGAAAGTATTGAGAAGTTTTGCAAAAGTCTCTTCAGCAGATACATCCTCATTTCCAACTATCGATAAATCTTCTCCAAACAAAACACCTGTTTGTATGTGAATATTGATAGCTGTGATTAATGCAATTGCAAAAAATGGAAGTATAGCTCTTCGTAAAAATCTTGAAAAATGTGGTTTTTTATAATAAAATTTTTGTGAACCCACCCAAGATGAAAATTTTGTATATCCAATAACTATTCCAACTATTCCAATAATCATTATGAAAAATGCTATTTGAAGGGATTCAGATGAAGACAAAAGTTGAGATACAGTTTCAAATTCCCCCACAGAGATTTGAGATAATTCTTCTTCAGCCATGTTCAATCACTATTCTAATCAAATTAACGTCCTAGAATACAAACGTTAAGACATTTTATCATTATTCATTAAATTTCTAATTACTTTTTATTATTTTTAAAAATTTTGTGCGTATTTACCCTGTAACCTTTAACAAGGGTAAACGTACTATTTACAAAATGACCTATCAAGAGTCTGTTTGGAATGATTCTCCTTCATTAAAATCATACACCTTAGCAAATTTTCGTAATATTCCACAAATTCAAAACTTTTCAGAAGAAACTCAATTTGAGATGGAAGTTGTTGGAAATGTTCTACCTTTCAAAGCAAACAACTACGTTGTTGAACAATTAATTGACTGGAATAATATTCCCAACGATCCTATGTTTGTTCTAACATTTCCTCAAAAAGGAATGTTAAATTCAGAACATTATGAAAAGATGGCAACCACATTAAAAAATAATTCTGATAAAAAAGAAATAGCAGCTGTTGCAAATGAAATTCGTTTACAACTTAACCCTCATCCTGCAGGGCAAATGGAACTTAATATTCCAACATTAAAAGATGGAACTAAATTGTACGGCATGCAACACAAATACAAAGAAACCTGTCTTTTCTTTCCAAGTCAAAGTCAAACTTGTCATGCATATTGTAGCTTTTGTTTTAGATGGCCACAATTTGTAGGAATGGATGAAATGAAATTTGCAATGCAAGAAGGTGAACAACTTGCTCAATACCTTAGAGAACATTCAGAAATTAGTGATGTACTCTTTACAGGTGGTGATCCAATGATAATGAAAGCTAAAGTATTTTCAAAATATATTGATACTTTGATTGATGCAAAACTTCCAAATCTTAAAACAATTCGAATTGGCACAAAAGCATTATCTTATTGGCCTTACAAATTTTTGACAGATTCTGATTCTCAAGAAATGTTAGATGTATTTAGAAAAATCACTGATAATGGATTACATCTTGCATTTATGGCACACTTTAATCATTTGAATGAATTATCTACAGATTCTGTAGAAAGTGCAATAAAAGAAGTAAGGGCAACAGGTGCTCAAATTAGAACTCAATCCCCTCTTTTAGCTCATATTAACGATGATGCAGAAATGTGGGGAAAAATGTGGAGTAAACAGGTTCAGTTGGGTTGCATTCCATACTACATGTTTGTTGTAAGGGATACAGGTGCTCAACATTACTTTGGTGTTCCTCTTGTACGGGCATATGAAATCTTCAGTAAGGCATATTCCTCTATCAGTGGATTGGGAAGAACTGTTCGTGGACCAAGTATGTCTGCAACTCCTGGAAAAGTACAGGTTGTTGGAATAACTGAATTTAATGATCAGAAATTAATTGTTTTGAGATTTTTACAGGGAAGAAACCCTAATTGGATCCGAGAACCATTTTTTGCAAAATATGATGAAAATGCAATTTGGCTAGATGACTTAAAACCTGCATTTGGCGAAAAATTCTTCTTTGAAGATGAATTAAATGATATCAAAGCATCAAAAATGAATTAATTCCAATAAATCTTAGAATTTACCTGACCATCTTGACAAATCTATCTTACTAAATAACATTAGTAAACTAATTTTCTAAAAACAATAGTTGAATTCAGATCAAGTTCTACAAGCTATACAAGATGAAAATATATCATTTATTGATTTTTGGTTTGTAGATATTTTTGGAGAACTTCATAATGTTGGAATGCCAAGCTATGCAATTGATAAAAATAGTTTTGTAAATGGTCTTGAAAAATTAGATGCAAGTTCAATAGTTGGATTCAAATCTGTAAATAATTCTGACATGATTTTAATGCCTGATCCAACTTCATTCAAAATTCTTCCAAATGATTATGATCCCGGTAGTAGAAAGAATGCAAGAATATTTTGTGATTTGTATGATGGCAGCACGAACAAAGAGTCAAGATACAATCGTGATTCTAGAGGAATTGCACACAAAGCATCAGAGAAACTCAAAGAATTTGGATTGACTCATACTAATTGGGGACCTGAAATAGAATTTTTCGTATTTGATGCTATCAATGTTTATCCATCACCATATGCTGCAACTCATTCTGGTGCTGGTTCTGGTTACTCCATTGAATCTAAAGAATCTCCATGGGCCAAAGGAAATGTAAGTACTGCAATAGATATCAAGGAAGGATACTATCCATCACAGCCTAAAGATACACTTGAAGGGTTTAGAAAAGATGTTTGTGATGATTTGTATAATTATTTTGGAATAAAAATTGAAGCAGAACATCATGAAGTAGCAACTTCTGGTCAGTGTGAAATCAATTTAGTTTATGATGAAATGATTGCAATGGCAGATAATGTAATTGCTGTAAAAAATCTAGTAAAGGTTAAAGCTAAACGAAAAAATAAAGTAGCAACTTTTATGCCAAAACCAATTTTTGGTGATAATGCATCAGCTATGCATACACATCAAAGTCTATGGAATGAAAATTCTAATGTAATGTATGATAAAGATGATGAATTAGCTCAGATGAGTCAAACTGGAAGATATTATGTTGGTGGAATTTTAAATCACGCATCAGCTTTATGTGCAATATCAAATCCTACAACAAATTCTTACAAACGTCTTGTTCCTGGATTTGAAGCACCTGTCAATGTTTGTTGGGGATTAGCAAATAGATCTACTGCAATTAGAATTCCAATGTATAATAGAAATCAGGAAAAAAGTAAAAGAATTGAATATCGTGTACCTGATCCCACTGCAAATATCTACCTTTTAGAAGCTGCATTATTGTTAGCAGGATTAGATGGAATCAAAAATAAAATTGATCCAGGTGATCCAATTGAAGAAAACGTATACAAACTTTCTTCAGAAAAGAAACAAGAATACAAAATTGGTGCTTTACCTATATCACTAAAAGGTGCACTTGATTCTTTAGCAAGTGATTCAAAATTCTTAGAAGAAGTATTTACAAAAGATTTTCTTGATCAATACTCTGAACTAAAATACAAAGAATATACTGCATTTGCACAAACTCCTACAGCATGGGAAGTCTCAATGTATGCTGATGCATAACTGGTACAAACATCAAAATATTCTAGAGGCAAACTTCATTTGAAGAAAATCGGTGGAACATTTTTAAAATCAAATTTGATTTTTCTAGTATGAAATTCAACATAATTCTTGTTTTATTGATTATATCAAGTTCAATTGGTATTGCATATGGTCATACTGTTGATGCTGTTGGAGACTATAGAGTAGAAATTGGTTGGATGAATGAACCAGTTGTTTCTGGAGAGACAAATGGAATTGAATTCTATGTTAGTCCACTAATTCCATGCCCTGAGATTTCAGAACCAATCAAATGTGCAGAATCTCAAGAGTTTCAAAATGGAATTGAAGGATTGAAAAAAACTGTTAAAATACAATTAATCTATAAAGATGAAAGCATAACACTCCCACTTTCCCCTGATCATAATATTTCTGGAAAATATTATGCCTTTGTCAATCCAACAGTTTCTGGATTCTATCAAGCAAATATGTTAGGAACAATTAATGATACACCAATTAGTTTGTCTATGCATCCACCAAAAGTTGCAGAACGTTCCTATATCGAATTTCCTGAGCCATCAGATATTACAGTTCAACAAATGATTGATGGACATACAGCATTAATTGAAGATGTCAGTGAACTAAAAGATTTTGTAAATGAAACTAATCCGCAAACGGATGTAGGTTATATAGGAATTGGAATGGGAATTGTTGGAATAATTATTGCATTAATTGCACTTGCAAAATCTAAAAAGAGTTAATCCAAGTCTATTATTTTATTACGTTTTCTAAGAATAATATAAAAAATTGCACCAATCCCCATAATTGTAATTCCTACAAGAACTATTTCAATTTCAAACTGTAATGCCATGTATACAGTTGTACCAAATCCAAATAATGGCAAAATTGGAAATCTTCCTATGTTTATAGGAACTTTAAACGGTCTTTCTAATTCTGATTCAGTATAACGTAGTACAATTACTGCCAAATTGATTACTGCAAATGTGATAACAACTGCAAAAACAGTAATGTTTGCTATAATGACAATGTCTCCAACAAATGCAAATCCTACTGATGTTATCAAAATTCCAATAACTGCAATCCATGGTGTTTTTGTTTTAGAATGAATTTTACCCAAAAATTGTGGTAATGAATTACTTTTTGCCATTCCATACAAAATTCGTGCACCAGCAACTAATGTAATTAGAACTGTGCTTGCAGTTGCAAAAAGTGCAATCAGTGATAATGTTATACTTCCATTAGTACCTAAAACACTATGAGCTACATCTGCAAGTGGTGCTGAAGAAACTCCTAATTCTTCCCAATTTAAGACTCGAACAACTGATAATGAAACTAGAATGTAAATTACTCCAGTAATTATTACTGATAAAATTATGGCTCTAGGAATTGTTTTACGAGGTCTTTTTACTTCCTCTGCAACATTTGCCATATCTTCAAATCCAATAAAAGCAAAGAAAATCAAAACAAATGCAAGAATAATACCTGTAGTTCCATTTGGTGCCTCAAAATAATTCACAGGTTCCACAGGGTCCACAGTTAATCCTAAAAATATTATTAGAATCAATCCTCCTGCAGTAATAATTGCAAATGTTGTATTGGCCCATGTTGATTCTCTAATACCGATAAAATTTACTATTGATAAAATCCCAATTAATAAAACTGCTACAAATGTAATTGGTAATTCTATAAACTGAGTAAAATAACCACCAAAACCCAAAGCTACAGTTGCTGCAACTATCATTGATGTTATTGCAGTTAACCACCCAATAATGAATGCAAAAAAATTATTTTTGAAAGCTTTTTTCACAAAAGTATATTCTGCAGCAGCCTTTGGAAATAAAGCTGTTAACTCAGCATAACTTAATCCAGCAAATATTGCAACAATTGAACCTAACAAAAAAGAAATCCACATTGAATTTCCAGCAAATCCTGCAGCTTCTCCAATCAAAACATAGATTCCTGCACCTAAAATCAATCCTACACCATACATGGTAAGATGAAAAAGTCCCATGTGACGCTTTAATTCAGACACTTGCCTGTTTTCATAAAAAACTAGAAAATTAATCTATATCGTAAATATCATACGTAATAACCTACAAGTATAGGAATCCAAAAAATTACCTTAATTGGTGTAAAGTATGGTAGAAAATAATTATGATATTTTAGGAATTATAGAAGGTTCTACTGAGAAAGAAATTCGAGATGGATTTAGACGGTTAGCACTTCAATTCCATTCAGATCGTGGTGGTGAAAATGAACAATTTATCAAAATCAAACAAGCCTACGAAGATCTAAAAATTGGTAAAAAATATCCAGAAACAAATATTGAAAAAATAAAAAATTCACGAGTGTATTCTGATGAAACAGAAGCTGATGTTAGAAGAAAAAATCAAATTTTAGGCCAACAACTATCTAAAGAAATGAAAACTGCTCAAGAATGGGCAGCAGTATTAAACAGATCAAACTCTACTGCAACAAGATTATTTGGTTCAAAAACTCTTGGTGAAATTGAATTAGAAGTAAAAACAAATGGTGCTTTATCAATTAAAGGAAATTTTATGGCAGGAAGTATAACTTATGATGGTCCAATAACTATGCAAGGAAGTATAACTAGTCCATCATGGACAAAAGAATTTCAAACAAACATACATCTTACTTCAGGTGATTTTAAATTTATTAATCCATTAGAAAACAAATACAAAATTGAAAATGGTGCTAAAATAGTTGCAGATAATGGAAATATTGTAGTAGGAAATATCTATGGACGAAAATTCAGAGTTGAAGATCCAGATGGAAAAGTCGGCGTTTTTCAAATTCAAGAACATAGAACTCACATATCAGCTCCCAATGGAAAAATTATTGCTGAAAATCTTGTAGATACAGTTTCAATTAATGCTGATACAATTATTGTTCTCAACGTAGAAGATGATGTAGCAATTTCTGCACGTGAAGTTTTATTTTATGGTGAAAAATTTACCTATGATTCTATAATTGAATTAAAACAAGGTGGTTCAATTCGATTCTTTGAGAAGTTTTCAATTCAAGGATTAAGTGGTGATGCAATAATCAAACTTGAAAATGGGAAAAAAATTCGATTATTTGATTTAAAAACTAAAAAAATTAGAGACTTGGCTGATGAGTTTGTACCTAACAAAGAGAATTATGCAAAAGATGCTACTATGGTTGGACATGGATTTACAATTACATATGATATGTTAGATAATCTCTCAAAGAAACCAAATAAACAAAAAAGCAGTTGGAAATCAAAATTTGGTTTTTCTTAAAAAACCCCATTTTTTGTTATGATAATGAGCTATTCTCATAAATAGCCCTTTTTTTGAAAATTATTTGTGAAAAAGATAGAGGCAGTAATTAAAAGAAAAAACTTCACCACCATTAAGACTCATTTGAATGCTGTAGGGACATACATTATTGATAAACGAAATTTAGATGATAGTCATATTTACGATGAATCAATAGGCTCCAGTATTGGTTCTGCTGGATTAAAATCAGTACCTTTAGCAAAAATTGAAATGGTAGTTTCTAACAAAGATGCAAGAAAAGTAGTTGAAATGATCTCAAAAAATTCTGGTCTATCATCTGATCATGGAGGAAAAATCTTTGTTTCTGAAATGGAAGAAGTTGTAGATATGGAAACACTTGATGGAAAACAAGATCTAGAAACATCTATAGAAGAAAAATCAGAATCAAAACAATTACCTAAACGTAGTAGATTTATCCCATTACAAAAATTTACTTTACATAAACTTCAAGTTACCTATGAAGAAAACAAAGAAACTCTTCGAAATGATTATAGAATAAAATCTTTTAGTGATTTTGTAAATTATTGTATTATGAAATCTCTCCCTACTTTAGAAAAACAATTAAAAAATCCTACATTTGTTTATGAAAATAATTTTAATGATTATTAATTAGATATATGGCCCAAACAAAGCTAATCCCACCAAAGTCATACCAATTGCTGCAAGTGCTAATTTTGCAATAAAAATTCTGGATATTTTCATATAACTAAACCAACAACTACTGGTACAACTATAATTCCAACTATTGCAATAACTTTCAAGAAATCCTTTCCTTTAATTGGCTGCATCTTTTCTCTTTGAAACAATTTACTTTTTCGTAAAAAATTCATGTTTAATCTAAATTGTTTCTTCGCCTTCATTACCTGTTGTAATATCTACTGCACGTAAAATCTGAGATATGAAAATCTTGCCTACTCTTCCTTTTGTTTTGATAATACCTACAACCTCATCTTCTTGCGTGTCTGAAATTATGATTTCTATCTTGTATTTGTCATTAAACTGAGGCACAAAAATCTCACTTCCTTTTGATGCGTGAATCTCTGGACCTGGTCTCTTTCCTCTCCCCCTTACCTTGGAAACTGTGAGACCACCAATGCCTATTGCTTTTAGTCCCTCACTTATTGCCATGACATCATTTTCACCAAGGATGACTTCTATTTTGAGCATTTAATGTCAATATGATAATTACACAAATATAATTTCTGGTTTTGATAACTAAATGATAATCATTTGATAATCAAAATTAGTTATTGTTATTAATTTTAAATTAAAATTTATTTCAATGGTACTTGATTCTGGAGATACAGCATGGATGCTTGTTGCTGGAAGTCTTGTGCTATTGATGATACCTGCATTGGGTCTTTTTGAATCTGGACTTTTAAGAAAAAAGAATGCGGCTTCAATTTTCATGCAGATTTTCTTTGGTTTGGCAATGTTAAGTGTTATGTGGTTTATTTTTGGATTTAGTTTATCTTTTGGTGAATCAACTATGGGATTGGTTGGTGATATGGAATGGGTTTTTCTTAAAGGAATTCCATCAGATGCTCCATTAGAACAATATGCTCCAACAATTCCTGGTATGTTATTTGTTAAATTTCAATTAATGTTTGCAGCAATTACTCCATTATTACTTACAGGAACAATTGCTGAAAGAATGAAGTTTAGTTCATTTATCATATTCATTGCAGCATGGTCTATGCTAATCTATTACCCACTTGTCCACTGGGTTTGGGGTGGTGGTTGGTTAGCACAACTTGGTGTTGTTGACTTTGCAGGTGGTATTGTAATTCACACTAGTGTTGGAATGGCAGCGTTAGCTGCTGCACTAGTACTTGGTAAAAGAAGACATTATGGTCCTGCTATCATGATACCTCATAGTATTCCACTAGCCGTACTTGGTTCTTCATTGTTATGGCTAGGTTGGTTTGGTTTTAACGCTGGAAGTGCACTTTCTGCTTCAGGTGGAGTTGCAGGAAATACTGTTATTGTAACTCATATGGCTTCTTCAATTTCTGCTTTAATTTGGGCTGGTCTTTCTTGGATAAGAACTGGAAAACCATCTGTTGTAGCAACTATTAACGGTGCAATTGCAGGTCTTGCTGGAATTACACCAGCGTCTGGATTTGTGAGTGTTGAACATGCATTTGTTATTGGTATCGCAATTGGTGTTATCTCATACTCTGGTGTAGTACTATTCAAAGAGAAACTAAAGATTGATGATGCACTTGATGTAAGCTCTGTTCACGGAGTTGCAGGTATTGTTGGTGCATTAGCAATTGGTATCTTTGCAAGTACCGCAATTAATCCAGGTGGAGTTGATGGATTGCTATTTGGAAACCCTGACCAACTATGGATTCAAGCAGTAGGTGTTGGCGTTGCAGGTGCAATGGGTTTTGGTGGAACTTGGATAATTTTACAAGTAATCAAACATCTAATTGGAATTCGAGTTTCTCCTGAGGTAGAAGATGTTGGTTTGGATATTAGTGAACATGCTGAATCTGCGTATTCTGATGAAGAAGAATTTATGCTAGATATGGATGAATACACTGATGACTTACAGAATAAAGATGAAATTCTATTCAAAAAGAAATTTCCAAGTGATAAAAAATGACAATTAATTATGATGAATTGTCAAAACAGGTTCTTGATTTAGATTCTCAAGTGAGATTTGCAGGAGTAGTAAATAGCAAAGGAGTGATAATTGCAGGTGGACAAAAAGAAAACATAGAACGATTATTGTCTGATGATGACGTCAAAATGTCAATTCATTATGCATTACAAAAAAGAGATCTTTATACTAATTTAGCCTATAGAATTGGTCATGAAAGATCATCTACTACAGAATATGATAAAGTAACAATGATGAGTATTCCAATAAATTCTAATGAATTATTTTTAGTAAGTACAGAACCACGAGCAGATTACATGAAAATCATTGATTATGTGCATTCTGTACTTGATTCTCAGAAAGATACTGAGTAATACTCAATTTTAGTCACAAATTTACCTTGAAATCATAATTTCAAACTTATTGGAAACATTAATTGTTTTAAGAATTGATTTGTTCCAAAACTAACTATTTTTTTCTTTTAACTTCAAAAACACTATAACCATATTCTTGTTTTAATTCAATAGAACAAAATTGTATAAACTCGTATTCAGTAAAATCTTTTAAAATTTCATACAAATTAGTTCCAATTACTAAACTATTTACCGGACAAAGTGAATTAATTTTAAAACATCGATTGACAGTAGGTCCAAAAATATCAGATATGTTAGAAGTAGTACTTTCAGCTACTTTTACAGAACCATACGTTGCACTAACCTTGTAATCTAATTCAGACATATTTTCTGCTTCAAGTTGTTTTTTTAGTTCATCATGAGAATCAATCATAATTAAACAACATTCTAAAATATTTTTCATTCCTGAAACATCATTAGAATCAACGTTTGGGAATCTAAACATCAAAGCATCTCCAATATTCTTTACCACTTCACCATTATGGTCAATGACAATTTTTGCCATAAAGTTTAGAAAGATTTCATACATTTTAGCAATGCTTTCATCTGATAATTTATCTGAAATTTTAGTAGAATTAGTCATGTCAACTACTCCTACACAATCATTTTCATCATGTTGTGAAAATTTCAGTAAATTACCTCCTTTAAGTTGCTCAATAACCTCTTCTTTCTCTTTGATCTCAATTAATGATTCTTGTAGCTTTTGTGCCATTGAATCAAATGCATGAGATAATTCTTCAATTTCATCTCCTGTCTTGATATTGGTTCTTACATCAAAATCTCCACTAGAAATTTTATTTGCAGCATTCTTCAATTTGATAAGTGGTCTTGAAAATGATTTTGATATTATAAATGCAGCAATTCCCATTCCTATGGCAATTATTATTCCTGTTTGCAATATTCTCTCTTGTAGAATACCTATTGGCTCTTCTACTTCTGATTCATCAATTTCTGCAAGCAAAACAATTCCTAAATCTTTTGCACAATAAGAAGATCCATAAATTGGGACATTTCTATAATCAACATAAAATCCTAAATTCTCTTGTCCTTCATTAAAACATTTTTGGACACCTAACGTATCTACTTTTTGTTGGTATATTGCATTCTCGAAAAATCTAGATTCTGATAACATCAAAAATTTATCATTTACAATATACACTTCTCCCGTATCTCCCAATCCACTTCTACCTGACAAAATATTGTCTATTGCTGCAGTTCTCATTCTTGAAACTATTACCCCTATTGGCTCATCCCCTTTTTTATTGTCATCAGCAAAGACTGAAGAGACAACGATCATTTTTTTGCCACCATCTATTGATTCAAATTCAATAAAAGATTCTTTTAATCCTCTTTGAAATAATGAATTCTCAAAATAATCTTTATCTTTAATTCCACCAAGAGAAAAGAAAACTTTTCCATTAGCACCAATAATCTTTACATCTTCAAGTCCAATAGAAAACCCAATTAATTCTTGAAATGCCTGAACTTGAATTAAAAAATCTTTACGAGTAATCTCCTTCTTTTCTTTTAATTCATCTTCAGGAATTCCATTCATTTCTAAAATTAAGAGTTGAATCATTGGATCATTTGCAAGTATGTTATTTTGTTCAATTCTTGATTCAAAAAGTAATCTTAAAGTCTCTCCACGTATTGATGATTCACCTAACAGCTGATCTTCTGCTCTCTCCTTCAAAATTTGATCAGCATAATTAAAACTAAGAAATCCTGTTATTGTTAATGAAACAATAGATACAATCATTACCAATAAAATGAGTTTTTTACCAAGATTAAATGAGTGAGCCAATTTTCTTTTTTTATTTATTCTATATGAATATCAAGGCTTCTAAGTATATTATATCTCAAGTAATTATCAATCTAAAGAATTACTTTCCATGAATGAAAATCACCTCAAGTATTTAATTAACTAATTTCCGCTTTAGAAATATGAAATTTTTACTTTTTTCTTCATTACTAATTATTTTGGCTTCAACATCTGCTGCATATGCAGAAGAGTATGTGATTGATATCCCATTTGGAGCATATAATCCTGAATTAAACACCCCAGCAGAAGTCTGGTATGATCCACCTCAAATATTTGTCACAGTTGGAGATACTATCACTTGGTATAATGATGACCGAGAGAGTCATACTGTAACCAGTGGAGATAGTCCAGGACGATTTGGATGGATGGATAATAAGGAATTTGGCAAACCTGATGGCATATTTGATAGTGGTAGATTCTTACCCGGAGAATCATGGTCATACGAATTTGAAGAATCAGGAAATTTCTCCTATTATTGTATAATTCATCCTTGGATGGAAGGAATTGTAATTGTTGAAAAAGAAATTCCAGATTATCCACACGATGCAACAGGTGTAAAATTAGAATTCCCACTTTTACAATACACACCAGATAGAAACATAGAAGTCAATCTGTCATGGGATCCACCCGTTATCAAAACACATGAAAAAATCCAATTTGTATACCAATTCTATGATCCTAAAACAAATTCTAATCTTGCAAAAATGAAATATGATTTTATAATTTTCCAAAATGGAAAAGAAATTTTTCGTGACAAAGGATTAAACCAAATTGGTGGTGACTATAGAAATTTTGTTTTCAGTGATTCGGGTTCAATTATAGTTAGAATAGAAGGAATTCAAACATCTTCGATATTAGCTGAAGAAGGTGTAACTGTATCTGGTGGAATTGAAAATAAACAGCAACGAGCAGTTGATTTTACTACAGCAGTTTACGATAATCCAGAAAAAGTCTCTCATGAATCTTATCATATCAAACCAGCACAAAGATTGACAACTTATTATGAACTAATGATTTTCATCATCCTTGTTCCAGCTGTAATGTTTATTGTAGCATTACTCTGGCTCAAAAGAAAACCAGATATTCAACCAACTAAATCTAGCGCTGTTTAAATTTAAAATAATAAAAAAGAAATTAAAATTGATTGAACTAATCTAATCGATTAATTCAGTCCAACCTTTAACGAAGACTGAGTCTTTGTGGAGTGGAACTGGTTGTCCAACGGTAAAGTCCATTGGTCTCATCCAAAAGATTGCTTTTGTTGGGCATACACCGATGCATGCACCATCTGTAATGCATCTTTCTGGATAGAAAACAAATGCTTTGCCTCTCTTCCAGCCTTCGACTGGTTTTACTCTAAGGACATCTGGACCAAGTGTTGTACAGATTTCTACACATAGTGCGCATCCGATACACATTTGTTCGCTGATGTCTGGAAGTATTGCTACTGGCATAACGAAATTAATCCGTAATTTGGTATTTATATAATTTATCTAAAAATAGCGAGTTATAACGGCGTTTCAAATTTTGATCGCATCAAAACCTGAATTTACTATTATTCAATTTTGTAAATCTTTGAATCTATTTTTTCTAGACTAGAAATTATCAGATTTCCTTCACTCTTTTTTAGAAAATATACACCTGTTTTTTCTGATTTTATGATATGTTTTCCTCCTGGTGATAATATCCAATCACCTTTTTCTTTCTTTCTTGCCATTGTAGTTACGATAACTGATGAATCAGTACTTCTTCCAAGAGATGAGAGTAACATTATACATGAATTGATGAATCTAGCAGATTCAAGATCATCAAACATATTGTAAACTCCATTAAATGAATCAATTACAACTAGAATTTTTTCTTTTGATATTTTGATGATTATCTCTGATAATTTTTCTTTCCAATCTACTTTATTTGGATGAAAAATAGTCACATTATCTTTTTTCTGAATCATTCCTGATTCAATATATCCAGTATAAAGTAAATCCATATCTACAAAAACTATAGAATTTTTAACAGAATTCATTAATCTATTAAGAAATTCTGCTTTATGGAAAGGCTCTGAACATAATACTAGACTTGGTACATTTTTTCCAAATTCATTTTGAATATGTACTAAATTATTATCTAAAACCCACTCAGGACTTTTATCCAACACCACTTTAGCATTTTACAGATATAATAATGAATTTAGTATCAAAAGATATTTCTGATGATTTCCCTAAATCTGATAAAATCTATCTAAATAATGCGTCTGTATCTCTTATGCCTTTACAAAGTATTGAGGCCATGAATGATTTTCTTATATCATACAATACAATTGGACCTGATTCAAAAGACTCAGAACCATTTGTTACTGAAAAACTAAGAAATGTAAGAAAAACTATAGCAGAAATTATTTCTTGCCAACCTGATGAAGTTGTTCTTACTCAAAGTACTACTGATGGAATTAATTTTGTAGCAAATGGACTCTCATTTAATGACAAATCAAATATTATTATTCGTGGAATGGCACATGAGCACCATTCAAATTTCTACCCTTGGATTAAATTAAAAGAAAAAATTTCAATTAAAAATCTCCCTATAGATAAAAATGGTTTTTTTGAATTAGATAAACTAGAATCTTACATTGATGATGATACAAAACTTGTAGCACTTAGCCATGCTTTGTATAATACAGGTTCTATACTGCCTGTAAAAGAAATCGCAAAAATTATTCAAGAAAAATCACCATTCTTTATTGATGCTGCACAAACTGTAGGATGTATAGGAGACATTGATGTATCTGAGATCAAATGTGATTTTATGTCATTTAATGGATCTAAATGGCTTTGTGGTCCAATGGGCACTGGTTTATTTTATTGTAATAGAAAATCAAGTGAATTATTAGAACCACAAACAATTGGTGGTGAATCTGCAATAATTTATGATGATGCAAATCTTACTTTCAAAGAAATGCCAGACAAATTTCAAACTGGTTTTAGAAATTATGTTGGAATAGTTGGATTAGAATCATCTGCTAAATACTTGCTGAACTTTGGTATGAAAAACATTCATGAGAAAAATCAACATTTATCAAATCTCTTCAGAGAAGAATTATCAAAAATCCCAAATATTATTTTGTATGGACCAGAAGATCCTAATGACAGAACTAGTATAGTTTCATTTAACATCAAAGGATTAGATTCACAAAAAATGGTTGATAAACTTGAAAAACAAAATATTGTTTTGGCTGTAAGAGAAATTATGGACACAAAGATTGTACGAGCTTCTCCTCACTTTTTCAATACAGAATCTGAAATCCTTCAAGTGATTGATGCAATAAAAAAATTATAATTTTTCTTGCTCTTCAATAACCATCATAGTCAACGTTGATTGAACTTTGCTTATCTTTCTGACTTTGTCGGTAATAATAGCACGTAGTTTTTCAGCATCATCTGAGGTTAATTTTAAGACAATATCGTATACCCCGTAAACCCCTTGAACCTCATATGTGATACTCTCGTCTACTAGAATCTCTTTTACTTCATTAATTATTGACTCATCTGAACCTAAATCAGAATTCAATAGAACATATGCAGTAGGCACACGAAAATTTTCATCATTGAGTATTTAACTTTTGATGATTCAAAAACTGATTAATCACTAATTGGATTCTATTGATGTGAAACTAATAGATCTTACACTAACAATATCTGAATCTATTCCAAGCTTTCCTGGTTCTCCAAAGCCACAATTCATTCTTTGGTCTAATCTAAAGGATGATGGATACAACCTTGAATTATTATTTCTAAGTTCACATACTGGAACTCACATTGATGCACCATATCATTTTGCTAAAAATGGAATCAAAATCAATCAAATTCCACTTCATAGACTCATGGGAAAAGCCATCTTGATTAAAGTACGAAAAATTAGGAATACTGCAATAACAAAATCTGATATTATTTTATTTGAAAAAAACAATGGCAAAATTCCCAACAATTCTTCAGTATTTTTCTATACAGGATGGCAAAAAAATCTGAAAAAAAATAACTATTTCACAGAAAATCCTGGATTAGATACATCATCGGCTAAATATCTTGCATCAAAAAAGATCAATCTAGTTGGAATAGATTCCCCAAGTATAGATCTTGGAAAAGATGAATCATTTAATGTTCATCATATTTTATCTAAAAACAATATCTTAATTGTAGAAAATTTAACAAACCTGAATAAAGTTTCATCAAAGGAATTTAATTTTACAATTCTTCCATTAAAGCTAAAAGATGCAACAGGTTCCCCAGTAAGAGCTGTAGCATCATAATTTACTCTCAAAAAATTTCGTAATGCTAAAAACATGGTAAATATCAATACATAACATGAGTAAACCTGGAAATATTTGGAGAAAAGTTCATGGCAAAATCACAAAAAAACCAACAAACTTTTCTTGGTTAATTGAAGAAAAATTGGCAGGCTCTGGAATGCCAACTAGTTTTGAAGAATTTGAATGGATTACAAGTCAAGGTGTAAAATCAATTGTAACTATGACTGAGAATGCATTACCAGAAAATTGGACTCAAAATATTGATTATTTACATGTCCCAACACCTGATTTTACTGCACCTGATATGGATAGAATTGAATCTGCAGTAGATTTTATGCATGAGCAAATTAACAATGATCAAGCAGTGATGGTTCATTGTGCTGCTGGAATGGGAAGAGCTGGAACAATTTTGGCATGCTACTTTGTAAAATACAAAAAATTTACAGCTGATAAAGCAATTAAAAAAATTAGGAATGAAAGACCTGGTTCTATTCAATCAGAAATACAAGAATTAGCTATTGGTTTTTTTGAAAAACACATAAAAAATTAAACAAACTCTGAAACTAGTTTATTATCAACTACTTTGATCTTCATAGTTTTACTATCTGTAAAAGTTACTGTCAATTCATCACCTGAATCTTCAATTTTTACAATTTCTTTCATTTTGAATTCTTCATATTTTCCCATTCATTTTCACCTATTCTGGAATTGACACCGTCTCAATTTTACCATCAACTGCTTTAATAAACAAAAATCTATTATCTTTCATAATGAAAGTTATACCGCCTTCTTTGTCAGGATCTTCTACTTCAAGAAGTGGTTGTCCTAACAAACCATCGTATTTTGCCATAATAATTCTCTTAAAAAGTTCCTTATATCCCTAATTGATTGTTATCTCAATTTCACTAGAGTTATTTTTGATCTTTCCCACTTCTGTATAATCATGTTTTTGCCATGATGCAAATGCTTCAGCCCCGATCTTATGATTACCTTTTCCTAAATCTGATGCCTTGAATACAAATTTTTCATTAAAGTCAAACAATTCCTCTCTTACTTTCTCTTCTGTGTGTCTGATAAATGGCTCAAAGTTTTTAGATACTTGAACCCATATCCTTCTATCTTTCATTGGATTGACAAGTTTTGGATTTCTTGTCCAAAAAATTGATGCCTTTCTGTAGGTATCAATAGTTCTACCTACTTCCTTCTTCCTTATTCCACCTGTTGTCAGTTTAATACCGTATTTCAACTTGAATGAGGCATCATAGTTGTTGTATGATTTTGTCCAATTTGCCTCATTGAATGCATCTCTAAGACCTCCTTCAACTGAAAATTGGACATTAATCTCAATATTTTCATCAGATGAGTATTCATCCTTGGATTTTACTAATTTTATATCAGAAATTTTACTCTCACTCATATCTTAACCGCTCATAATGATTTATATCCACAATAAGTGTTTTTTTGGATTACATGAACATTCAAGTAATTAGTTCCGAATCTAAGGAAATCAGCCTTTCAATGAAAGAAGCTGATATAGGACTTTTGTATGTTATTCAACATGAACTCTTAAAACAATCAAGTGTAGATTTTGCTGGTGTTATTGTAAAGCACCCACTTACTGATGAAATATGGATGAAAGTCACTTCTAGTACAAAACCAATGAGTGAGATTAAAAAAGCAACAGATTCAGCAATAAAAATATCTGAAGAGTTCAAAAAATTAGCCAATTCTAAAATTAAGGTAAATTAGATTGAAGTTTTGCCCCAAATGTGAGGTTAAATTAAAAAAAGGTAGTTCTGGCCTTGAATGTTCAAAATGTGGTTACACTGAAGGACAAAAACTGAAACCAACAAAAAAAATTACTGATGAAGAAGAACCAGACTTTTCACTTCTTGCCTTTGAAGGAGATGAAGGAGAAGAATCAATGCCAGTAACCAAAATAGACTGTGAAAAATGTGGTCATGATGAAGCAGTTGGATGGATGTTTCAAACTAGAAGTGCTGATGAACCTACAACTAGATTTTATCGTTGTCAGAAATGTAAATACACCTGGCGTGATTACACATAACGTTTAACTGGAACTTTGAGTCAGGAAAATTGATTTGACTTTTGGTGCAAAAACAAGTGGCTCAGATGATCTTAAAGCAATAATCTCAGCAATTTCTACACTTGTTGAAGAAGCTACTTTTGTTGCAACTGCAGAAGGAATTTCTTTTAGAGGAATGGATCCATCTCATGTTGCCCTTATTGATATCTCTTGGCCAAATTCTGCTTTTGAAAAATATGAATGTGATAGTGATATTAAATTTGGAGTAAGAATAGATGAATTTTCAAAACTTATCAAAAGAGCAGACAAAAAAGACAGTATTGAAATTAGTATCTCTGATCAAAACATGTTACTTGTAACGGTTGGAAAAAATAAAAAATACAAAATGCGTTTAATTGAAAGTTCTGCAACAGATACACCACTACCAAAAATACCATATGACTCAAAAATTGTTTTATCATCTTCAAAGTTTGATAAGATTTTAGGTGATGTACAAGTTGTATCTGACTATTTGACAATTCAAACAATTGATTCAAAAGCAGATTTTTCAGGCAAAGGTGACTCTGGTGAAGTTGTGATTGATTTAGACAAGGATGATGAGGACATTGAAGAAATTTCTTCAAAAGAAGACGGTGCTGGTACTTACAGTTTAGAGTATCTTAATCCAGTAGTAAAAGCTGTAGGAAGCACTGCAGGCTTGATTACATGTGAATTTTCAAGCGCAAAACCTCTTAGAATTGAATTCAAAGTAGCAAATATTGGTAGAATTCACTTTTACTTGGCTCCACGCGTGGAAAGTTAAAGCATTTAAAGATTAACTAATTCAGGTATTTTGAATTGAGACTTGTAATAAAATATGGTGGAACATCAATCTCTGCTGCAAAAGATATCCAAGCAATAGCTAAACATCTTAACTCCTTATCAAAAAAAAATCAAATCGTAGTTGTATGTTCTGCAACGAGTGGAACTACTGATGATCTCATAGAAATATCTGAATCAATAAAAAAAGAGAATAAATTAAAAGCTGAACAACTTGCATCAAAAATTACCAATAGACATAAACAATTGGCAAAACAAACAATCAAAAAATCTGATATACGGAAAAAACTACTTAAAAATTTTGATGAAGACTTTACTGAACTTGTTGCACTAATTGATGGAATGGTATTGCTTGGTGAAGTTACACCACGAACTATGGATTATTTATTTTCATTCGGTGAGAAATTATCTATAAAATTAATTTCATCGGCAATTAATGATTCAGGTAAAAAATCAATTCCTCTTACAGGTAAAGAAGTTGGAATTGTAACTGATTCTAATTTTGGTGAGTCAAAACCACTTATGGATACAACTCGACTAAGAGTATCAAAAACAGTAGATGCTTTGTTTTCAAAGAAAATAATTCCTGTAGTTGGAGGATTTGTTGGAGCTGATCAACATGGACATGTGACTACTTTTGGTAGAGGTGGTTCTGATTATTCAGCCACAATCATTGGTTCATGTATGAAAGCAGATGAAATTTGGTTAATGAGTGATGTAGATGGATTAATGACAGCAGATCCAAAACTTGTTAAAAATGCAAAATTACTCAAAGAAGTATCATACATAGAGGCAATTGAAATGGCCTTGTTTGGTGCAAAACAGATACATCCACGAACATTTGAGCCTCTACTTTCAAAGAAAATACCAATAAAGATTAGAAATTCATTTAATGTAAAAAATGAAGGAACACTAGTATCAGCATCACCATCAGCAGCTGCAAAAAATACTGTAAAGTGTGTTAGTAATATAAAAAATAATGGTTTAATCGATATCAGAGGTGGCAGTATGGTTGGAAACCCAGGAACTGCAGCTAAAATATTTGAAACACTAGCAAAAGCTGGAATCAATGTAATGATGATTTCACAAAATCCATCAGAATCAAGTATAACAATAGTTGTAAAAAATACTGATCTTGACAAGGCTGTAAATTCTTTGGAAATGGAATTATTAGGAAAAATTATCAAAAAGTTAGAAGTTACCACAGATGTAGCAATAATTGCATTGATTGGTTCAGGAATGAGAGGTACCATTGGAGTTGCATCAAAAGTTTTTGGTGCAATTGAGAAAAACAAAGTTAACGTATCAATGATAACTCAAGGCTCATCCGAGCTAAATCTTGCACTAGTTGTAAAAAACACTGATACAAATATTGCAGTACGTGCTTTGCATAATGCATTTACACTTGACAAAATTAACTAAGACAAAATAATTTAAGGGAATAACTTCAATCAGACTCATTGAAAAAATTAATTGTTATTGTAGTTATTGGAATTTTTGCAGCAAGCATGATTTCTATTTCTTCAATATCTGATCAATTTGTTGATGCTGGTTCTACAAAAAAAGTTCATTTTACTCAAACAATTACATCTTCACAAGATCCAGGTCAAGGTCATGAAAATCATCAACTAGCATTAGTTCTTTCCCCAAATGAAGGAACTCTCTATGATGGTTCTATGACATTTACCTCAAGTGAGCCTGTTCAGATAGTAGTTTTACATGAAATTAACTCACGAGATGCAAAAGGTCAACCTACATGGACTATTGATGGAAATACGATCTATGGATTATCTTTAATTGATTTAGAAAAAAAATCTGGTTCTTTTGAATTTACAGGATCTGCACTTGCATTACATTCACCAAATTCAAAAAAATTCACTTCTACTGTAAGTCTTGATGGCTGGATACGTGGACAACCTACTGAAGTAATTATGCAAAAAATTGAATTAGAAAAAGAAGAACCATCATCATTACTTTCTAGAACAAATGTTCCAGCTACAATTCCAATGCACAAGGGAATCTATGAAGGAAATCAAATTCTTTACATAATTACTGATGGAAGTGATGAGGATTATGCAAAAACTCTCTCAGAAAAACAAGGATGGAATGTTGAACTTGCATCAGTTATCGCTGATGTACCAGAAGAAACTCTTCAAACATTATTTATTTTTAAAAATGGAGTTAAGGGAGACGGAATTTATGGATTTCAAGATGAAGTATTTTCTAGTACTCCTTCACAAGAATCAAAATACAGTGCATTAAATTCTGTAATTGAAGTTACATGGAAAATGGGTCAAAAAGAAATTGTATTTGAATCATCTGACGATATAATTACTGCTAAAGAAAATGGCAGAATTGAATTTAATGAAACAAATATTGTTCTGAATACCCCTCAAATTGTTTGGCCAGATGGACAGATGAAAATTAGAGATGATAAAGAAATTACTGACCAAATGCCATATGGTGGAGGCCAAATAACTGAAATTAATGAAGAAGAACTTACTGTAACTTTTGTAGCTCATAGAGGCTGGGGGCCTGATGGAAGAACCATTTACTATATTGTAACTGATGCAACTCCTTTAGGACCTGCAGAGACAATGGGTGTTGCTTCATCTCCAAGTTCTGCAAATCTAATTATTAATCCAGGTGCAGTTGATCTCTTCCAATTCAAAAATGGAATCAAAGGATCTGGTCCACTAGGATTTCAAGCAGGAATTGCAGGAGCATCCCTTGATGATGAAAATTACAGTCCAATGTGGAGAATATATCTAGTTGAATGGAATGATGAAGAATCCGCAAAGATTCTTGAAACAAAGTCTGACATTGATTCATTTAATGCAGATGATTTACTATCTGTTAGTATTGCACGACCAACTAACAGTGATCATATAGTAAATTGTCCATTCATAGATCCATTCCAATAATTATTCCACTAAACGGATAAATTACTTGATAAAAAATTTATTTTAAAATTGACTGGTAAACTCTACATTGTTGGTGTTGGTCCTGGCCATCATGACCACATGACATTTCGAGCAAAAGAAGCAATAGTTGAAAGTGACACAATTGTTGGATACGAAACTTATGTGAATTTAGTTTCAGATCTAATTGAAGGTAAAACAGTTTATCGATATGCAATGACACAAGAAGTAGAAAGAGCTCATCAATGTATTGATCTTGCAAAATCAGGAAAAATTGTTTCACTTGTATCAAGCGGTGATCCTGGAATTTATGGTATGGCTGGATTAATTTACGAAACACTTGCAGAAACTGGTTGGAATCCAAAAGATGGTTTACAAGTTGAGATTGTCCCAGGCGTGTCTGCACTTAATTCATGTGCATCAATTATTGGATCTCCTCTTATGACTGATTTTGCAGTAGTAAGTATGAGTGATTTGTTAGTCCCATGGGAAATTATTAAAAAACGAGTTGAAGCTGCAGCAAAAGGTGATTTTGTAATTGTTATTTACAATCCAGCTAGTAAGAAAAGAATTCATCAATTACAAGAGACTAGAGAAACTCTTCTAAAATATAGAAAGCCTACAACCCCTGTTGCAATTATTAAAGGTGCATTTAGAGAATCTGAAACAATAGTGATGACGGACTTGGAAAATCTACCAAAACATTCAGACACATTAGGTATGATTAGTACTGTAATTATTGGAAACTCATCAACTTACACATACAAAGATTTAATGATCAATCCAAGAGGATACAAATCAAAATATAATTTAGAAGAACAAACTAACCCTGATCTTAAAGTCTAGAAACTTTTCTTTATTGTTTCATGTAATTCTTCACTCAGATTCAATTTTTCTCTAATTGGAGAAACAATTTTTACCAAATAATTTCCAACAGTCTGTTTCAAATCTCCCGGATGTAATTTCTTTCCAACAAAGTCTGTTTCAAGTTGATTATAATCAGAATATGATACATTACCGCCAAATTTTTCAGGTCTTTCAACATTCATTTCATTAAACTCATGAAAAATTACTGTTTTTGCAATTTCTAATAATGGATTATTCTGAATATTTGCTTCTTCACACCAAGCTTTACTGATCTTTTTCTTTATCTCATCATCTGTATTATGAATAAAAATACCTGAATTTGGATCTGATTTACTCATTTTTCCTAATATTTGAGAATCACTAGTATCTGCAGGTTTTGAGAGTCCTGGCAATAACTTGTGATGTACAGCCACAGGAACTTTCCATTTCATTTTGGGGAAGATTTCTCTTACTAGCATGTGTATCTTTCTTTGATCCATTCCAGCATGAGCAATATCTACATCCAAAGAATGGATATCTACTGCTTGCATTGCTGGATAAAGCAGTTTGGCTACATCAATTTTTTTATCATCTTCAGAACGTCCCATAATTGTTAGAGTCCTCATTGTTCTAGCAATTGACATATGTTTTGTAAATTTTAAAAGTTCAGACCAATATTCTGTTTTTTCTTCATACAATTTTGATCCTAAAACAATTTCTGCATCAGGACAAACTAACTTGAATGCATCTTGATAATATTTAGAAACTTTTGAAATTGTTTCCCAATCTCCACCTAGTTTATCATTAATTAGAGTGTGCCAATCTGCGAGAAAAATTTTACATTTAACACCAGCTTTTGTGAAATCATTAATTTTGAAACCTGTACTAATTAAACTACCGAGATGTAAGAATCCAGAAATCTCTAAACCAATGTAATGTTTTGGAGATGAATTTGTTTTAAATAACTCAACTAATTCATCATGTGTTACTACTTCTTCAGTTGGTGGTCTTTGAATCAAATCAACTTTTTCAGTAATATCCAAATCAAAACAACTTTTGAATTGTAAACGTATAAAGTTATTTAAAAATACTAGTTGAATTTGAAACCTATGAATATCTGTTACATTTACAATAATTATGACTCTTGAAGAAGGACTAGAATTAATTGAAAATTACAAGAAAGGCCTCCAAAAATTTTTAGATCTATTGCCTGAGCAATCAGTTCAACTAGGCTCTGAAATGATCAAAACTCTAACATTAAACTCAAAAAACGAAATTAAAAATCTAGAAGCAATAGAAAAAGCCCTTAAACATACATCAAATAACGAATCTGAATAATTTTCTAAATTCTTATTTACAATCTTTCTTGTGTTTTCTTAACCCTTCTTGAGTATCAAATTCTGTTCCACAAGCTCGACATTTCTCTTTTTTCTTGTTATGGGCTTTTTCTTGATGTTTCTTTAATCTGTCAGAATCAGGAAGAACTGTTCCACATTTTTTACATTTTAATTCATTTTTGCTAGATCCAAATAATCCCATATTGAAAGTATTTCATACTAGAAAAAATAGTTTTTACGTAGAATTCACGTAAATTAACACACAAAATACATTTTTAGAAGTATTCTAAATTTCTGATTCATCCAAGCTTTTTCGTGGTTTTATACTAAGATAAAATGCATGAGTGCTAATGATAAAACCTGCAAGAAATATTTTGGTTGCAAATACTAAATTCCACGGTCTGTCAGGATCTGGATAAGCAACTGATAATTTATCGATGTCTGGAACCATTCCATTAATTGTACCTGCAGTAATCTGTGCATTTAACACTGTAAAATTGTATAATACTTCGTAAAGTGCAATAATTGAAAATCCTAACAACATTAACTGAAGTAATGCCATTCTAGTTCCAACAATTTTATCTCCTGCAGTTCTTCTCCAACCAATTCTAGTAACACAATACCATCCAATTATTGTAGAAAAAAATATCCAAGTTGTTACTCTTGCAAAATTTTCAAAAGGAATTGTAGTATTATGAATTGCTTCACCCATAACATAAGTCCCATTCTCTAACCATTCTATCATTGTTACATATACTCCAAAAACTAATGATGATACCATAATGAATCCACAAATGTAAAAAATATACAGATAAACTTTGTAACCTGAATCAGTTTTTTCAAGATGACGTGGCTTCACAATGTCGTTTGCCAAATTTTGAAATATAAAAATTCATGTATCCTCAACGAGACTTATAGATTAGTTATGGAGAGAATTACTATTGAAAATTGCAATTAACATTCCTCTAATAGGCAAAGAAGAGATCACAGCAGTTACATCTATTCTTAAAGAAGGTGCTTTGACCTCATCTGCTAATCAGGGAGGTAAATACGTCCAAAATTTTGAAAAATCTGTTGCATCTTTTGTAAAATCAAAATATGCAATTGCAGTAAATTCTGGTACTGCTGCACTACAGGCTGCTCTTCATGCATTAGATATCAAAAAAGGCGATGAAGTTCTAGTTCCATCATTTACTTTTGTTGCTACGGCAAATGCAGTTGTGTCCACTGGGGCAAAACCTATTTTTGTTGATATTCTTAAAGAAAATTATACCTTAGATCCAGATGATCTGCAAAAAAAGATAACAAAAAAAACTCGTGCAATAATCCCCGTTCACCTTTATGGAAATATAGCAAATATAGAAAAACTCTCTGAAATCTCTAAAAAAAATAATTTACCTATAATTGAAGATTCTGCTCAGTCTCTAGGTTCTACCTATAAGGGAAAACATACTGGTACTTTCTTTGAAATGGGTTGTTACAGTATGTATTCAGCAAAAGTAATGACTTCTGGAGAAGGTGGTTTTATTGTAACTAACAACAAAAACCTACGAGACAAATTATTGATGATTAGAAATCATGGAATGGTTCATGGATATGATACAAAAATATTTGGTCTGAACTTACGATTACCAGAAATTAATGCCGCAATTGCAGCAATCCAAATTAAAAAACTTCCTGGCTTTTTAAAATCTAGAAAAAATAATGCAAAACTTTTATCAAAACTAATCGCTGATCTTAAAATTCAACTTCCTCAACAACGAAAAAATGAAAACATAAACTGGTATCTTTACACAATAACAACAAAAAAACGTGATATACTCTTAAAAAAACTTAACAAAAAGGGAATAGGTGCTGTATCTTATTATCCTACACCAGTTCACAAAACTCCATTTTACAAACTTAAAACTAAACTTCCTGTAACTGATTGGGCTGCAGCACACGTTTTATCATTACCAATTCATCCAAAAGTGACACAAAAAAACATTGAATTTATTGCAAAAACTCTTCATGATATACTGTGAATGTTTTAGGTGAGGCAATTGGAGAACTTTGTAAGGCTATTTTGCCAATTCCTGAAGCATATTACCTAGGAAATCCAAATTCATCAATTGCAGTTTGTACACTTTCAAGCATAAATTTACTTAAAAAATTTACAAATTCTGAAATTCTGAATCAAATATCAATTGCAGGTAGATTGCTCTCTGAAAACAAAGGGATTGACTCAATTATTGAATATGTAAATAATAATCAAAAAATTAAAACCATAATAATTTGTGGAAAAGAAGTTTGGGGTCACAAAGCTGGACATTCATTATTTCAATTACATGAAAATGGACTTGATAGAAATAACAAGATAATTAATTCTACTAGTCCGGATCCATTTCTTAGTGTTTCAAAATCAAATATACAATATTTTCAAGACAATGTAACTTTACTAAATTTGATCAATGAAACTGATTTTGAAATAATATCAAATAAAATTAAAACCCTCTAATACCCATTTCTTTGTCTTTCTCGATTAATTTCATTTTTCTTTTTGTATTCATCTAAAATATCATCTGGTGTAAGATTTAGCTCAAGTGATGCTTGAACAACAAAATGCCAAATATCAATTAATTCCTCTCTAGCTTCTGCTTTGTCAAACTCGGTTGGAGTTTTCCACCATTTCCAATTTGTTGTTCTTTGTAGCTCTACTGCTTCATGCATTATTGCAGTACATAATGCAGAAACTCTACCTTCTGAATCTTTTGGATATCTGTCAAGATTCATCATTTCTGATAGACCTTTTTGAAGTTTGAATATTGTATCCAATCTATCTTCAGAAACTTCTTGAGTCAATGATAAATTATTTTGAGAAATTATTGAACTTAAGTCTTTTTAGAATCGGATCATTTTTTCATACATCTTTACTCGTTTTGTAATATCTCCATTTTTGATTTTTAGCAATCCATCTAGACCATATTTTTCTACCGCAAAAGACCCTAAGACGTTTCCATAAACTACTGCCTTTTTAATTTCAGATATACTGGTTGATTTTTTACTTGCAAGGTATCCTATCATTGCACCTGCAAAAGAATCACCTGCTCCTGTAGGATCTACTACATCTTCTAAGGAAAAACCAGCTGTTGGGAAAATTACATCATCATAAAACATGAGAGAACCATGCTCACCTTTTTTGATAATCACATATTTTGCTCCCCACTGCATCATTTTTTTTGCACATTTTATCAAATTGAATTCTTTTGTAAGAAGTTTGGCCTCTTCATCATTAATTACAACTGCATCAACGGCTTTTATCATTTTGATTACTGATTCTCGTTTTGTAGATATCCAAAAATCAATCGTATCACACATAGAAAATTTTACTTTATCAAATTCTTTTATTAATGAAGTATTTTGTTCAGGATCATTATTTGCAAGATATACAAACTGAGATTTTCTATAATCATCAGGAACAGTTGGTTTAAAATCAGCAAGTACATTTAACTCCGTTTTTAAAGTTGATCTTGTACTAAGCGTATTATCATATTTTCCATCATAGCGAAATGTTTTACCATCTTTGATAGTTAATCCTTGCAAATCAAGATGTTTGGATAAAATTTTATGATGTTGTTTTGGAAAATCTTTACCAACTACAGCAATTAATCCAGTGTCTACAAAATTACTTGCTGAAATTGCTGCAAAGGTTGCAGCTCCACCTAGAACATTCTTTAATGTTTTTTTTGGAGTTCTAATCGTGTCTAATGCTGTAGAACCAAAAACAGTAAGCATTTAAGAAAAAATTAATTTTGATGTATAAATTCTCTTGCTTGTTCTTCTGTTGGGTAGTACACAAATGGAACATCAATAGATGTGAATAATATGTCGTATTTTATAATTCCAGTAATTTTTACATGTTGGGATTCGTCCCCATTGGAATTTGTATGAAACGTACCTTTGACATTACTACTGTCTAATGGTTGCAGTGTAAATGATTCTAATTGACCTTTACCTATCATTTCATCATTTGAAATCACAAAGAATTCAGTCTCACCTGCAGTCAGTATTAGTAATGAAGGATTTTCAAATTGTAACTCTACATTATAGTTTGAACCTTTTTCATCCTCATTCAATAACTCACTGTGAGTAATGCTTACACCTATTTGTGATGCAGATGCATACTGTGAATACCCAAAAATACTCATGCCTAACACAAAGAGAACAATTAGGCCACCTTTTTTGGATGATTTCATGACTAATAATCACAAAATTGTATTTTAACTCAAAAGGAAAAAAATCCCAATAAATTGTGTAAAAGTTTTGATCTACTCTTTAAGCTCATTAGAGCTAACAAAATAAATCAAAATTAAATGATTATTTTTCATTGGCTAGAATAAAACTCAAGTTAGGAGAGAACGAAATTGAGGTTGACTCTAGAGATTTCTATGTTGATAATCAAACAATAGGCGAAATTATTGATAGCATTTCAAACCATTTACCTGAAAATCAAGCAAAAATTATCTATGAAACAGAATCTACAAAACCAGCTGAACTTGAACAACCAGCTCAATTTGGTTTAGAATATCTAGATGACGCTGAAGCATTTGAGCCAGAATTCAATGAACCAAAATATGTCACTTCTCATGAAATTAAATCAAAATTAAGAATTTTAGAAACAAGCAGATTCTTTGATTCACCAAGAACAGTTACTGAAACTGTTCAGCAACTTAGAGAATATGGTTGGGCTGCAAGTCCATTAGATGTATCAAAATCTTTGGCAAAAATGGCATCAAACAGGGAAATTATGAAAAATTCTCATGAGAATCGGACTCATTATTTTGTTGAAGATGCATTAATTGTTAATTAAAAGAATAATTACATTTTTCACAATCAGAAAAAATCTCTCCATCTAAATGATCAAAATGTGTTTTACATTGATTACATGTGTGATGCATATCAAAATAACCGTCTTTTTCAACTTGTCCTATTTTATTTGATTCAAGATCTGTACTTTTGCATTTTATACAATGACATCCACATTCAATTTTCATAATTTTTCTCCGATAATGTATGTATAGTTACAATACTTATACAAATCATTGGAAAAGAAAAGGGACATTCCATTAGAAATAGATGATCATTTCAAACTTTTTGGTAAGGAACCATGGGAAGTAACTTATGGTGAAAAATGTCCTGTATGTGATGTTAGAATAGATGAATATGGGTTTTGTTCATGTGGTTCTAGTGGAGATTGACTTTTCTTATTAATGGAACAACAATAATCATCAAAAATCCTATTGCTAATGGTGCAATTATTGGAAATTCAGGAATTACAGTAGTTCCAACAATCATGATCTCCCCCGAAGTCTCAGGTTTCATACTAATTGAAATGTGAGTTCCATTATTGATAGACTCATGGAATAAAATTTTTTCATCATCAAGAAATACTGAATATGGCTTCCATAACAATTCTAATGGAATTATTGCTGTAACAAACTTATTCTCTTTAGATATGTCAAAAGTAATACTCTTTGTTGGTTGATCAAAAACAAATCCATCAATATTTGAATGACTTTGAATCTCTACTGTAAATTCATCATTTTCCCACATTACATTTTTGAAAATTCTTGGTTCATTAATAGAATACTCTAAAATCATTTGGCATCCATGACATGCGATTCCTTTCTTTTCGTCTAGATATACAGGTCGTTCATTAGTAAAGATCAAATTTACTTCTTCAGGAAAAACAAAAAAAGTTGTTTCAAGATATAAGAAATTCCACACCCATACATTATCTTTAAGCAAAAGTACATCTTCTAAATCATATTCTACAATCGAATCTGAGTTTAACGGAAAAATCATTATTGAATTTGTTCCACTGATTTTTGTAATTATCTGTTTTTCCCCATTTTCATCTGTAACAGATAAATTTTGTATAGTTCCATCAATTAAATCAATTTGGTTCGGAGAATTAGAAGGAGCTACCACATGTTTGACATGAACATCTCCTGAATTACTAATTGTTACTTCAATTGATCTTTGATTTCCTTTTGATGCAAATTCCTGTGCATCAACTACAGGAATAATGGCTATTAATGATAAAATTACTAAAAACCCAAAAATCTTTGATTTCATTATTCTACAGTTACATGAATCATTGCTGTTTTTTCTAGAGGACAATCATTACCATCCCTCTCAAGATTTACAATTTTGTCTGCAACGTCCATGCCTTCTGTTACTTCACCAAATACGGTATATTGTCTATCCAGAAATGCACTATCAGCTGTTACTATGAAAAATTGTGAGCCTGCACTATTTGGATCTTGAGATCTTGCCATAGAAACTATACCTCGTAAATGAGATCTTGAACTAAATTCTGCTTTAATATTATATCCTGGTCCTCCCATTCCCCATGAACCTTTGTTATCTGTTTTTGTATTTGGGTCACCACCTTGAATCATGAATCCAGGAATAACCCTATGGAACAGAGTTTCATCATAAAATCCATCTCTTGCTAATTTCTCAAAATTTCTAACTGTTTCAGGTGCCAATTCAGGTAAGAGTTTAAATGAAATTTTTCCAAAATTGGTTTCAATATTTGCTGAAGCCATTATACTGTTTTTACCTTCTTATCATAAGAGTCTTTTGTGAAAATCTTGTAGATGCTTGAACTTTATTAAAAAATTTATTATTAACAGTAAATTCTTCAGCAAAAAATTTATCATTGAAGACTTTGAAAATTTTTATTTTTAATATATAAAAAAAAAATATGAACTTAATAGAAATCATATTCTCAAAATTCAAAAAGTTATAGTCTTATATAGAACAACTAAAATTTAGTATTCGTTGAATCGTACAAACCAAAGCACGATAATTAAAGAAGCAATTAATTCTTATCTTGACAAAGGGGTAACTGACAAACAAGATATCTACACCAAAGTCGTTGATGAACTTGGTGTTCCAAGACCTACAGTAAGAAGGGTTGCAAGAGATCTGAGAACTGAATTACTACAAAAAATCCAAATCTTACAATCTGATATGCCTAAAGCAACTACCACCTCTGAAGAAGACGAATAGAATCGACTCCTTTTTATTTTTAATTCTATTATTTTATGGTTCTCAGCATTACTGTTATAAACAATGAAATTTTCAAATTACATATGGGATATGTTGGCAATCATTTGGCCACTCTAGTTACTGGAGTTTTTGCTGTAATTCTAACTGCACTTTGGCCATACTTTGTTGACTTTGCACCAATACTAAATTTCGTATTCATAATGGCTGTCCCAATTATGTGGTTTCTAGTATTCACTTGCTGGATTTCCCAAAAAAGTACAGATTACATGCACAAGCACACTCATACTGAAAAAAAAAGCTTGAGTAATACACAAACCATTCAAACAACAACTTCAGGTTCACAAGTAAGTCTTTCAGAAATAAAATACATTCAAAATGAATTATCATCAGAATTAAACAGTGTAAAAGAATCTGTAAAACTAAAAGACAGTGAAATTGAAAGATTAAACCAAGAGATTTCTAACTTACAAACACTCGTTCAAATAGAATCACTAAAAACTGAACTAGCTAATCTCAAAATGCTAGCTTCTAAAAGAAAATAAAACCATTCTAATCATTACAATGGCAACATGTTACACCATGATTCTTCTTACAACTAGGACAACTTTCAGCACCACCATAATGACATTTACATGAACATAATTCAGTTGGATCTTTTTTCAAACTCAATACTATAATTCCTACATTCTATCAATATTTGACTTTTACAGTTTTAACATGAATAAAATGTAATAGTAATCTAATATTTACTAGTGTACGTATAATGTCTAAAACAATAATCTTTACAAGTATTATTACAACTAGTTTACTGATAATGGGATATTCTAATACAAATTCATTTGTAAACTCAATTGGTTATGAAACTGAAATAATCCCAACAAACAACTTCCATGAGGATTTGCAGAAAAAAATCTAACATCATGTTTCAAACTATTTTATAATAATCTAAATTTTCGATAATGATGAATCTATTTTAGAAAATAATCATAGAGTGATACATTTTACTCAAACTTATGTAAATGATGATGGTTCTTATGAATACCAATTTAGAATATTATCCTCAAATCAAGGACAAATTGAGGCTATTTTTGATGGAAATTATCTTGTTAAAATCTTCTAGTATATCTACACACTAATGCAATTTAGAAGCAATTTTCAAAGTCTCATCTACCATATCTTTTAGTCTATTTTGTGCATCAACATCTGATATGGAATTTTCATTAATAGATTTTGTAGTTAAAAATACCGCCTTTGGATTTGTTACTACTCGAAAATATGATAGTAATTGTGTAATCAATGTCTGTACAGCAATAAAACCAATATCCCCAGCAGCTAAAATTGCCATACCTGCAGTCTTCCCTGCAGTTTTTTTGTAATCAACATATTCAAACAAATTTTTTAGTGCTGAACTAAAAAATGAATTGTATATTGGTGAACCAATTAACCACACATCTGCATCCATAATGTCCTTTGCTGCAGTCTTTGTAAATTCATTATATTCTTCATCGTATCCCTTATAGCATTCAACTTGACCTTCTGAAAGATTGATAAATTTTGTATCTTGATTTTTAGATTTTGCGTAATCATAAACATATTTCATAATCACTTGTGTGTTGGCATTTTTTCTTGGACTACCAGAAATTACTACAACTTTCATATCTTTGGCCATTTGTCTTTGTATTTAACTTTCCATATACTTTTAAAATTAAACGGGCTTGGAGGGCTTCGATCCCTCGACCTGCAACTTAGGAGGCTACCACGCTATCCATATTTCGCGTCAAATTGACTCTGCGCCACAAGCCCAGTAAAAAAAATACTCTTAATTATTTAAGCGTAATCAAGATTCTCTTTTATCATTTCTTGAATACTTTTCCAGTCTTGATTCTCTTTATTATTCCATTTTTCATAATATACAACGTCCTTTAATTCAAGTCTTGGTAACCAACCTACAGTTTGAAGATCTGGTTTCTCTGCAAAATCATCAACATGTCCTAAACACAAGTATGCAACAGGAATTACATGTTCAGGCATTTCTAGAACTTCTTTAAGAGTATCATTTGATAGAATACTTACCCATCCAAGACCTATTCCTTCTGTTCTTGCTGACAACCATAAATTTTGTATGGCACAACACACACTGTATAGGCCTGCTTCAGGAATACTTGATCTGCCAATAACAAACGGACCAAATTTTGTTGGATCATATGTTACACACAAATTTATTGGAGATTCTAAAATTCCTTCAAGCTTGAATGAAAGATATTTTGATTTTTTTGGCTCTTCAATTAATTGTGATGAACGATTTTTTTCTTCTTCAAAAGAATCTTTGATTTTCATCTTTGTTTTGACATCTTTTATTAAAACAAAATTCCATGGCTGAGAAAATCCTACTGATGGTGCATGATGCGCGGCATGAAGAATTTTTGATAAAATATCATCTTTTATGGGTTCTGATGTAAAATGAGATCTTACATCTCTTCTTGAATATATTGCCTTATAGAAACCTCTTTTTTCATCGTCACTAAAATCATCTGTCAATTATTCTGTATCCTCTTTTTATTTACTAATTCTTTCTTTTGTTAAACGTTAATAATGTCTGCACATTGATTTGTATTTCAATGGGCCTGTAGTCTAGCTGGTTAGGATACCGCCTCGACATGGCGGTGATCATGAGTTCGAATCTCATTAGGCCCACTTTTTTTAATTAAAATCCAGATTTGAACTCTTTTTCATTAACAGTCCATGTCGTTTGTGTGGTCATAATTCCTTCCGCACTAAAATTACTAATGTTATTCTCTATTGCAGATTGAAAAATTGCTGGATCAACATTAGATTTACTTAGAACAAATATGCTCTTCAAAGGAATTTCTGTATTTGGAAAAAATGATGCTCTTCCAGGCATTGAAATATCTTCTGTAGAATATTGTCCTGAACCTAATAGTACCCCATCACCATAAAGCTCGTATTGAATTAATGAAACCGTAAATGTGGTATCACTTGGATTCTTTACAAGAAATGCAACATTGAATTTTGCTTGATCTTCTATGGCACTATTATCTATTAATTCAATACTTGCTAATTCAATTCCTGCTTGCTCAAGTTCTGCATTACCTAGACTGGCATAGTAAATAATACCACCCAACATAGCTAAAACACCAACAAATGCAAGATAAACTGTCATTCTACTTTGAAGTTCCATTTCAATTGTATCCGATTATGTACAACTAAAAAACGTTGTCAGGATCCAAATACATAATATTTGATTTAAAATATCATAATTGATGAGTGCAATAGAACAAGCTATTCTTACTTGGATTCATCTTCTTTCAGCTGCAATATGGGTAGGTGGCTCACTTTTTATCGGAATTGTATTTTCTCCACTCTTAAAAACAATGACAAATTCTCTTCAAGAAAGAATGCAAATAATGATTCGTGTTGGAAGACGATTTAACAAAATTGCTGTTCCATCACTGATTATTCTAATGGCAACTGGATTGTATAGTTCGCATATGTTACTTGGTAAACCTGAACTTCTAATTGCAACAAGTTATGGAACATTTCTAATAATTAAGATAATTCTTGTTATTGCATTAATTATTACATATGCAATACATGTAAGAGTGATTCGTAAAGACATTGAAGAAAAAATCATGTCAAATCAAATGCCAGAAAAAGAAATTCAAAAACTAAGAAAAAAAATCATTATTCTTGGAGAACTTACAGTAGTTTTATCAATCGCAATTTTATTCTTTGCATCATTACTTGATGCTGGAGTTTGATACTCCCTCAATAATCACTTCAAATCCCTCATCTAATCTCCCAATACCATATTTACAGCCTGTAATCTTTGATGTTACAAACAAATTTGTTTCTAGATGTTTTGTAATTTCTTTAACATGAAATACTGTTTTTCCATGACCTAAACTTGCAGCTACTACAATCATATCTGCCAAATTTTCATCTACTCCTAGCGAATTTTTAATAAATTTATCAAAATCCAGATTGAAATTCTGTGTTTTTTTATCAAATAATGCATCAACCCCAATTATTGAATTTTCATCAATACTGTAAATTAACAAAGATGCTCCTGAATCTATTGCATCTTGATTTTTTATTTCTGTTTCAACAATAAAATTTTCTTTAACTAATTTTTCTTTAATTATGTTAATTTTCTTTCTAATTTCTTCGACTGAAAGTTTAGAAAATGTACAAATCAGTTTTACTACATTTGTTTTTCTTTTTGTAAATAATATTGATTTTAAATTAGATGGATTTACATGTAAACTAATTTCTCCGCCCCCCTTTGGATAGTATCCACGTTTACATAATTCAAGTGAAAATTTTATTCCCATTCTAGAATATGCTTCTTTTAACACATACTGAGTGTAATCAATTGAAGGGCTCCAAAGTACATCTGTACCTCCCTTTATTGCCAAATCAAGTTTTTTTTGAGAAATCGCAACTACAGGAATTAACACTTGTAAAATTAAAGAAATACTTCCAGCCGTTCCTACATCTTCAACTAATTCCAAACTTTCAATATTACCTGGAATAAATTTTAATTCAGTAGAACCTATTTCTGCACCAACAACTTTGGCGTTTGCAATTTTTTGAAGAATTTTTATCGCCGTAAGATGCTGTGGTCTTAACCCTGCAACTTTTCTATTTTTTCTAATATTTTCTAAATGAATTGGTTGTTTTGTAATACATGATAATACAATTGCTGAGCGTATAATTTGTCCTCCTCCTTCACCATGTCCCCCATTAATTTTCAGAAAATCCATAATTCTATTCAATTAGAACTCTTTATGATAGTTTTTTAAAAAGAAATTCCCTATATTTTTGTATGAATGGTTTGTTGATTGGAAGATTCCAACCTTTTCATTTGGGTCATCTTGAAGCCTTACGATTTGCTTTATCAAAAGTTGATAAACTATGGGTAGGTTTGGGCAGCTCAAACCAACCATCACAAAAAAACAATCCTTTCTCAGCTGAACAACGAAAAGAAATGATACTTTCTTCAATTGATGATTTTATGAAAGAAAAAATTTCGATTTATTTTATTCCAGATTTAGATAATCATATCAAATGGATTGAGAAAATAGATACTATTGTTCCAAAATTTGATATAATTTTCTCAAATGATGAATTGACAAAACATCTGTACTCAAAAAGGTCTGTTGAGGTAACTCCCATCCCATTTTTGAAAAGAGGTGAGTTATCTGGAACTAATATTCGTGATCTAATAATTAGCGATCAAAAATGGGATAATCTAGTACCCGAAGGAACAAAAAATTTTTTGGAAAAAACCAATGCCAAAGAATATCTGAAAAATCTTTAATTATAAATAAACCCCATATCACATCGACAGATAGATAACAAATGGAATATCTTTCAATGCTTCCTGGTCCAACAAATGTACCCAATAGAGTCATGAGGGCTATGCTTGCACCAATTATTAATCACAGAAGTGATGATTTTGTAGAATTATACACTGATGTTGTTGATAAAACTCAACAAGTATTCCAAACACAAAATGACATTGTAGCATTATCTGCATCTGGAACTGGTGCTGTTGAAGCAGGAGTAATTAATGTAGTTAAGAAAGGTGACAAAGTAATAATTCCAGTTAATGGAGAATTCAGCACTAGATTATCTCAACTCATTGAAGGTCAAGGTGCAAATGTAGTTAAACTTCAAACTCCACCAGGAGAAAATTCAACTTTTGATCAAATAAAAGAAGCATTTGATAATAATAAAGACGTTAAAGCATTCTATGTTGTTCACAACGAAACTTCTACTGGAACAATGGTAAATTACCTTGATAGAATATCTGATTTAACATCTAGAAA
>Ga0233434_1000495_pt1 | contig 44026 bp, 42 predicted proteins | sample SI_122_August201_4_FD_182738 | JGI IMG/M metagenome (GOLD analysis project Ga0233434, IMG submission 182738) | Seawater microbial communities from Saanich Inlet, British Columbia, Canada - SI_122_August2016_120_MG | ecosystem: Environmental > Aquatic > Marine > Inlet | place: Canada: British...
TGTGTTGAACGATTTTTCTTTAATGAGTTTTCATTTGGACATTGGAAAGATACAGGTGTAATACTTCAAATCGATCCTCCTGGTAGTTATGCTGCAATTGGAATTCGAAATAGTTTTGGATTAGCAGTTGATCCTATTACAGGTTATTTATGGGATACAGAAAATGGGGCCGATAAATTTGATGAAATAAATTTGATAAATAAAAAATTTAACAGTGGATGGGCTAAAATTATGGGTCCTTCTAATGTAGTAATTAATTCACCTCCTGGATATGAAAAATATGTATACAATGATCCAAAATTTAGCTGGGAACTACCAATAGGAATAACCGCATTGGATTTTGCTGATTCATCAATGTTTCAAAAATATGAAAATTGGTTATTTGTGGCTGATTCCAACAATGGTAATATTTACAAATTTCAATTAAATGAAAATAGAACAGATTTTGTATTTGAAAGTGAACTCCTTCAGGATAAAGTTGTAAATCTATCACAAAAAGACTCTATTGAAAATGACTCGATGGAAGAAATTTTGTTTGGTTCAAATTTTGGTCTAATATCTGATATTGAATTTGGTCCTGATGGTAGTCTTTATGTTGTCTCACTTTTAGATGGAACTATTTATAGAATTTATTCTTAATTTTCTCTCCATTTTTTTATTAAATTTTTAAAAAATATCTCATCTGCATCTTTATTTGAAAATATTTTTTCAAAAATGGATATAAGCAAAATTTTATCTAATACAAAATTTTGTTTTAATATTATTTCTTTTAATATCATTTTCAGATTTTTTAATATTGCTTTTTCAGTTCTAAAATAATATTTTAAAAAATTTAGAATACGGTATGTTTTGATTAATTTATTGTTAATTTCAAATTTACCTATATTTTTAATTATTTGGATTGTTTTTTGATGTTCATTATCTTCTTCACTATATTTTATTTTTCCATGAAATCTTTCTTTTGTTAAATCCCAAATAATTTGAGGTATGGGATTAAATAGAATTTTTTCTCTATTTATTGCTAAATTATATGAAAAAATTTCATCTGCATTAATAGGCAAACTTTCTAAAAATTGAATTTTATTTTCTTTAATATCTTTTATCCTATAAATTATTGATTCAATAGTTCCAAATGGGAATAATCCTCTACAAATAGAATCATTTGAAAAACCTTTTGAATTGCAAAGTCTAATATCGTCAAAATATTCTTTTTTAATTTTTTCCTCATTTTTTTCTTTTTTAATTAATGCTGAAATAGATAATGATATAGTTTGATTATCATCAAGAATTTTAAGAATTTTTTCAATGTTATTTTTTTCATATATTCTATCATTTGTAAATAATAAAATTAAATAATCACCTTCAGCTTTTTCTAAAACCGTATTCCAATTACCAATTCTTCCTATGTTTATTGAATTTTGCCACAGTCTTATGTTTGTAAATTTTTTACCTAGTTTTTCTATAGTTAAAATGGACTCATCTGTAGATTGATTATCTACAATGAGAATTTTGATATCTTCTTTTGGAAGTTTAATATGTTGACATGACTCAATAGCTTCTTTTAGATTATTTCCTCCATTAAAATTTGGTATTCCTATTGTTAATTTCATATTCTAAATTTTTGAAAAATCAATTTCATTTAATCTTTGTACTCCAACAGCATAAAATGCTAGTTGCTTTTTAATATCTTCATTGTGCAATGGTATCATAGATATGAATAACAGTCCTTCTATCATTTTAATTTGTTCTAAATTCCAACTTTTTGAAACCCATAAATCAAATTCATTTGAAATTTTCCTATACTGACTCGGTTTTAATATATTAATTTTTAGCAAATTATCTTTCTGATCAACTGAAAATAATCCATTGTTAATGGAGTCATATCCTCCCACAATTGAATGTCTTAATTTTGCTAAATCATACTTTATGTCCCCAAATACAGAATTTCCCCACTTTCCTCTAGGATCAATTATTTTATATTGATTATTTGGAACATCGTATAAAATATTTGAAAAACATAAATCTCCATGTATCGCACAATTATCTTCTTTACAAAATAATTTATTTATTTTAGCAAAAACTTTTTCACTTAATTTATCCCAATTATCATATGTCTTTCCATTAATTTTTATATATTCATAATTAAACAATTTTTTAAATATTGGATTTAACGAAATTAATTGTTGTACTCTATCTTGAGTTTTAGTGATATAGATTTGTTCATAATCTATTTTATGTACTAATTTTTTATATGTTTGAAATGTACTTATGATATTTTTTAAATCATTTAATATGAATTCCCAATTTTTATAACTAATATTTCCATAAAGCCAAATTTCAGTTAATGTTGAAAAATCAATATGCTCCATTACTAAATTGGGATTTTTACTAATCTTTGAACTTATTATTTTTGGAGTCATGATTTTTATTTGATTTGGAATTAAATTGTACCAATTGATCTCATTTTTTAGTTTCTGAGTGTTTTGACTTTTCTTTGTAATAATTCCATTTTTTTTATCCAATTCTAAATAATTAAAAAATCTACTTTGAAGTAATTCTTTTTTTGAACTAAAATAATTATTTCGATGTCCAACATCATGCCAGTTTGGTTCTATTTTCACTGTAATTTTATTAATTTTTTTATATTTTTCTAAAAGTGAACTTATTTCTATTTTTTTATATTGTGAATATTTTTTTGAAATATTTTTTAATATTTTGACACTAGAAAAAAAATATATCCCTACTAATGCCGAAAAATTGATTCCTACACTCAATTCTTTTTTCTTATCATAAATTGATTCTATTTTTTCATTTTTTGTTTCAACAATACACCATTTACTACTATCTAAAATTTTTTTTGAGGATATAACAAAATCTTTCTGTTTATCTATGAATCCAAAATAATTATTATTGATTACTGTATCTCCAAGAATTACTAATAATCTTTCTTCTTTAATATTTTTTAAAGCTTTTATGATTGAATTTCCTGGAGACTTTTTCCAATCTATTTCAATAAAATCAATTTTTAATTTATTATTATATCTGTAATTTAGAATTTTTATTAAATTATTTTTATTATATCCTACTGTTATTGCAATTTTATTATATCCATGACTGATTAGATTATCAATTGTACTAAAAATGACTGGCTTTCCATTAATGGGAATAAGGCCAGAAGAAATTTTTCCAAAAAATTTCTGCATCTCTTTTGGAATTTTCCCCCCCGATAAAATTAACACTTTAGTGTCATTCTTATTTTTTTCCAATTTTTACGTCTCAAATTTTTTTATATCTTCTGGTGTTCCTAAAGCAACAAATTCATCTGCAATGTCAATTGTAAATTTTTTCCCCTGTTTTATTAAAATATTATATAATTCTGAAATATAAAATTCATTTTTTGATAAAATTTCTTTTTCTATTGCATATTCTATGGATTTTATAAAATCACTACCTTTAGAAAAAATATACATGCCTGTAGATGCAAAATTTGAAATTACTTTTTTTTCTTTGGTTCTTATGACTCTATCATGTTTATCTATTTTGACAAAACTATATTCTGGATTATTTGAATTAAAAATTCCTAAAATACCGTCAATCTTTTGATTTCTCATTGACAACAATCGTGATTTTAATCTAGTTGACTTGAAATAAGTATCATTGTTAAAAATTAACAATCCTCTATCATTATTAATATATTTTTTACAACTCAAAACAGTTTCTGCTTGACCTCTTGTATTCTTTGATAGTAATAGTATTTCAAATTTTATATTAGAAAATTTTTTTTTCATAATTTTATTAATATATTTTTTTACTTCAAAATTTTGCTCATCTTTTTTTCTTATTATGAAAAATATTTTATGTGCAAAATCTAATGGTAAGCTTTCAATTGCCCACTCTAATAATGTCTTATTTTTTGTTTCTATCATAAATTTTGGTTTATTGAAATTTGAATTTTTGAATCTTTTCCCTTCTCCTCCCATTGGTATGATAAAATTTAATTTAGTACTATCCATTTTTATTTTTAATTTATCTGCAGAATCAAAAGTTACTCCTAAATCATCAATATACATATCTGCATGTGGTTTTCCAAAAATTAATTCATTATATTTTACATTATTTTTTTTTAACCACTCTTTTGTAATTTTACCTACTTTTTTTATAACTTGACTAACGTCGCCATCACATGTACGCATATGTCTTCCTGTATGGATGATAATGTGATCCCCATTATTATGTAATTCATTTACTATTTTTATGACATCTAATTTTGGCTTAACTTCTCCATATGACTCACTTGGTTTTTTTAATTCACAAATTACCCCATCTAAATCAAAAACTATACGCATATTGATAAATCTCTATTCATGTTTTAAGAATTTTGTTGTTAATAATTTAAAAATAATTTTTTTTATGATGTAAATCCAAGGTATTTCTTAAAGAAAGAATTACCTAACCAGTAAAATATTTTAAAGAAAATAATCTATAAAAATTATAAATTATTATCAATGTATTTTTGAAAAGATGTAAAATTAAAACTTAAAAGTAGTTGATCTAATTTTGGTAATGTTTTTTCAATATTGTGATATGTTATAAAATTATTTTTTTTAGAAAGAGGTATTCTAGGCATTAATTCGGGAGTTAATTCCCAAGAATGGACATAAAAACATGCAGGCATATGCTCTTTTTCATATTTTTTTATAGCATTTTTAATCATGTGTGAGGGTAGAGTTCGTAAATAAAAGCCGCCAGCTGCAGGAATTTGTTTTCCTAATAATTTAGTTACCATTAATGGAAATTCCCATAATTTTCCATTTTCTGAATTATTTTCTAAATTTTCACTTGTAATTTTATATGGTTTTTTATCTGCATTGGGGTTTCCATACATGGAAGTTTTTGCGGGCATAATACTACTATCATAAATATAATTATGTTTTTCAAGCATTTTGATTATTGATGAACTTTTTTCATTTAAAGAAAATGTAGGAGCTCTAAACCCCTTAGATTTATTATTAGTTATTTTTTGAAATTCTTTTAATTCATCATCAAAACTATTTAAAAAATTTAGTGAATCAATTCTATCATGATGCATTGTATGAAATGCTATTTCATGATCATTAGAAATAATTTTATCCATTAATTCTGGTGTATGTTGTAAAATTTCTCCTACTACAAAAAATGTTGCAGAAATATTGTGCTTATTTAATAAATCTAATATTTTATCTATTCCTTTGAAAACTTTGGGAATTTTTTGATCAGCTTTTACATGATTCTTTACTAATTCTGGATGATACCATTCTTCAAAATCAATACCTAAAATATTCATTGCCATTAGTTAAACAAATTATTAATATCTTTATTCAAATTAAGTATCATGTTGTATCTTTGATTCTTTTTATGACTCGTGCAGGATTGCCAACAACTACGGAGAAGTCCGGAATATCTTGCGTAACAACACTTCCAGGTGAAATAATGGAATTTTTTCCGATAGTAATACCTGCCATAATTATGGAACCCGGAGTAATTACAGCACCAGATTTAATCGTAACAGGCTCAACTTTACGCTTATAGTCTCCAGTTTTTAAAAATAAATTTGCAGTTGGGTTAGTATGGGCAAAAATCATACAATTAGAACCTAATGTTACATTATCTCCAATACTAACTAAATGTGGATAGATTAGATCAATTTGGACATAAGGACAAAAATGACAATTTTTACCTATAGTAACTCCTCTAGATTTCTGCATTTTAACTGTAAATCCTGAGTGTGGAGAGAAATATGATAATGAATGAAAAATCCAATTTTTAAGAACAAATAATCTAAGCCTAAGTTTTCCAAATATTCCTTTTAAGTTGTAATATTCCATTAATTCAGCCTCATTCAAAGAAAAAGCATCACTAGATTCTACATCCATTTGATTAAAAATATTATTAGTTACCTTTAACCTTTAAGAAGAAAAGATTTGATAAATTAAGTTAGAGATTAATCAGTCATAGAGTTTTTATCAATGAAATGGAATTTATAAAAAATATGGAAATTAAGAAATTGTCTCATTACATGAATCAAGCAAAAATAATAAAACCTAAAAATCATAAAAATAAAATACGTATTGCATTTGTTGGAAGTTTTACATTAAATGGATTTGAAGAAACCATTCAAGTACAATGTAATGATGAAAAAATTAATTGTACAACATACAATTCACCATATAATCAATTTAATCAAGAAGTTTTAAATGAAAATAGCAATTTATATAAATTTAAACCAGATATAATTTTTTTATTAATTGATACTAGAACAATTTTAGAAGATTCATTTTATTTTTCAAATATTGATTATGAAGATGAAAAGAAAAAATATGCTATTAAAAAATTTAATGAAATAAAAAATTTAATAGAAATAGTTACAAAAAAAATACAATCTAAAATAGTAATTACAAATTTTACTATTCCTACATATACTTCATTAGGAATATATGAATCAAAAATAGAATATGGGATTAAAGAAATTATTTTAGATTTAAATAAAAAATTAAAAATATTATCTAAAGATATAGATTCATGCTATGTTTATGATTTTAATTCATTTGTTACACGATTTGGAGAAAAAAATATTTTAGATTATAAGAAAATGAATTATGGTGATATTAAAATAAATTTTGATATGATTCCATATTTAATTTATGATTTTTTAGGTTATGTAAAACCCATTCTAGGTTTAAATAAAAAATGTATTGTTTTAGATCTAGATAATACGCTGTGGGGTAATATCATAGGTGAAGATGGATTTGAAGGGATACAAATAGGTCCATATCCAGAAGGTAGATCTTTTGTTGAATTTCAAAAAGTAATAAAATCTCTATCTGAAAATGGTATTATTTTAGCGATTAATAGTAAAAATAATCAAAAAGATGCTATGAAAGTAATCAATGAACATCCACATATGGTTCTAAGAGAAAAGGATTTTTCATGTATCAAAATTAATTGGAATGATAAAATATCTAACATGAAACAGATTTCAAATGAATTGAATATTGGATTAGATAGTATTGTTTTCTTTGACGATGATCCTGTAAATAGAGAATTACTTAGAATGAGTATACCTGAAATTAATACAATTGAATTACCCAGAGATTCATCAACTTATGCACAAATTTTAAGAAATTTGAATGATTTTAACACATTAAAAATTACAAAAGATGATATGGAAAGAAAAATAATGTATGGACAAGAACAAAATAGGCAGAAACTAGAATCAAATACTGAAAATTTAAATGAATATCTAAAAAAATTAAATATTAAAATAAAGATAAAATTAGATGATAAAATTACAATTTCAAGAATTTCTCAATTAATCTTAAAAACAAATCAGTTTAATCTTACAACTAAAAGATATCCGGAAGAACAAATCAAAGAATTTGTTGAAAATGAAACAATGATTGTTGGGTGTTCAGAAGTAGAAGATAAATTTGGAGAAAATGGAATCACAAATGTGTTTATCATTAAAACAAAATCAAATGAATGGGTTATTGATACATTTCTTTTAAGTTGTAGAGTAATGGGAAGGGGTATTGAAGAAGGAATACTAGGAAAAATATTAGAAATAGCAAAATCAAAAGGAATTGAAAAAATTACTGCAACATTTATTCCAACTGAAAAAAATAAACCATCTGAAAATTTTTTAGAAAATTATGGATTTAAAAAAGAAAAAGAAAATTGGGTATTTTTATTGAAAAACAAAATTAAAATTCCAGATCATTTACAGGTTGAATTAAAATGAATGAAAATAAATTATTTGAAATAGTTGCTAGGGTGTTTAATGTTTCAATTGATGAAATTAATTATGAATCAAATCCAGAGAATATTGAAAATTGGGATTCATTTACAGGCTATATACTTTTAGATGAAATTGAAACAAATTTTAATGTTAAATTTACTATGGATGAATCATTAGAAATAGAAAAAATAAATGATTTTAAGAATATTTTAAAAAAGAAAGGAATAAATTTTGAATGAGAACAAAATGAAAATTCATCATATAGGTATAGTAGTAGATAATATTCAAAATTCATTGGGAGAATTTTCAAAATTTATTAAATTTGATGAAATAACTATTCCCACTTTAGTTGGGTCACAAAAAGTCAATGTATGTTTTATGAAGATTGGTGAATTGAGAATAGAATTCATTGAATCAATTAATGATGAATCACCAGTAAAAAAAGCTCTAGAGAAAGGGGGAGGGTTTAACCACATATGTTTTGAAGTGGATAATTTATTAGAAAAAATTAATGAAATAGTAGAAAAAGGTGGGAGATTAATTGTGTCTCCAGTAGAAGGTTTTGAAGGAAGACAAATTGCATTTGTTTTATTAAACATGAAAAAAACTAACTTAAATTTAGTTGAATTAGTACAGAGATAAAATGAATGAAAAGATAGGGGTTGGAGTAGATATCATTAACGTAAGTAGATTTAGAAATATGCCATTTGAGAAAAAATTATCATTTTATAAACAAATTTTTCATGATAATGAAATTAATTACTGCTTAAAATTTAAAGATCCATATACGCATTTTGCAGGAAAATTTGCAATAAAAGAATCTGTAGTAAAATCAATAAACATTAAAGAAAATTTTTTAAAAATTATTACAGATCATGATAATAAAAAACCAACAGTTAGTATTTCTGGAAAAAAGGATTATACATTTTCAGCCTCAATCACACATGAAAAAGATTATGCCATAGGGATAGTAATTGCTAAAAAAATTAGATAAATTTTTTAGCAAGTATACTTAATTTCTTAATAAAGTTATTAAAAACATCATTATAAAATTCAGTACTAATCACTTTGGGAACATACATTTCATCATTAAATGATTCAACAATTATTTTATCACTTATGGTTCTAAATTTTTGAATTTCATTATATTTTTGATTAATATGTTTCCAGTTTTTTATTATATTCCAATTAGCTTTAATTTTAGATGATAACATTCCTTTTTTTAAATAAAAAATAAAAACAAACATTTCAACTAGTAGTAATGACGGAAGCAATTTGTAAAATGTATTACGTGAATAATGTGTTAAAATGCAATACTGTCTATTTCTTTCTAGAAGATAAAATTTAAAATTACTCCATTTAAATGAAAAACCTTCTGGTGGATGATAAACAATAGATTTTGGTGCATAATGTGATGGAATATCAACTAAAGCCGCACGCCAACATAAATCAAGATCATCATGATATGCAAAAAGAAATGGATCAAACAAATTTAATTTTTTAAAAATTTCTGATTTTGAAAATAAACAAGTTCCAGATGCATAGCCAATTATTTGATGCTCATTAAATTTACCATCATCAAATTCACCCTTACCGCGAGAGAAACCAAAACCAAAAAGATGTATCATATTTCCAGTACTCATGATGGTCTGATGATCAGTGGTTGTAAGAAATTTGGGTTGGTATAAACCATCACCGTATTTTTCATAAGCTAAAATTAATTCTTTAATCCAATTAGGATCAACAAGTGTATCTGGATTTAAAATTATAATATAATCCCCTTTTGCTTTTTGAATCCCTACATTATTTCCTTCACAGTAGCCCAAGTTTTCTTTATTTTCTATTAAAGAAATTTCGGGAAATTTTTTACTACATTCTAAATGACTTTTATCAGTAGAATTATTATCTACAATAATTATTTCATAATTACCATGATTGGTTTTTTGAATTGAATCAACACAATCAATAAGTAAATTTCCTGCATTATAGTTTAAAATTATAATACTAACTAAGGGTATTGTAGAATTTTCAATATTTTTCATTTTAATATCATTTTCAATTATTTCACATCAATATATTGGGAATGTTTAACATTTTTAGTTATAATATTAAATTAACCTCTCTACTAAATGATTTCAGAGTAATGGTAAATAATACACGAAAATTAGTCTATGGTTCAAGTATTTTTAGAACATTTTTGAGTAATCTCAATACACAATTTCAATTTAGATTATTATCATTTTATAATGATAAAAAAATTATTGATTTAATAAAAACAGTAAAGAAAGAAATAGATTTTGCATTTTACCCTATTGAAGCATATCATGTTTATTCAATTGCAAAAGCTCAAAGTAACTTAAATGGGGATATGGCTGAAGTCGGGGTGTATCAAGGGGGCTCTGCCAAATTAATTAGTGAAGTAAAAAATGAAAAAGAATTACATTTGTTTGATACATTTGAGGGTCTACCAAAAGTATCTGAAAAAGATACTCATTTTGGAACATCATACTGGAAAACAGGCGAATTTAGTAATACAAGTTTAGAAAATGTAAAAAATTATTTGTGTAATTACAAAAATGTTTATTATTATAAGGGAAGATTTCCAGAAACATCCAACCCAATTAAAGATAAAAAATTTTCATTTGTACATTTAGATGTGGATCTATTTCAAAGTACAATAGATTGTTTAGACTTTTTTTATCCTAGAATGGTTAATGGTGGAATAATTTTAACACATGATTATCATACAGATGGAGTAAAACAAGCATTTAATGAATTTTGTAAGGATAAAAAAATCCCTCAAATACAATTACTTGGATCACAATGTACGATAACAAAATTATACTAAATAATTAATTTAGTACCTTCTCCTAAAAGAAAAGTTTTTTCAATATTAATTGGATTTGATATGATGGATGCATTATATGAAATAATACTATTTTTTATTTTTATGTCCCCCTTTATTTCGCAATTAGACATAATTATTGAATTCTGTAAATTACAATCGGATACAATTGAATTATCTCCTATGCTTGTATGTGGGCCTATTGTAGATCCATCAATTATACAATTTTTACCTATAATTATTGGTCCATTTAATGTTGAATTATTTTTAATTATACTATTTTTACCTATCATAATATTTCCTTGAATAGCATTTGTCCCATCATCTTTACCATGAAAATAAGCAGAAATATTTTCTAAAATTATTCCATTGGCATGAATTATATCTTCTGGAGTTCCAGTGTCTTTCCAATAATTCGTAATCATATTGTATGTAATTATGTTATTTTCATTCAATAACATATCTAAAGCATCTGTAATTTCCAATTCATTTCGTGGTGATGGTTTTAATCGTTTAATAATATTAAAAATAATTGGTGTTAAAAAATAAATTCCGGTTACCGCTAAATTCGTTGGAGGGTCTTGAGGTTTTTCCATAATTTTTTTAATTTCTCCATTTTGAATATCTGCAATTCCAAATCTACTAGGATTATCGACTTCACATAAAAGAATAGATGCTGCAGCATTAGATTTTTCAAAATTAATACTAAAATCTTTAATAGATTTTTGAATAATGTTGTCTCCTAAAAATACAAGAAATTTTTCATTATCTATAAAATCTTCACATAAACTAATTGCATGAGAAATTCCACGAGGGAAATCTTGATGGATATATTTTATATTAACACCAAATTTTGTACCATCTCCATAGTAGTCTTTTACTTTTTGTGAACCTGTACCTCCAATAATTATGGCAATATCTACTATTCCAGTTTCTTTCATAGATTCTATACAATACTCGGACATTGGTCTATTTGCTATGGGGAGAAGTTGTTTTGGACCTGTATGTGTTAGTGGTCTTAGTCTTGTTCCATGACCTGCATGAAGTAAAATTCCTTTCATATTATAAAGAATAAAATCTCTCTTAATAAAATAATTCTATTTTTTCCATGGTGTATGTTCAAAAATGCTTTCTGACAAATTTTTCCACCATTTAGAATTATTCAAATACCAATTTACAGTATCTACTATTCCAGTTTCAAAATTAGTTTTAGATTTCCAACCTAATTCATTTTGTAATTTATTGGAATTCATACTATATCTAAAATCATGACCTGGTCTATCTTCTACAAATTCTATTAAATCTTCAGATTTATCCATTATCGAAAGAATTTTCTTAATAATGGTTATATTGTCAATTTCGTTTCCAGATGAAATATTGTAAGATTCCCCTGATTTTCCTTTATACAAACAAGATAAAATTGCATCACAGTGATCAGTAACATAGAGCCAATCACGTAAATTTTTACCTGTACCATAAATAGGAATTTTTTTATTATTTTTTGCTAAAAGTAGTGTTTTTGGAATTAATTTTTCAGGAAATTGTCTTGGACCATAATTATTTGTACATCTTGTTATCAGAGTATCACAATCATATGTAATATGATATGAATTTACTAACATTTCTGCACATGCTTTAGTAGCTGCATATGGGCTAGAAGGATTATATTGAAAAGTTTCTGATGCTGATTCTATATCCAGACTGCCAAATACTTCATCAGTTGAAATCTGCAGGAATTTTTTTTTATGTTTTTTAATTGATTCTAGAATAGTAAAAACTCCATCAATATTTGATTTTAGAAAAGGTTTAGCATCAGCAATACTTCTATCTACAAAAGATTCTGCTGCAAAATTAATAACTGCATCACATTTAGATACTAAATTATCAACAATCACTGAATCATTGATGTTACCTTTAATAAATTCATAATTATTATAATTTAAAATTGCATCTAAACTTAATTTATTAGAACCATAAAATCCTGCATCAAGATTAATAATTTCAATTTTTGGAAATTTTTTTAATGTATGTAAAATAAAATTACTTCCAATAAACCCATCCCCTCCAGTTACTAACAGTTTCATAATTTATTATAAAATTTTATTCTTAAAAGGATATGTAACTTATTGAGGAAAAAGTAACCAAACTTTTATTGCTCAAATTGAGTACTTTTGCAGATGCAAAAAAAAGATTTTTCTGTATTTCAATTAGAAAATCATGAAACTAAGGATGTTTTAGACTCACATATCAATGGGGGATTAACCGTAATTTGGAGAAATTGGGATGAAATAATAAACAAACCAGAGATGATTTATCTAAATTCAGTTAATCCTGGAGAAGTTAAAGGTCCTCATAGGCATAAAAATAGAACAAGTTATTTTTTTTGCATTCAAGGGGAAATGGTTATTGTAATTCAAGACAAAAATGGAAAATATCATGAAATAGAAGCCAATTCAGGAAGTTCTAAATTAGTTTCAGTTTCAAATGGGATAAGTGCCGCAATAATTAATCCATCAAATAATATTTCAAAAATATTGGTCATGGCAGATATAGCATGGAAGCCAAATGATAATGAGATGGAAAATATACCATTTGGTGATTATAATTTGAATAAATGGAAAAAATGAACAAAACAATAATTATTGTAAATAATATCGAAAATGTTTCAAAAATACGTGAAATACTTTTACAGTATCCTAATTCAAAAATTTTCTCATTAAATTATTCTAGTCATAATAAATTAATTAAAAATTTTATTGATCATGAAATTGGTGATGATCATCTTACAAATATTGATAAAAATATCATAGATGCACAAACAATAGAGACTACATCTAACTGGTATCTAAATCAAAATTTTAAAAATTTTTTAATGTTTGATGGAATAAATTTAGCAAGTCTTATTGAAATGGAGTTATTTGATTACTTTTCTAAAGTATACAAAACTGTATTTACAATAATAAGAATAATTGAAAAAGAAAAACCAACTGCTGTAGTAGATATGACTGATTATGGTGATCTAATTCAAAATTTATGTGATCAGAAAAAAATAGATTATCTACAAATTCATGATATCAAACATGCATCAACATATTTTGATAAAATAAATATAAAGTATAATTTAGGTCCAATTCCATTATCTGTAACAATATCAAAAAACAATTTTCAAAAAATAAAATATTTTGTTGAAAAAATTACTAAACAATTTTTAAAACTAAATCAAAATTTTAATTCTCAAAAAAAGTCTATTCTTTTACTAGATTTTAACCCCATACAATATGATTTATTATTAAAAGAATTATCTAATTCTACCAAGAATATTTTACTACTAAACCAACGTAGACCTGCAGTATGGAATTTAGATTCTTATAATATTGTGCGTAAATTAGGAAGTAATATAATTAGTTTAAATGATTTCAATAAAAAAATTGAAAATAAAATAAACCAAGAAAAACAGCAAAAAAAAAATGAACTTGAAGCAATGTGGGATAATAATTTAATTTTTAATAAAGTATTCACAATTGAAAATTATAGCATTTGGAATTCAATTAAAGATTCATTTACAAAAATGTGTACTACAAGATTTCTTGATTCTGTAGAGAGGTTAATGTTATTACAACAACTATTTACAAAATATGATATATCTGTAATTTTGGAGTGGGCAGAAACTGCTCCACACGAAAAAGAAGTAATTCATGTGGCAAAAAAATATGGAAAAAAAATAGTTATGCTTCAACATGGTGTGCAGCCAAGTGGGGATGTTTGGGGTAGATCTGGAAGATTTTTTTCATTTTTTTCTGGTCCTTTAAATAGTGACAAACAAATAGTTTGGGGAGATATTACAAGGGAATATGCTATAAAATGTGGATATAATCCTGAAAATGTAATATCCCTGGGAAATCCACGACACGATAAATTTTTTCAAGCAAAAAAAATTAACCGTAAAGGAATGATATTATTAGCAACTACTGGAGTCCCTGAATTTTTTGCAGAAACATCTACCACTAATGATTATCTCAAGTTTAATGATTTTATACGAGAAGTATGTAGAGTTGTAAAAAATTTAAAAGATAAAAAACTTGTAATAAAACCACACCCCCAACCTGATTTTGTTAATAATATAATTGATTTAATAAAAGAAATTGATCCTCAAATAGAAATTGTATTTGATACTGATCTAGTTGAATTAATTAATTCTTGTGAAATGCTGATTACTTTTAACAATTCCACAATAGCTCTTGAATCTATGATCTTGAACAAACCTACAATATGTCTTCAAACTGATAAATGGGCCGAAGAACATGAACTCGTAAAAAAACATGGAGTAGTATCTATTTCTAAACTTGAAGATATTGAGTCATCAATTCATAGTATCCTAAAAGATGATGCCTTTAAATTTAATATATTAAAAAACTCTGATAATTTTCTACAAAAATATTATACAAATAGAGGCAGCGCATCAACTTTTTTAGCACAATTTCTTGAAATTTTTTAAAATTATACAAATCCTCTTTAGAACTCCATGTGATAGAATTAGTAATATAGAATTAGATCTATGACATTTTTTATTGTATTAATCTAACATGGTGACTCCGTTTGGTAAAAAATATGATAATTAGTCAATTTTGTTAGTAGAAAATATAATTAGAGAATACTAACAAGATTTAACGTGGTAGTAGAAGAAATTAAAGATATTTTAGAAAAAAATGGATATGAAGTAAATTTAGATACTATTTTACGGATTAATACAATGATTGAATCTATTAGAGATGATAATCAGATTAATACACTTGATTATGTAATTAATTGGTTTAATAAAAAAAGAGAAGAATCTGATATGACTGTTCAAGAGATTGGAATTAATGATCTTGATAAATGGGATGTATCCTCTACAACTGGAAATATTTATCATGAGTCAAAAGGATTTTTTGAAATAATTGGAGTTAAAGTATCAAATACATTTGATCGTGAAGTTGGTAAAAAAGGTTGGACACAACCTATGATTGCAAATAATCCTGGAGGCATTTTAGGATTGTTGATGAAAAAATTTAATGGTATTCCTCATTATTTACTTCAAGCAAAAGCTGAACCAGGTAATATTGGAAAATTACAGTTATCTCCAACTCTTCAAGCTACGACTAGTAATTTATTAAAAGCTCATGGTGGTACACAACCACTATTTGCTAAATATTTTGATGAAGAAGAAAATCTAACCATTACTTATTCAAAATGGCAATCTGAAGATGGTGGACGATTTTATTTAAAATCAAATTATAATATGATTGTAGAAGTGAATGAAGATGAAGAATTAGTGATACCTGATTATTTTATTTGGGTTACATTATTTCAAATTAAACAATTATTAAAAATTGAAAATTTTGTAGGACCGCATATTAGAGGAATTATTTCATATTTGTGAATAAATTGAATCCCTTAAAATTTGGCATTATTGGTTGCTCTAGAATTGCTAAAAAATCTATTATTCCTGCCATATTAAAATCAGAATTTGCTGAACTTGAAATGATTGGAAGTAGATCTGTTGAGAAATCTAAAGAGTTTTCTACTGAATTTAATTGTAAAAAAAATGGTACTTATGATGATGTAATATTAGATGATTCCATAAATGCTGTTTACATTTCTACTCCAATTGGAACACATGCAGAATTGGCTATGAAAGCAGCATCTGCAGGAAAACATGTATATTGTGAAAAATCATCAACTGATTCTTTTACTTCAGCAAAAGAAATGGTTGAATGTTCAAAAAAGAATAATGTTAGAATGATGGAAGGTTTTATGTTTAGATTTCATCCTCAACATCAAAAAGTCCAAGAATTAATCAATGATCAAAAAATTGGCAATATTGATTCATTCAATGGCAGTTTTGGATTTCCTTCTTTTCCAGAAGGAGATATTAGGTACAACAAAGAATTGGGGGGAGGATTTTTGAATGATTCAGGATGTTATCCAATATCTGCCAGTAGGATGATTTTTGATGAAGAACCTCTTTCTGTATTTTATCATAATTATAATGATCCAAAAATGGGTGTTGATGTAAAAGGTACATCTATTCTAATGTACAAAAATAATAAAACTGCAAATGTAACCTATGCTAATGGAAATTATTATCAGGCAAAATATGAAGTATGGGGATCTGATGGAATTATTTCCTTAGATAGGGCATATTCTGTTCCATCTCATTTTATAACAAAAATAAATTTACAATATAATGTAGAAAATAGTTGGGATGGTAGAAAAAATAAAATTATTGAAATTCCTGCTGCAGATCATTTTCTCAAAATGATTGATACTTTTTGTATGGAGATTACAGGTGAGAAAAAATCTCCATTTAACTTTGAAGAAGAATTATTAAATCAAGCAAAAGTAATGACAGCACATAGACTTTCAAATTTTAGTCATAAAGAAGTGTGGCTCTCCGAAATAATTTAGGGTCTTTTAGGATGATTTGATGACCTTGATTACTGAATCTTGATGAATTTTTGAAATATTTGGAAATAACGGTAGTGCTAAAATTTCATCATAAATTTTTGCTGTATTCATAATATTTGATTTTTTAGCAAATTTTTGATATGCCATATATTTGTGAATTGGCATCCAATAAACTGTAGTTCGTATACCTTTATCTTTTAATTTTTTGAATAATTGATTTCTTGATAATTTGTATGGTGATTTTATTCTAATTGTATAAAGATGGTATGAATGGCTTTTATCATTTACCATATCTGGTAAAATTATTCCTGGAACATTTTGCAAATTTTTATGATAATATGACGATGCTTTTTTACGAAGATCATTAATTTTTTTAATTCGTTTTAATTGTGTAATGCCCAAAGATGCACGAATTTCATCCAATCTGTAGTTATATCCTGGCTCTATAATGTCAAAAATCCATGGATATTCACTAGAATATCTATTTTTGAGTGATTTTGTCATTCCATGACTTCGTAACTGTCTAACTTTTTCTGCAATTTGTTTTGAATTAGTTATAACCATTCCACCTTCAGCTGTCGTAATATTTTTTGTAGGATAAAATGAGAAACATCCTGTACTTCCTAATGTTCCAACATGTTTAGATTTGTGAAAAGTTCCAACTGCATGGGCACAATCTTCTATGACTTTTAGATTATTATCCTTTGCAACATCCATAATTTCTTCAATATTACAAACTTGACCATAAATATGAACTGGAATTATTGCTTTAGTTTTTTTTGTAATATTTTTTTTAATATTTGAAATAGATAAAAAGAAATTTTCTTTGTTAATATCTGCAATTACTGGTTTAGCATTACATGCTAAAACTGCATTTACATCTGCCACAAATGTTAAATCCGGTATTATTACCTCATCATCTTTTTTAATCCCTAATGCCATTAAGGATAAATGTAAAGCTGCCGTACAATTTGACACTGCTATTGCATATTTTGAATTAGAATATTTAGAAAAATCATTCTCAAATTTTTCTAATTGAGGCCCTAGTGTCAACATACTCTGATTCAAAGTTTTAATTACATTTTTTTTATCTTCATTTGAAATCCATGGCTCATAAGCTGGAAATTTAATTTTTGAATCTTTAAAAAAATCTTTTTTCATACCTCACACCAAAATATCTTCTATTTATTATGATTAATTTTTAATACTTCTTCATATAATTTTAATGAATTTTTAGCCATTGAAATAGAATTACATTCTTCATGTACAAAATTATATCCTGATAATCCCAATTTATCCCTCAATTTATTGTCAAAAAGTAATTTATCAATTGCTTTTGATAATTGTTCTGGATCCTCAGGTTCAACAAGAATTCCATTTACATTATCTTTTACTGTAAATGGTATCCCATGTGATTTTGTAGAAATCACTGGTTTTTTAAATGCAAATGACTCCAGTGGAACTAATGGGGATAATTCCCATTGTGAAGGAAGAACCAAAAATTCACTTTCTCCATATGCTGAAATTACATCTTCCCTTGGTGGATTTTTTATTACAATAATTTTTTCAGATAAATTAAGAGTATGAATTAATTTATCCATATCTTTTTCATATCCAAAATCTACACCCATTATTATCAGACTAACATCTGGAAATTTATTTTCATTTTGAATAATATTGAATGCTTGAATTAAAGTTTTAATTCCTTTAGACATTGAAAATCTTCCTACAAATAAAATAAATCTACTATTAATTTTATATTTATTTTTAAAATTTTCTTTACTAATTAAAGTTTCTAAATTAACTCCATTACGTATTATTTTAATTTTAGAGTTTTTATTTAATTCTAAAAAAATATCTTTTTCATATTCATTAGCTACACTAATTGCAGAAGCATCATTAATTATTTTTTTAATCAAAATTTTTTGAATTTTATATAATATTTTTAGCAATAAACCTGATTCAGTTAAAAATGGATGTGTAGTTAATCCTCCTTGATCTGATACCACTAAAGGAATTTTTAATTTTTTAGAAACACGCCAAGCAACAATTGATTGATAACTACGTAATCCTATTGTATGTATTAAATCTGGTTTATCATTTTCAATTTCTTTATACATTGAAGTATTTACAAAAAATAATTTTAATGAGAACCAAACATGTGTTCTATTGATAGTAAATTTTTCAAATTTTTCAGTTCTTGGTAATTTCTTATTAAATTTATTTGCACCATTACTGAAATCTAAATCGGTAGTGTATACTGTTACATCATGTCCTGTTTTTGACATCTCTCTAGCTAAATCTGTTGCTAAAAATACGATTCCTCCAAATTGAGTAGCTGGAAATGATGCTGGACAGACTAATGCAATTTTCATAATTTTACTTATTTTTGGAATTATTAGACTATTCTATTAAATTTAAAACCCTCTTTTTATCAAAGTCATTTAAAATTCTAATTATGTCTGACTAAGCGATTGACACTGAAATTTAATTTAGATTAGTTAAAACAAAAATCTACTTCTTTTTAATTACCATATTGTATATCCTCCATCCATGGTGAATGAACTTCCAGTAACATAACTAGATTTTTTACTACACAAATAATCAATTAACTCATTTAATTCTGTTTTTTTCATCATTCTTTTCATTGGTGTTAATTTAGAATATGATTTAATGAATTTTTTATTTTGTTTTGATAACACTCCTCCTGGAATTACACAATTTACTCTTGTATCCGGAGCTAGATGTACTGCAAGATATTTTGAAAGATTTACAACTCCTGCTTTTGAAACTCCATATCCTACATCTTTGTGTGATCCATTGTATAGTTCTGGTTTTGGTGAAACAATTCCATAAGTTGATGAAAAATTTACTATTGATGATTTATTATTATTTTTTACAAATTGTCTACAGACTGAAAATAATGATACCAAATTAACATCTAGATATTTTGAGAAAGATTCTAAAGAGAAATCAAATAAAGTTCCTTTTTTTCTATCTGACTGAACAGTATCGTTTAATGCAAAACAATTAACAAGATATTTTGCGTGATTTTTTTTAAACCATGATTTTACAAATTCTTCATCATTAAGATCATGCCCTAATTTTAAATCTAATCGAAAAACTTTATTGTTATTCTTTTCAAAATATTTACAAATTTCTGCTCCAATTAGTCCTTCTGATCCTGTAACAATTATTTTTTTCATTTCTACTCTTATCTGATTATATCCTGCTATGTTAAAATTTGTCTTAATTTCTTTATATTTGGTTTTTCAGAAGTCCATATTTTCTTTTTACCATCTCCCATAATTTTATCCAAAATTCTAATATCTCTAACTAATTTTCTTAAGCCTTCTTTTTCTAATGAGGCAGATTGATCATAACCATAGTATGTTCTAGATACTGTAACATGTCTTTCAATTGATGTTGCACCCATCATTACTGCTGGCACACTCACATTTGTTGCTCCTATTTCATGACCACTATATCCTACTTTACATTTGAATTTCTTTTTTAATGTTAAAATTAAGTTCAAATTTGCTTCATTATCTGCAATTGGATATGCACTATTACAATGCATTAACTCAAATGGACATTTATATTTTTTAAATATTTTTACAGCATTTTCAATATCTTTCATTTCACTCATCCCTGTACTGATGAATGTGTATTTTTCTTCTTTAGCAATTTCTTCTAAAAGTTCTTTATGAATTATCATAGCTGATGCAACTTTATTATATTTTGTTTTAAATTTTCTCATATGAATTTGACTTTCTATATCCCAACATGATACAAACCATGGAATTTTCTTCTTTTTACAATAATCGGCAATTTCTTTAAATTGTTTATCTGAAAATTCACGATGTAATCTCATTTCACGTTGAGTAGTTCCCCATGGACTTTCTAAATATGAATCTAAAAATTTTTTAGTGTATATTTTTTCAACATTTTTTCTTTGTAATTTTACTATGTCAGCACCACAATCTACTGCTATGTCAATTATTTGTTTGGCAACCTTAACATCACCCATATGATTTGTTCCTATTTCAACAATAATTGTTACCATTTTACCTTCATAACGTAATTCATTATAAATTCGTTTTAATATTTTTTGCAAAAAGAATCATATCAGCTATTTCTCTAAATACACCATCACCGCCATTAATTTTAGATATAAAATCAGCAATTTCTTTTAATTGATTAATTCCATTTGCTGGTGTAGCTGAAAATCCGACTAATTTTATTATATTATAGTCATTTAGATCATCTCCAATATACGCAATTTCATTTTTTTTCACATCAAATATTTTACAAATTTTTTCTAATTCTTGTTCTTTATTTTTTATATTAACATAAGTTGCTGCTACATTCATTTTTTTTCCACGTTTTTTTACAATAGTTGAATTTTCTTTTGTCATTAAAATTGTTTTAATATTATTTTTATGAAGTAATTCCACTCCCATACCATCTTTTGTATTAAATTTTTTCATTATTTCACCTTTGTCTGAATAATACATTCCTCCATCTGTAAGAACTCCATCTACATCTGTAATTACTAATTTAATTTTTTCACAAAGTTTCACAATTTTTTGATTCATTTTTTTATTTAACAATTTAAACTCCTATCATTTTTTTTAATTTTGAAGATTTTTTTATTCCAAGTGAAATTTCAAGCGTTCTTATCCCTTCTTCAATATCATTTATACTTGGCTTCCTTATTTTTACACATTTTAAAAAGTGGTTCATTTCATCAACATACATTTTATTTCTTTCATATTTTTCTATTTTTAATACCGTTTTCCATCTTTTTTTATTTGTTAAATGTATTTTTACTTCATTATGATCTGAATCCCAATAAATTGTCCCTTTTTCACCTCTTATTTTACAACTTTTAAAATTAGGTCGTTGAAAATAATCTAAATGTAATTCCCCAATTACATTATTTTTAAATTTAAGAATTATTGCTGACATATCATCTGAACTTACTTTTAATTTACTAAATTTCCCAGTTACTGAAAATACTTCTTTAACATCACCTAATATCCAATACATATAATCTATTTCATGTATACATGTTAACACTATTCCTCCTCCTAGATCATCTCTTGCAGCATATCCTTTTCTATAATCTTCATATGGATGCCAATCTGGTAAGTAAGAACCACTTTCAGCACTTACTGAAACAATTTTACCAATTATCCCCTTTTCAACTATTTGTTTCATTTTCATAATGCATGGATGAAAACGAAAATTACATCCCATTTGGGATATTATACTTTGTTTCTCTATAGTTTTCTTTAAAACTTTAAGATCCTTTGTAGTGTTTGAAAGAGGTTTTTCTATAAATATATCTACACCTTGTTTTGTCAATTCATTTGCAGATTTCACATGTTTACTAGTTTCATTTGCAATAATGCCAATATCTGGTTTTTTTTTAATACATTCTAACATTGATTTAACAATCTTTATTTTTTTCATGTTGGGATTTTTTATATTTTGTTTTGTACAAATAATTATTTCAACATTTTTGATATCTAATAGATTTCTAACATGTCTTTTTCCTATGGAACCATATCCTATAACAGCTATTTTCAAGTATTTGATAAAATATTCTATAGCATATTAAATTATTGAAATTAATACTTAGAAATATTTTAGTATGCGAAGTATTTCCTACCATTCATGAATATTGATATTTTTATTCCTGCACGATTAGATAGTTCAAGATTACCAAAAAAACATTTACAAAAAATTAATAATATTCCTATAATTGAATTACTTGTACAACGATTAAAAAAAGTAAAAAATGTTAGAAATATTATTGTATGTACAACCAATAAGGAATCAGATGATGAATTAGTAAAAATTTTAGCCAAAAAAAAAATATTATATTTTAGAGGGGATGATACAGATATTTTAAAAAGATTTTATGAAGCTGCACAAAAATTTCAAACTGACATTATTATTGATGTGGAAGGAGATAAACTATACACAGAACCATTTTTTGTTAGTAAGATTATTTCTGAAATGAAAAATAACGATTATGATTTTATTATTGGCAATGACTCAACAAAAATATTTAATCCAAGTGATCATCTAATTCATGGAATTATACCTGCAGGAATTAAAGTTTCTAGTATAAAAAAAGTATCTAAATTAAAAAATGAATTCAATAAAGAAACTGGATATAAAGAAATTTTTGTAAATAGTAAAAACATAAAAAAGAAATTCTTTATATTTAATTCTAAATTAGAGGTACCATCTAGTTTAAGATTAACGATTGATTATCTTGAAGATTTAAATTTTGCAAGAGATCTTTTTTCTATTCTTAAGGAAGATTTTACACATAAAGATATTTTAAAAATAATAAAAGATAATCCAGTATTACTTAAAAAAATAGAAAAAATTAACAAAAAGTGGTTAAAAAATTATAACCGTGAAATGAAGAATTCTTAAATGAGGTATTTTGATTTTATATAATAAATTGTTAATAAATATAATTAATAATAATATAATAAAATTTTGGATGAAATGACTGTGAAATTAAAAGTTCTTTGTTATCAGGATATGGATATGAGCATACTTGGTATGGCTAAAAATCTACAAGAAAAATATAATTGTGATTTATTTAGTATTACTGATTTAAGTGGTAACCCTCAAAAATTCTTTCAAGAACAATCCATTGTTAAATATCTCAAAAAATGGTTCTATTATGATCATATTCTTCCAAATAAAAAACCAGATTTAGAATATCTTAGATCTGTAGAGAAAAATTACAACATAGATATCTGGCAAATTGCATATAATGATAGAATTTTTTTCAAATACAATGATTTTTATAAATTTCATCCTGATGAAATATTGTCAATTATTGAACAAGGTTGTAAATTATTTGAAAGTATTTTGGATGAGATAAATCCTGATTTTGTGCTATTACCACTAACAAATAGTGGTCGAATGCATCTTTTTTATGAAATATGTAAAGCAAAAAATATTCAAGTTTTAATGTTTGTTCCAACAAGATTTGGAAATAGGTGGATGTTTTCTGGAGAAGTAGAGACTATTGATTATTCTGATGAGTTATCTTCAAGTAATACTTCTAGAACACTTGAAGAACTTCAAAATTATTTGAAAGGACATGATTCTTTTAAAGAAGTAGTTGAAGAAACTAAAGGTTGGCAAAAATCTTATTCACAATTCTTTAAAGCAGCTACCACTTACTTTCTATTTTCTAAAAATATAAATCTAAAAACACATTATACACATTTTGGAAGAACAAAACTTCGTGTATTTTCTAATTATATTGGATCCATGATAAAAAAGAAATATCGAATAAATTTTATGAATAAAAATTTATCAAGAAAAATAGATGATGAACCTTTTATTTTTTTCCCATTGATCACAGAACCCGAAAGAAGTTTACTTATTGCAGCACCATTTCATACAAATCAACTTGAATTAATTATGCATATAGTAAAATCATTACCCATTGGTTACAAACTCTATGTAAAGGATCATGGGATGATGGTTACTCGTAATTGGAGACCTATATCGTTTTATAAGCAAATTATGGAGTTACCCAATGTTAAATTACTTCATCACTCAATTACTCCTAATGATATTTTGAAAAAATGCTCTCTTGTAATTACAGCAGGTGGTACTACTGGTCTAGAATCTGCATTTTATGAAAAACCAACTATTACTTTTGTTGACACTCTTTATTCTAAATTAAAATCTGTCCATGTATTAAAAAATATTGAAGATTTACCAAGTGTTATACGCTCACAACTAATTAAAAAAATTGATCTTAATGATCTAAATTCATTTGTTAATTTGATTGATGGTAATTCTTTTGAATGTGATTACATTGGATTTAATATTGATGCACATCAAACCTTTTTTTATAATGGATTCTTATCAGATGTTGAAATTAAACCATCTATAATGGATAAATTCTTACAAAGACATCAATTGATGTTTGATCAATTAGGTTTAGAGATCATTAAAAAAATTAAACAATGCCAAAAATATAAAAATTGTGACTAAATATATTGACAAATGTCAAAAATTGAATAATTTTATTAGCACTTTATGAAATTAATTTATTGATAAAAGTTTTTCTTCAATTAGAATTTTTTTTAATTCCTCTTTTGTAAGTAATTCTACATTATCTGATGAGTATTGGCCTGTTAAAATTGATTTTTTCCTTTTATTATTGTCTTGTAATCTATCCTCAAGAATTACATAATCTTCTTCATCTTCAAAAGTATTTCTTATTTCCTCATTACTGATTAATGATTCATGAAATTTTTCACCTGGCCTAACCGAAATTATTTCAGTTTTTACATCTTTTTCTAATACTTCTAAAATTGCATTTTTTAAAACTTCTAAAGAGTATGCTTTTAATTTAGGTATGAATACTTCACCACCATTTCCTTTTTTTAAGGATCTTATGATGAAATCTAAAGCTTGATTCATAGTGATATTGAATCTTGTCATATTCGGATCTGTTATGGTAATATTTTTACCTGATTCTATTTGTTTTACTAATGTTGGTACTACCGAGCCACTACTTCCTAATACATTACCATATCTAATAGCAACAAATTTTGTTCTGTGACGTTCATGATTTGTATAATTATTAGCCGTAACAAATAATTTTTCCATTAATAATTTAGTTGCACCATATGTGTTAAGTGGTGAAACTGCTTTATCTGTACCAACACAAACAACAGTTTCAACATTTTCATGAAGACAAGCATCAATAACATTTTGAGATCCTAAAACATTTGTTTTAATGGCTTCAAATGGATTGTATTCAATTACTGGAACATGTTTTAATGCAGCGGCATGAAATACTATGTCTACATCTTCCATAGCTTTGATTAGTCTTGGTAAATCTCTTACATCGCCAATAAAATAACGTAGTCTATTATCATTCATTTCTGATTGCATTATGATTTGACTATTTTCATTTCTACTGAAAATTCTAACAACATCTGCATCTAATTCTAGTAATCTTTTAGCAAGTGCTTTACCTAAAGAACCAGTTCCTCCAGTAATTAAAATTTTTTTACCTTTGAACATATCCGTTGATTTTCGATTGGGTAAAATAAGCTTACGATGAATTTCTTATAATAATAATTATGACTGCCATTCAAGTTATCATTAAAATATATTATTAACTTGTTTAATTTTTAATAACTAGATATCATGAATTTTAATGATCCTACACATATTTTTATTATTGCGGAAGCAGGTTCTAATTGGAAATGTGGTAGTTATGAAGAGGATCTTACTCAATCTAAAAATTTGATAAAATATGCAGCAAAAGCTGGAGCTGATGCAGTTAAATTTCAAATATATAGGCCAGAAACTACGTACGTCTCAAATCCTGGTGGCTCTAAATCTTTATCATATTCTGAAAATATAGATACAATTTTTGAAAAACATGCGATGCCTTATGACATGATTCCAAAATTAGTTGAATTTTGTAAAGAAGAAAATATCTTGTTTATGGCTTCTTCTTTTTCTGTAGAAGATGCAAAAGCAATAAATCCATTTACTAAAATTCATAAAGTAGCATCTTTTGAAATTAATCATATTAAGTTATTAGAATTTTTAGCAACTACAAAAAAACCAATTTTAGTTTCAACTGGTTCAAGCAATTATGATGAAATAGATTTTTGTATAAATATTTTAAAAGAAAATGGATGTGATGAAATTATTTTATTACAATGTACATCAAAATACCCTTGTTCAATGGAATCATTAAATTTATCTGTGATTCCAAAAATGAAATCTAAATATAATTTACCTATTGGATTTTCTGATCATAGTACTGATCCAATTATTGCACCATTAGTTTCAATAGGGTTGGGAGCTACCGTAATTGAAAAGCATTTTACAATTGACAAAAATTTACCAGGACCTGATCATTCGTTTGCTTTAACTCCTGATGAATTAAAACAAATGATTGATTCTATAAGAAATGCTGAATCGGCATATGGACCAGGTAAAAAAGAAATTTTACAAGAAGAACTTGAAACAAGAAAATTTGCAAAACGCTCACTTCAAGCCATTACAGATATTTCAAAGGGTGATATCTTAGAATTAGGGTTAAATTTTGATATTTTGAGACCTGGTGATAGAATTCGAGGATTAGATGCACGTTTTCTTTTTAATATAAATGGAAAAAAATCAAAATTAGATATAGCTAAAGGCGATGGGATAAATGAATCTGAATAATATATTTATTTTGCAAATTTGTTTGCAATTTTTATAATTCGATTTAGATCATTATCTGTAAGATTGGGATGAGTAGGTAAACTAACTATTCTATTACCTGCCTTTTCTGTAATTGGCAATATAGTTTTTGAATTATACAAACTCATTTTATGTATTGGGTTATAGTGAATTCCAGTCTCTATTTTATTTTCACTCATTTTCTTCATAAAATTTTTCCTATTTTTTACTTGAATCCAATAAAAATGGTATGAACAGTTTTCATCAAATGGCATTTTCTCTCCAATTTCTAATTCTTTTGAATATCTTTTTCCTATTTTTTTTCTTTGGGAATTTATTTTGTCTAATTTTTTTAATTGCTCTATTCCTATAGCTGCAGAAAATTCATTCATGTAGTAATTCCATCCTAAATTAGATACGTCATAATTAGATCCTTTTCTACCTGTTATCCCTACCCATCTTTTTGATTTGAGAATTTTAGAAAACTGTTTATTATTTTTTAAATTAATTGTTATTGCACCTCCTGAAGGCATTGCTAGATTTTTCACAGGATGAAAGCTAAAACAGACACAATGCCCATGATTCCCAATTTTTTCCCCATCATATTTTGCTCCTGCTGCATGAGCTGCATCTTCTACTATTGATAGTCCAAATTTTTTACTTATTTTAGAAATTTTTTGTAAATCACATGGCATTCCTCCAAAATGAACTGGTAAAATTACTCTAGTATTTTTTGTAATGGCTTTTTCAATTTCCTTAGGATCTATACATAATGTTTTAGGATCTACATCTACAAACACTGGAATCCCACCATTGTAAATAATTGCATGTGCAGTAGATACAAAAGATAATGATGGTAAAATTACTTCTTTATCTTTTATGTCAAAAAGTGATAATCCCAAATGAAGTGCTGCAGTGCCACTATTAACTGAAATACAATTCTTACTTCCTAAAAAATCTGAAAACTTTTTTTCAAATTCATAAACACTTCCACCTCCAGCACCTGATGCCCAATTATGACTATGAAGAATTTTTTTAATTGCATTTTCTTCATTTTTTCCAATTACAGGATCAAATAATTTAATTTTCTTCATTTGACTCTCTCTTCTAATTCTTCTGAATTTACACTTTTTAATTTAATTTTCATTATTTTTAATTATTTATCTTCTTTTTAAAATATAGTGAATTTTTTTTCTTATTTTTTTATACTACTTTAAATAATGATTTTTTTAATTATAAAATATTGAGAATTTGTAAAAAATGTATTCAACCTGATACTAGACCTGGAATCTTTTTTGATGAAAATGGAATTTGTGGTGCGTGTATTTGGAATGAAGAACAATTAAAAATAGATTGGAACAAACGTGAACAAGAATTATATGAAATAAGTGAGTGGGCTAAAAAAACATCAAAAAGTAATTATGATTGTGTTATAGGTGTAAGTGGAGGTAAAGATAGTACTCTCCAAGCAGTTATTGCAAGAGATAAACTTGGACTTAGATGCCTTTTGGTTAATAGTGAACCTGAAGGAATAACTGAAGTAGGACAACATAATATTGAAAATTTAAAAAACTTAGGCTTTGATGTAATTAGTTTAAGACCCAATCCTAAACTAATGAAGAAACTCATTAAACGAGATTTTTATAAATATCTTAATCCAATGAAGATAACTGAATCTTCATTATATTCTTCTGCATATATTATTGCAGATGAATTTAATATTCCACTAATTATTCAAGGTGAAAATGCAGGATTAACTTTAGGTGTTTCAAATACTGGGTTGGGGAAGAATTATGATGCACTTAACATAACTGATTCTAACACTCTTTCTACTGGTTGGGAAAATTATCTGGAAGTGGATGGTGTCGAAGAGAAAGATCTGTACATGTTTCATTTTAACAAAAAAAGAATTCTAGAAAAAGGATTTAGAGCAGTTTGGCTACAATATTTTTTAAAAGATTGGTCTAATGATAAAAATGCCAAATTTGCTGAAGATTATGGATTTAAAACTAGACCCTCAAATTTCAATCCATATTCCATTGGTACCTATGTCTCTTATTGTGGCGTTGATTCTGATTTAATACAGGTTAATCAACTTCTCAAATCTATAAAACTTGGTTTTGGTCAATGTTTAGATCATGTGTGTTATGATTTACGTGATGGATTAATTACACGTAACAAGGCAATTGATCTTGTTAAAAAATATGATGGAAAATGTAGTACAAAATACATTAAGAAATTTTGTAACTATATTGAAATTAGTCTTGATGAATTTTGGAGTACTGCAAATAAGTTTAGAGGTCCTATGTGGAAAAAAGTAAATGGTTCATGGAAAAATACTTTTTTGGAAGATGAATCTCTTTCTAAATGATATGAGTTAGTATGAAATAAACAGTTTATTTTTTTGTTAATCAGATTTTAATTCATATGTATACTGCAAAATCTTAAAATTATTCTTCTTAAAAAATTCTACTGATTTCTTGTTTTTTGGATTTATGTTAGCTAAATATCCTTTCTTTGGGTTTTTCTTCATTACTAATTTTAATGCCGTTGTTCCAATACCTGCGTGATGAGATCCCTTTTTTAAAAAAATTCCTATTTCATTTTGTTTTGAAAGATAAATTGAACCAACTTTATTTATTCCTTGTAAAATGATATACCATTTTGAATATGGTTTAGATAGTACGAAGTTTACGTGTTGATTAAATGTAGGCATTTTTTTGTGTGAAATATTTGTTGATGGTTCACGTTCCTTTAAAAGTTCATAAAGAAATTTATGATCTTTTTCAGAAATTAATTTTAAATTTATATTTTTTATTATTATAATCAATATTTCTTATAAAATTTAATACATTTTAAACCTAATTTTTAGTAAAAGTAAATAGCCTAAAATTTAACATATTTTTAGTTTAGATATGATTGGTTGTATAATTCAAGCACGTATGGGTTCAACAAGATTGCCTGGGAAAGTTATGTTGAAAATAGATAAAAAAAATCCCGTAATTCATTACGTTCTTGAACAGATTCAACACTGTAAATATTTAGATGATGTTGTAGTTGCTACAACTAATTTAAAAGAAGATGATGTAATTGCCGAATTTGGAAAAAATTATGGAATTAACCTTTTCAGAGGTAATTCAACTGATGTTTTGGACAGATATTACAAATGTGCAAAAAAATTTTCCTATTCAAAAATAGTTAGAATTACCTCTGATAATCCCTTAATTGATCCTCTAATTATTGATAAAATAATCAAAAAATTTATTTCAAATAAATTTGATTATGTTTCAAATACTATTAAGAGAACATTTCCTTATGGTGCTGAAGTAGAAATTTTTTCATTTAGCGCATTAGAAAAAGCTTGGAAAAATTCTAAAAATGATTATGAACGAGAGCATGTTACCCCTTACATATATGATAAAAATAATCAATTTAAACTCTCAAACTTCTCTTTTCATACTAATTTATCTCGTTTACGCTGGACATTAGATACAAAAGAAGATCTAAAAATGATTAAAATAATAGTTAAAAAAATTGAGCAACGTCCAATATTTTTAAAAGATATTCTTTGGATTTTAAAAAATGAACCTAATTTAATGAATATTAATCAAAACACACCTATTGACGATAATTTTTTAAACTCATTCAAATTTTTAGGAAAAGTTCCTTAAATTAACTAAAAACAATTAAAAAATTGAAATTTAATTATTTAATTTATTTTTTATATAATCTATAGCGTAGACTGGAGTTGGATCTATTTTATTAATTATAGCTAGATAAATTGATGCATAATCTAATATATAAATTAAATTTACTAATTTAGAAATTATATTACCTTCCTTGGAAATAATTTTTTTAAATTTAATATTTTTTTCATTAAAATATTCTTCAAATATTATCCATCTTTCTTTAGTTTTTTCGTAATCGTCTTTTCCTTGAAGTAAAATAGGTTGAACATTTGATTTAATTTCCCATGATACTATTCCATTATGACTTGCTTCAACAACATCTTCAACTATTGCATGTATTTTTGCATTTTCTTGTAATGAACATTTGAATCTAATTGCAGCTGCTTCAAATCCTCCTGGATAATAAATCAAAGGGATTTCTTTTAATGACATTGCTAAATCCAAAGATTGATTATTTAATTCTAAATTATCTGAACAAATATTTTTTTTAGTGATTTTTAATTGTTTTATTGAGTTTTCTATTTCCTCTTTTGTTATTGGAAAAATTGGTTCTAATATTCGTAGGATAGAATATAAAAAATTTACAAAAGATGCTCTAGGAGAATGATATTTTTCAATTTTTATAAATTCAACGTCATTCTGATTACAATATTCTTCCATTTTTCCACCTGATACAAACACAATTATTTTACATCCAATTTTTTTTGATGCTTTTAAAATTGAGAGTGTTTCCGCTGTATTTCCTGATACACTGGTTGCAATTACTAATGTTTTAGAATCAACATTTTTTGGAAGTAAGTATCCTTTTACAACATTTACATGTAAATTTGTTTTCGATAGAATTGCTGCAAAAAAATCACCCATAGTTCCAGATCCACCCATACCTGCAAATACAATGTGTTTGACTGGTTCTCTAGAATTACTTTTAGCCTTAAGATAAGCATTTTTTGCAATTTCTGGCCAATCATCATATACTTTGAACATTTTCCCACTATCTATTTTTTCTAGGTCAAATTTGTTAATCATTAAACTTAGTGTATTTGATTATAATATAATGTTTGAATATTCTTTTAGATTTTTTATTTTATAAAATAAGTATTTCGTTAAAATAGGGTATTATTCCAAAATTATTATGAGTGATTTACATAAAATGAATTCATCACTACGTACTGTTGAATGGAAAAATAATAAGGTGACAATGATTGAACAAACTAAACTTCCAAATGAACTAATTTTTGTAGAATATGATGATTTTAATCAAGTTGCAAATGCTATTGAAACTTTGATAGTTAGGGGTGCCCCCGCAATTGGAGTATCTGGGGCATTTGGATTAGGGTTGGCTGCTTTACAAAGTAAAGCTACAACAAGAGATGAATTGTTATCCGATTTAGAAAAAGCAAGAAATATTCTTTATGCAACAAGACCTACTGCTGTAAATTTGGGTTGGGGATTACAAAAAATTATGAATGTTGCAAAAACTGGAGAAACTGTTGAACAAATTAAAGAATTAGTAATCTCTGCAGCAAAAAGAATGGCTGATGAAGATATTGAAATTAACAAAACAATGGGAAAAAATGGATCTCCTCTTTTTGATGATAATGATACTATTATGACTCATTGTAATGCCGGTGCATTAGCTACTGTAGCATATGGAACTGCATTAGGTGTTATTCGTGCAACTAGAGAAAGTGGAAAAAATGTTAAAGTCATTGCTACTGAAACTAGACCTATTCAACAAGGTTCTCGTTTAACTGCATTTGAATTAAAACATGATGGATTTGATGTAAGTTTGATTCCTGATACTGCTGTGGGATATTCTATGGCAAATGGATTGATAAATAAAGTTGTAGTTGGTGCAGATAGAATTGTTAAAACTGGACATGTTTTTAACAAAATTGGAACTTATCAAGTAGCAACAATGGCAAAACAGCATGGAATTCCATTTTATGTTGCAGCACCATTATCTACAATTGATTTGGAGACAAAATCTGATGATGTCATTATTGAGATGCGAAAAGGAAGTGAAGTTACTGGAATTGGTGATAAAAAAACAGCACCTGATGGTATTGGCGTCATTAATCCTGCATTTGATATGACTCCTCCTGAATTAATCTCAGGAATTATTACTGAAAAAGGCGTAGCTACAGCTCCATATGAGAAATCTATTCTAAAATTATTTGAAGTTAACCTCTAATAGTTATGGAAATCTAACAATGTAGTTATCTCTATGTTCAAAATTTGTTTCATAGGGGGGATTTTCTAATGAGATTAATCTGTATAATTCACATTGTGTTTTTTCAATAAAACTATTTTCAAAACAAACATCAGTTAAAGTAGTGGAATTGATAATAGTGTTGTGAAGATTGGTATTTTTTACATATGATTTTAGTAAGTTAGCTCCCGACAGATTAGATTCTGAGAGATTTGCAGCACCAAGATCGGCCATGTAAAAATTGGAATGTATCAGCACAGATTTTTTAAGATTTGCACTATTTAAAAAAGAATAAGATAAATCAGAATAAGATAAATCAGAATAAGATAAATTTGTTCTCTGAAGGATAGTATTACGAAATTTATTATTAGTTAGATCAAAATTTGATAGATTTATTCCAGATAGATTTGCACTAGAAAAATCAGTATTTTTTATAGTTGCATTAACTAATGAAGATTCTTGTAGTAACGCACCCATAAAATTTGCAGAATTTATTTCAGAATTTTCAAAAATAGATTTCTGTAGAAAAGCACCAATAAATTTTGTTCCAAATATTTTGGTATTGGAAAAGTTTACTTTTTCTGCATATGCCCCATTAAAATTAGCCCCTGATAAATTAGCCCCTGTAAAATTAGCCCCTGATAAATTAGCCCCTGTAAAATTAGCCCCAAGTAAATCTGAAAAAGACAAATCAATATTTTTCAGATTGGCATATGAAAGATCCGTTTCAGAGAATTTTGAGTAAGGAAATTTAGAGTTTACAAGATTTGCCCCTTTAAGATTAGATTCATCGACATTTATTCCAATAATGGAAAGATTAGAGAAATCCCCTCTTGGATTATTACTTTTTTTATATAATTTTTTAGCATTATTTGAAATAGATTTAATTTCTGGAATTGATGAATCTGCATTTAAAATATCTACATTAAGTTGTTGGATTTTTGAGAGATTTGTTTGATCAATTGTATTGTTTAACATTTTAGAATTATCAAAATTTGTATCTTTCAATTTCACTTTATACAGATTGGCATATGAAAGATCAGTATTGGCAAAATTAGCATAAAAGAGATTTGCATAACTAAGATCAACATTGGATAGGTCTTGTCCATTAAAATTTACACCTACAAGATTTGCCCCTTTAAGATTAGCATCATTTAGTTTGGCAGTACTTAGATCCGAATTTGCAAAATTTACATAATCAAGATCAGCACCTATAAAATTAACCCCTGACAAAATTTTATGAGTTAGATCTTGTCCACAGAAATTAGTTTTAAATGCATCAGCCCCTTTTAGATTTGTTTTTACAAGAATTGTTTTATAAAATTTGGCAAAACGAATTTTAGAATTTTCTAGATCAGCTAACTCCAGGTTTGTATCTCTAAGATTTGAACCATCTAAAATTGCATTTGTAAGATCAGCATTTTGTAGATTTGCTTTACGAAGATCCGTACCATACATTACAGAATTTTTTAAGTTTACGCCTTCTAGATTTACGCCTGTGAGATCAGCACCTGAAAAAATTACGCCTTCTAGATCAGCATTAGATAAATCATAATTCCGCAAAGACACACCAGTAAGATCACAATTTGACCAGTTAATTGAAGTTGAATATGATTTTGTTGTACTATTCATTAGATGAGCTTCTTCACAGAACTGAATTTTTGAAAGTGTATCCCTATGAGATATTTCTTCAATAGAATAATACATAGGAAATGAAATAATGTAAATAGCAAATCCCAACATAATGAAACCTAACAAAAAAAAGATTTTCATATAATATGACAGAAATTGTGTATGTTATATGCATAATTGATTCTTAATCAAGTCAAAATTTAGGGGATATTTGATAAAAATTATGATTAATTGAAGCTAATAATTAGAAAGTTTTTATTGTTTTTCAAACTGTTGTATAAAATATGAGTACTGTTTCTACACAAGCAATTGAGGATTCGCTTAAACAATGCATGGATCCTGAAGTTCCTCTAAACATTGTAGAAATGGGATTAATTTATGGAATTGATGTTAAAGAAAATAATGATGTTGATATTAAAATGACCATGACTACACAAGGATGCCCTTTACATGAAACTTTGGTTGCAGATGCAACAAGATTTGCCAAAAAAGTACCTGGAGTAAATAATGTTAATATTGAAATCGTATGGGAGCCTGCATGGTCAATGGATAAGATGACTGAAGAAGGAAAACTCAAAATTAAAGAAATGGGTGCTGCTGGATTGAATACTCCTGCACCAATTAATTATGAAACCGCATTACCTCAAGGAGTTGGTAAATTGGTACAACAAGAAGATGGTTCTATGGTATTAGCTAATGAACATGATCAAGGATTTATGGTAAATCAAGCAATTGTTGATTTTTGGAAATCTTGTAATGGTCAACGTAAAGTTACAGATTTGGTAGAAGTATTTGCACAACAAACAGGATTACAACGAAATCAAGTTGAAAAAGAGGTTATGCAGTTATTACAACAACTTCGTGATGGTGGATTAATTGCTATCACGGGCCATCCTGATACGCCAAATGTTGAATTTAAAAAATAATTTTTAAAAAATATAGTTAGTTGCAGATACTAGTTAACATTTGTCTTACAAAAGTTAAATCCAAACTACCGCTATTTCTTAAAATTTTATTTAAAATTTTACTTAGTATGTCATGTTCTAAACAAGTATTTATTTTTGAATTGTAAAATTCTACATTATTAAACACTGATTCAATTGGATAAATTCCTGATAAATCCGTATTATTAAAAATAGAATTCGTAAAATCAACTTGACTAAATCTAGATAACTTAAAATCTATTCCATCTAAATTTACATATTTAAATTGGGATGCATGAATATCTGTTTTAGTAAATTTTGAATTTTCTATTTTTGCTTCATTAAACTTTGTTTTCCATAATCTCACTTCATCTAAATCCATATTTTTTATCAAAGATCCTTCAAAATTTGTAAATGTCATATCTGATTTTGTAAAATTAACATATTCTATCTCTGCATTCACAATTTCAGCGTTATGCAAATTTGAATTATTAAATTCACTGTAATTTATTTTTGCATTTGTAAAATCTGCTCTTTTTAAATCACTATTATCAAAATTATTTTTATTTAGGTATGAATTTTGAAAATTTGCCCCTACTAAACTTGCATGAGTAAAGATATTATTTTTTATGATAGTTTCTTTAAAAATTGAAGAGTCTAAATTTGCATTTAAAAAATTATTATCTAAAAGTTTTGTATTCTCAAAATTAGCACCTACTAAATTACTTCCCTCGAAATTTATATTTTTTAATTGAGTATTACTAAAATCTGCAAATTTTAAATCTTTATTTGAAAAATTCTCATTTTTTAAATCCATACCTGAAAAATCACACTCAAATAACTTGCTAGAATTTAAAAAATCTATGCAGGTTGGTTCTAATTTTTTTTGCTCAAAAGTTGGTGATATGCGATAAATTTTACCATCTCCAATACTTACTATGTAAATTAATCCATCAGGGCCTTCTTTAATGTCCGTAATTCCACCAAAACCTGTACTGAATATTATTTCATTTGAATTATCATTTTTATTTAAAACTAAATCTTTCAATCTTTCATCAAAAAATGTGAACCCATCTCTTTTTTCATTTAATTGAAATTTATATAAAATTCCATTAGCAAAACTTCCAATTAATACTGCACTATGGTATTCTGGAAATAATGGTGATTTAATAAAATGTATTGCAGTAATGCCAATTGGTCTTTCCCAACTAAATTCTGGATCTGAATATTTGTATTCATCAATATCTGGAATTTCTTGTTTATTTGCAGATGGCCCCTGAATTATATTCCACCCACTATTGAATTTTTTTTGAACTAAATTTACCTCATCAAAAAATTCTGGTCCATTTTCTGTATCCCATAAAATTCCTGTTACTGGATCAAAATCTAATCCATATGTGTTACGAATTCCAATCGCATACACTTCTAATGTGTCTTCTAATGATATTATTGAGCCCGTATAGTCCTTTGGTCCAGAAGGAACGTTTTGAACTAAACCCGATTCATTTCCTATGTCTCCAATTGCACCATATACAATTCCATTTTTATCCTCAATCATTATACCCGAATTATGTCCTCCATTTCCATTATGAAATGATAATAATTCTACCGGATCATGCAGAATTTCTCCATTCCATTGATATTTTGTAAACCAATTTGATGTTGAATCGTTTTCTTCATTTTTTGTGGTATGGTGAATGAATACCTCTTTATCTTTAACTAGTATTCCAACAAGTCCTTCTTCTATTGTAGTGCTAACTTCTAATTGTAGTACTGGTTCTGAAATTAAAATTCCATTTTTTATTATTCTTACGTAACCATTTTTTTCTGCAACTAATACATGATCATCAATAAAATCTATCATTACGGGATATTTGAATCCTGAGACATATTCGTCAATTTTAAACATTTGATCTCTAATTACAATTCCATTTTTTTCTGCATATGCTGGAATATTGCCCTCTGAATAAAATAAAACTAATGAGAAAAATACCAAAAATCCTAAAAATAATATTTTCATAAAATGATTAACATTTTAGATAATAAATCATTTTCCTAAAATGCTTAATTTTATCTGAATAATTTTAAATTAAATTCTAATTATAATATAGATTAGAATAACTATCTAGTAGGTAATCGTATGGATGTCATTATTTAAATCTCTAATGCCTACAACAGAAGATCCCAAGACATCATTATCAACTAAACTAAATTAATAATCTCTGTCATGAAAAATACTTTTTTTGAATTAGTTTTTTAATAAGTAAATTAAATTAATTCTAATGTTAAAAAAAGACCATAATAAAATTGCTAAGATAGAAAATCTAGTTTGGGAAATTGCACAAATATTATATCCTAATTCAATTATTGAAAAAGAAAAAATTGAAGAAGCAAAAAAATGTTTACTGAATATTTTAAATGATAATTAATATGAAACTTGGATTTAGTACAAATGCATTTACTAATTACTCACTATTTAATTCCATTGAATTAATATCTAAAATAGGGTATGATGGAATTGAAATAGTTTTAGATGAACCGCATGCTTTTTTGCCTTTATCTAAAAATAGAATATCTGAAATAAAAAATTATATTTTAGAAAAAAATTTACAAGTAAGTAATCTTAATACTAATACTGTTTTTGGTTGGTCTAAAAATTTATCTGAAGATGGATTTGAACCATCATTATCAAATAATGATGAAAAACTTAGAAAATGGCGTATTAAATATACAAAACAAGCTATTGATCTTGCTGAATCCTTATGTGCAAAATCTATTTCTATCACTTCTGGACTTGAAAATAATAAAAATACTAAAAAACATTTAGAATTATTTTATACTTCGTTATTAGAAATTGGAGAATATGCCGAAAAAAAAAATGTATTTGTATCTATGGAATACGAACCTTATCTTTTGATTGATACTTCTGAAAAAGTTTGGAATTTAATATCTAGTGATTTTAAAAATATTGGATTAAACTTAGATACCTGTCATGCAGAAGTTAATGGAGAAAATTTATCTGAAATTATTACCAAGTTTAAAAAAAAGATTTTTCATACACATATCAGTGATTGTAAAAATAATGTGCATTTTCATTTATTACCTGGTGATGGAATTATAAATTTTCAAGAAATGTATAATTCATTAAACAGTGTAGGTTATTCTGGATTTCTTACTGCTGAATTGTATACTTATTCACATATGCCTCAAGAAGCAGCCTCAAAGGCTTTTATGTATTTAGAAAATCTAATGAAATAATTTGAGATTCATAGATCCACATATTCATATGTATTCTAGAACTACTGACGATTATGAAAAAATGGCTTTAGCTGGAATTCGAGCTGTTATAGAGCCATCTTTTTGGTTGGGACAAGAAAGAACATCTTCAAAAACATTAGAAGACTATTGGGAATACTTGATCACTTTTGAAAAAAACCGTGCTGCTGAATTTGGAATTGATCATTATTCCACAATTGCTATTAATCCAAAAGAAGCAAATAATAAAAAATTTGCAGATGATTCTTTACTCGTAATTGAAAAGTATCTTCAAAGAGAAAGTGTAGTTGCATTAGGTGAAATTGGATTTGATTTAATTTCTCATCAAGAAGAGGAAATATTTAAAAAACAATTACTAATTGCAGATAAATTAAAAATTCCTATAATAATTCACACTCCGCATATCAATAAATTTGAAGGTACAAAAAGAACTTTTGAAATTATTAAGGAAATAGGAATTGATCAATCCAGAATAATTGTGGATCACAATACTGAAGAAACTATTGAATTGTCTCTTTCTTATGATGTTCATGCTGGAATAACGGTTTACCCAAATACAAAATTAAGTCCTTTTCGTGCAGTAAACATCATGAAAAAATATGGTACTGACAAAATTTTAATAAATAGTTCTGCTGATTGGGGCATATCTGATCCTCTAAGTGTTCCTAAGACTGCCCTTGAGATGTGTTCAAATGGATTTAGTGAAAAAGAAATTAACAAAGTCTTATTTTTAAATCCCAATAATTTTTTCAAACAATCAAAAAATTACCGTTCTCTTGAATAACATAAAATTAGCATTTAGCTCAAATGCCTATAGGAATTACTCCATAGAGGAATGTATTGATTTAATTCATCTTGCTGGTTATGATTCCATAGAAATAATGTGTGATACTCCTCATGCTTTCCCTCCTCTTTCAGATGAAAAAATTACATCCATTTCTAATTCTCTTAAAAAAAATTCCATGTCTGTTTCAAATCTAAATGGATTTATGTTGACTGCTATAGATGACTTTCATCATCCATCTTGGATTGAAGAATTTAAAAATTATAGACAAAAAAGAATAGATCACACTAAAAATTGTTTATACTTAGCCCATTTACTTGGTGCAAAATCTGTTTCTACAGAGCCTGGTGGTCCTAAAACTAATCAATCATCTGAAAAAGAATTAGAACTTTTTCAAGAAGGCTTAATTGAAGTTCTACCTTTAGCTGAAGAATTGGATGTTCATTTACTTATAGAACCTGAACCTGAATTGTTAATAGAAAATTCAAATCAATTTGTTAAATTCATTGAAAAATTTAATTCAAAATATCTTGGTTTAAATTTTGATATTGGACATTTTGTATGTGTAGGTGAAGATCCTCAAAAATTAATTATTAATTTACAAGATTACATTAAACATATTCATTTAGAGGATATTGCATCTTCAAAAAAACATCATCATTTAATTCCTGGTCATGGGATGATTAATTTTAAAGAAATTTTTGCCTCATTAAACTCCATTAATTATACTGGGTATGTTACAGTTGAACTTTATCCTTATCAGGATAATCCTCAAGATGCAGCAATAGAGTCTATGACTTATCTGAAATCTTTAATTGAAAATGTTTAAGGAATATTTACAACTGGTAAGACTTCCTGGTATTTTTACAGCATTTAGTAATGTGTTAATTGGTTATTTTTTTTCGTTCTCCTTTAATTCTGAAATCATTTTTTTACCTTATCTCCTCGCTACTTCAGGCATGCTATTTTGCTCAGGAATGATTTTTAATGATTATTTTGATTATAATCTTGATAAAAAAGAAAGATCGTTTAGGCCTCTCCCTTCAGGAAAAATCTCAAAACAAAATGCATTATTAATTGGATTTATTTTTCTCATATTAGCAAATATCTCTGCTTCTTTTCTTGGATTTGATTCATTAATTATATCCTTGATTTTAAGCTGCATAATATTATTTTATAATTTAAAATTAAAATCTATTTCTTTTTTAGGAATTTTTAACTTATCTGTAATTAGAATGTTAAATATTTTATTGGGATTTTCAATTATTGATATTTCTTTTGAATTTATTCAATATTTATTTCCTCTAGGCATTTTTATAGTTGGAATTAGTATACTTGCTAAAAATGAAACAAAATCTAATGTAGTAATTTATAAAAAATTAAATAAAATTATTATTGCTATTACCATTACATCTGTCTCTATTTTAGTAATTAATAATTTTCAATTTGAATCATTATTATTTTTAGGATTATTTTCTTTTCTATCTGTATATTCTTTATTTTTTAAAAAAATTCAAAACCAAATTACATTTCAATTATTATTAATAATTTTATTAGATTCTATTTTAATTTCATTTTTTGTACCTTTACAATTCTCTATTTTAGTATCATTGTTAATTTTGCCTGCATATATTATATCAAAAAAATTATATTTAACATAATTACTATTGGTTTATTTCTATCAAATTATTATACTAATTATGAAAAAATTAATTGTTCTAGATATTGTGGGTTTATCAAAAAAACAATATGATCAGATAAAACCTCAAAATATTTCTAAAATTTTAGAACATGGCTCTGTTTCTTCATTTCGACCTTCATTTCCTGCAGTAACGTGTAGTGTTCAGGCGTCAATTTTTTCTGGAACTTATCCTTCAGAACATGGAATAATATCTAATGGCTATTACGACCAAATTCTGAAGCATGTATTTTTCTGGGAACAATCATCTAATTTAGTTAATTCACCTAGAATTTGGAATACATTAAAAGAAAATATGCCTAATTTTAAAACTGGATTATTATTTTTACAAAATTCACTTTATGCTAATTCTGATGTAGTAATCACTCCAAAACCTATTCATCTTGATGATAAAATGATAATGTGGTGTTATTCTAAACCTGAAAATTTTTATGAAAAAATTAGTGAATCTCTTGGTAATTTTGATCTTAAATCTTATTGGGGCCCATTTGCATCCATAAAATCTAGTAATTGGATAATTAATTCAGCAAAAAAAACTATTGAGATGCATAAACCTGATCTTCTAATTACATATCTGCCCCATCTTGATTATGCTTCTCAAAAATTTGGTCCAGAGAGTGATGAATTCAAAGAAAGTGTAATTGAATTAGATGAATTATTGGGTGATTTTTTATTATTTTTAGATCAAGAATTTAAAAATGAATATGAAATTATGATTTTATCTGAATATACATTTAATTCTGTCAATAACTCTATTTCACCAAATTTAATCTTACGACAACATGGATTACTTGCTACTAGAAGAATTGAAGGAAAAGATTACATTGATTATGAATTAAGTAAAGCCTTTGCAATGGTTGATCATCAAATTGCTCATATTTACATTAATCCTGGTTATGAAGATGAAGTGTATCGAATTCTTAAAACTGAAAATTTGGGAACTATTTTAGATTCAAAATTACAAAAAGAATTAAAAATTAATCATGCTAAAAGTGGCAATTTAATTTTATGTGCTGATACTAATTCATGGTTTAATTATTATTGGTGGGATGATGTCAAATATGCTCCAGATTTTACATTTGGTGTGGATATTCATCGAAAACCTGGTTTTGATCCATTAGAATTATTTTTTGATTTTAAAACTAAACAAATATCTCATGATACATCTTTGATAAAAGGCTCACATGGATTAATTTCTAATGGTGATAATTTACCTCTAATTGGGACATCTTTTGATTCCAATATTGGTGAGATTGTTTCAGTAATTGAAATAAAAAATCTAATTAAGAATTTTTTTAAATAAAAAAATTATTTATTAGCAGAAATAATTACTTTAATTCTATTCTTACCATCTTTAGCTATTTTTATCCCTTCTTTTGCATTTTCAATTTTAAATTCATGAGTGATAAATTTACTTAAATCCATATTATGTTTTGAAATAAATTCCATTGCATCTATAAAATCTTTATTTGTGGCTGAATAACTTGTTATTATTTTAATTTCTTTAGAATAAATTAATGACATATCTAATTTAATTATAGAATTTGCTCTGGGTTCTCCAAAAAATAATATTGTCCCACCTTTTCTCAAAATTTTTACAGCCACATTAAGACATGATACATCGTGATTTGCAATAATGCATAAATCTATTTCTTCATTATATTTTTCAAATTTTTCATTTTTAAAATTTAGAAAATTTTGACTTAATTTCTCATTTTTTCCAAACTGTTTTCTGAAATCATCATCATCTACAATTATTGTCTTTAATTGTTTTTGATTTGCAATTATTGAATGAAAGATACCTATTAATCCAAATCCAAATATCATCACAGAATCTTTTTTTTGCATTTGAATTTTATTCCATGATCTTAAACAACATGCTAAAGGTTCTATCATGGTCGCTTCATTAAATGACATTTTTTCTGGGATTTTGAAAATTCCTTTTTTTTCAATAATCCAATTTGAAATTTTGAATTTTTCTGCAAGACCACAAGGTTCTATTTCTTCAGTAAATTTTTTACACATTGTTTCATTTCCATGTTGACAAAAATAGCATCTTTCACATGGACAATGATGATTTATAATAACTCTCTCCCCAATTTTATAATCTTTAATCTTACTACCTATTTCTGAAATTACTCCTGAAATTTCATGACCTATTTTACTAGTAGGTTTTGATGAATTTTCAAAAATATTTCCAATATCTGATCCACAAATACCACATGCTTTTAATTTAATTATAATTTCATTTTCATGATATATTTCTTCTTGATAATCTTCTACTACTGGTAATTTTAATTTAATTGAGACTATTTTCATAATCTAATTTTTAATTCTATGTATAAATTCTTAATTTATTATTAAAAAATATAATTTGAATTTGCACCATCAAAGTTTATTGTAACACCTGTTAGGTATTTTACATTATTTTCAATTATTCCTTTAACAAAATTTCCAATCTCTTTAGGCTCCCCTAATCTCTTCATGGGTAATGTTTTTT
>Ga0233434_1000504_pt1 | contig 43454 bp, 40 predicted proteins | sample SI_122_August201_4_FD_182738 | JGI IMG/M metagenome (GOLD analysis project Ga0233434, IMG submission 182738) | Seawater microbial communities from Saanich Inlet, British Columbia, Canada - SI_122_August2016_120_MG | ecosystem: Environmental > Aquatic > Marine > Inlet | place: Canada: British...
TGCTTTCCGAATGGTTTTCCTCCCTGCAAAAGCCGGTGTTTGAGGAATTGGAAAAAATGGAACGCTCAACCTCCAAGGTGGACTACAGAAGCTGGCGTCAGGTAGGAGCCCAGTGGCTTATTAAAACCGAATATACCGTGTTGAAAGACGGGAAAGGCCAGATTTTTACTTTTCGGCTCTATGATGCAGTGAATAAAAGATTCCTGCTTGGCAAACGTTATAAAGCTTCGCGTGATCTGCTTCGAAAAGTCGTTCACCGGTTTGCTGATGAAGTGGTCATGCAACTGACAGGAAAACGCGGCATCGCAGAAACTCAGATAGCTTTCTTAAATCAGGAAAATGGTGACAAAGAGATTTATCTCATTGATTTTGACGGATACAACCTGAGGCGGTTGACGAATGACCATACGGTCAATCTCAGCCCGGCATGGTCTCCGGATGGAAACTGGATTATTTATACCTCGTACGCGGCGCGCAACCCGGATTTGATTATGATTGATACTGACGGGGGAAGGCGGCAGACCCTGCATCGTCTTCCGGGCCTGAATGCCGCACCGGCCTGGTCTCCGGATATGCAGAAGATTGCAATGGTGCTAAGCAGGGATCAGAATTCTGAGATTTATACTTTGAATAAAGATCGCCAACTGGAACGCTTAACCCGCCATTTCAATATCGATACGTCACCCACATGGTCTCCAGATGGAAAAAAAATAGCCTTCACTTCTGACCGCTCAGGTACCGGGGCTCCTCAAATTTATATTATGGACTCATCTAAAGGAGACCGATCCAAGGTGACCCGTATCTCCTTCGGTTCTTCTTACAACGATAACCCGGCCTGGTCTCCCAATGGAGACCAGATTGCTTACACGTCAAGAGTGAAGAAAAAATTTCAAATTAGAGTATACGATCTGAATACACATAAGAGCCGGGTCATCACTACGGGCCCTGGAAGCTGTGAACAACCCAGTTGGTCTCCAGATGGTCGGTTCCTGATTTATAGGAAGAGGGAGAATGACCGGTACGATCTTTTCATCCAGAAAGTGGGGAATGGGGAGGCAAGACAGTTGACCTTCTCCGGTAAAGGACATAGTCCCGCATGGTCCTCATATTTCAGTCACTAAGCTACTCCGCAAGCGCAAAAAAATCAAATTATGGGTTGTGGTTGAAACACAATTCCTTTACCATGTTTATATACCCATAGTTTTAGGTTTTGTCTTTAAAAACAAAACGTTTGGAATATCGACGGTTACGAGTAAATTACAAAAATTTCACAATTTTTGTTGTAATTTTAATATAATTATAGGATGATATTTTTACGGGAATAAATTCTAAGAGCAATAGATTCTGAAACTTAGTTCCACTTGATTTGCAGAAGGCGCTATTGGTTTACAGAAGGTGCTATTTAGTTCAATAAATTTGGGGAAAATTATGAGACGAGGGCTTACTATGAAGACTTTGAATTGGAAGGTAATTGTCACCGCAGTGGTTTGTGTGTTTTTAACAACGGCTTGCTCGAAAAAGCTTATGCCACCTGAGATCGAAACTTCAGGAAACGTCAGCGAGGGAGAATTCACGGCCTCTTCTGAATCATCGGGAAATGACTTTGCCGGTTCAGGCGGAGCTGAAGGTTCTGGTTTCTTCAGTGAAGAGCCTATTCTGGAGCGGGGGTCTTCTTCTTCAGATGGTTTCTCTGCTGATATGGAAGCGGATGCAGGGAGTGGCTCTAGTGGCTCTTTTGGTACCAATCCATTTGATTCTAGTGGACAAGGTGAGTGGGATCCTAATTCTTCAGGCTCCGGGTCTTCAGGCTCTGGGTCTTCAGGTTCTGGGTCCTCAGGGTCCATGGACTCAGGAATTCAAGAATCCCGGTTGCAGTCTTTTCAGGCTTCGTCTGACTTGAATGATATCCATTTTGAGTTTGATCAGTATGATCTGGATAATAATTCCAAGGCGGTCCTTAAGGAGAATGCTGATTATCTCAAACACAATCCGAGCCTGCATGTAGAGGTACAGGGCCATTGTGATGAGAGAGGCACGAACAATTACAACATTGCTCTGGGTGAGCGCCGTGCCCACTCCACCAAGAAATACCTGGTATCTCAAGGGGTGGATTCTAGAAGGGTTCATGTCATTAGCCTTGGAGAAGAGAAACCTTTCTGTTTTGACAGCAATGAAGCTTGTTGGCATCAAAACCGACGGGCACATTTCATGGTTTCAAAATAACCTCTCCCCGTTTCTAACGATTCGGGGTGGAATTGTATATAATAAAGCCGCGTTGGGGTTTATCCCCAGCGCGGTTTTATTTTGCGGCAAATATGAAAACTATTAACTTTGGCACCTAAATTTTTAAAGAAAGAGCGGAACTCATGAAGGCGAAATCCACTTGTATCATTTCTTTTTTGTTATTCCTAGCTTTCCTCTTTCCTGTCAATGTGTTTGCTCAGCTTTTTGGTGCCGATGATGAAGATTTAGCAAAAATAGAATTTGAATTAAAAAAATTCAACACCCACTTGGAGAATTTAAAAACTACTCAGATTGAGAATCTGCGAAGACAGCAGGAGGACGTGTTGCGCCAGATCGAAGAGATTAAGCAAGTCCTTCCGCAGTTACAGGAAGCCATCGAGCAGAATAAGCAGGAAACACTAAGTAGTGTTGGCAGAACCAACTCCAAACTGGACGATTTGGAAGCGGAAGTTAAAAATCAGGTTTTAGAGAAAATCCACCAGCAGAACAAGATTCTCGATCTATTCCGTAAGGGGCAGGAAAATCTGAAAGAAGGACTGGCCCAGGACATTGAAAAATTTGACCAATCCAGCAGATCCAATTTTGAGAATTTCTCTGCCGCTAATCAGGAAACTCTGGGCAAAGTTGTTCAACAGTTGGAAGCGCAGAGCAGTACGACTAAAAAAGGCTTCGATGATACCATTGCCCTTTTTCGTACGGATGTCATTCCTACTATTGCTGATGAAAACCAAAAGAACCGGCAAATGGTTCTGGAGCACTTGACGAATGCCAACAAGGAAACCCGAAAAAGTCTGGAAGCCTTTTTCGTCAAAAACCAGGAGGTGAACCAGAAGCTGAGGGGAATTCTCCAGAAAAGCCTGGAGCAAGGAGTGGATACCAAGTCCCTATTGGATTCTATCGAAAAAGGCGTGGGAATCACTCATGCGAGTTTGGAGGGGGCGGACGAAAAAAATAATAAGCTGGCAGAGAGCTTGAAATCTCTGCAGGCTCAAAACGCCGTATCCAATGAAGCGCTTGCTACCCTCAAGGCAGACCTGGAACATTCCGGAGAGTTCAATAAATTAGCGGATGAAAAGTTTAACAAACTCATCGAGCTTTCCACGGAGCTTGCTGTTCATTCCACAGAACTGGAAGCATCGGTGGTCGGGCAACTGAAGGAGTCGGCACAGAAAGAGGATGCCAGTGATATCAAGGTAGACCTGGCAAATGAGAAGCTCTCCCGTCTGATTGAAATTCTCAAGACGATTGCCAAGGAACAGGCAAAGCTCGGTCCGCTTGCCACGGCACTGGATACAATGCAAAAAGAGCAGGGGGCTTTGCAAAAGGCTCAGGCAGATTTAAAGAAAAACCAGAAACAAATTCAGTCGAATTTAAATAAAAATCAGAAAGAAATCAAGGAAGCGCTCGCCGATTTACGCAGAAAAGCGAATGTCAATATTTCCCGAAACGATGACATTAAGAAAACCCTTGGGCAATTAAATCCGGCTAAAAGTAAGGGGCCATAGAACCCTTGCTGGCAAAAGCTTTTGCGCTGTAAAAAAAGTTCCTGTTTTTCAAAGCCGGACTGATTATTGATTCCCACCGCTTTGCCTCATTATGGCTAAAACCACTACTATTTTTATCTGTCAGGAGTGTGGGCACCAGATCCCGAAGTGGATGGGAAGGTGTCCCGAATGCATGGCCTGGAACAGTTTTGCAGAAGAAGCCCTGCGCCAGCAGCCGACTTCACGTAATTCATCGCGTAGCTCAGGTTCTTCAACATTAGGCCCAATTACGGAAGTTCAATCGGTTGCCGAAGACCGTTTGACCACCGGCATCGGAGAGTTTGACCGGGTTCTGGGTGGGGGTATGGTTGAAGGTTCGCTCATCCTGATTGGAGGAGAACCGGGGATAGGGAAGTCGACCCTCACTCTACAAAGCATGGGCCATTTGGCCCGGCTCGGGAAAAAGGTTCTGTATGTCTCCGGGGAGGAGTCGGGTTCACAAATCAAACTCCGCGCCGAACGCCTCAACGCTTTGTCTGAAAACCTGCTGGTGTGTTCCGAAATCTGTGTGGAGGAAATTCTTCAGTTACTGGATAAAGTTAAGCCGGATGTATTGGTGCTGGATTCGGTGCAAACGTTCTACACTGCGGATTTGCAATCCGCTCCGGGAAGCATCGGTCAGGTGCGGGAAGTGGCGTTTAAAATTTTTCAAGCCATCAAGCATCGTAATCTCCCAACTCTTTTGATCGGTCATATCAATAAAGATGGGGCGATAGCCGGGCCTAAATCTTTAGAACATATTGTAGATACGGTGGTCTACTTTGAAGGCGAGCGGGGTCATGCTTACCGGGCTCTGCGGGCGATTAAGAACCGGTTTGGCCCCACTCCCGAGATAGGGGTGTTTCAAATGATGCCGGAAGGGTTGGTGCCGGTAGAAAATCCCTCTGAATGGTTTTTGTCTGAACGTCCTGAGAATTCCTCGGGTTCCGCCATTGCGGCAACCCTTGAAGGAAGCCGTACATTGCTAGTCGAGGTTCAAGCCCTGGTCAGCACGTCTTCGTCAATAGGCATGCCGAGAAGAATGTCCGCAGGTTTTGACCATAACCGCATGTCCCTGTTGATTGCCATTATGGAAAAAAGGATGGAGTTCAATCTGCAAGGGGAAGATGTTTTCGTCAATCTGGCCGGGGGGATAAAAATTACGGAACCGGCTCTGGACCTGGCGGTTGCGGCCGCTATTGCGGGAAGTTTTCGTGACAAGGCCATAGATCCGTTAATGGTATTGATCGGAGAGATCGGCCTGACGGGAGAGGTGCGTACTGTCATGCAGTTGGATGCCCGGATCATCGAAGCCAAAAGGCTGGGCTTTAAACGTTGCGTCATCCCGTATTCCGCGAAAAAAGTGAAGAACCTGCCTGATAAAGGCATTGAGTTGTGCTTTGTGAAAAATCTCTCGGATGTTTTTGAGCAGTTATTCTAAAGGCTGATATATGAAAGTATGCGCGATCATTCCGGCAGGAGGTCAGGGAACCCGAATGGGAGGAACGGTTCCCAAACAGTTTCAGGCGTTGCGGGGAAAACCTATTCTGCATTACACCTTGAGAACGTTTCAGGAATCGGGACTCATTGATTCGTTGATTCTGGTTGTGCCGGAAAAGGAACTGGAAAATACCCGGACCGATTGGCTGGAACGCCCCCCGGTTGTTAAGCAAGTTGTGGTGGGTGGTGAAAAAAGGCAGGACTCTGTTTTCAACGGGTATCAAGCTCTTCCCACCGATACGGATATCGTTCTGGTTCACGATGGGGTGCGCCCTTTTTTATCGCGGGAAATGATTCAGGAAACGATCCATACTGCCGAGAAATTTGGCGCGGCAATCACGGCCATCCCTGTTCACGACACCCTCAAACAGGTTGATGATTCCGGGTTGGTTCAGCGTACTGTGGAACGGGAGGGTTTGTGGCGCGTTCAGACTCCTCAGGCCTTTCGCTATGATCTGCTCGGGGAGGCTTTTCGCAATGCCGATTCATTTTATGGTACCGATGAGGCCGCCTTGATTGAACACCTGGGGCAGGAAGTCCGGGTTGTGGATGGCTCCGAATGGAATCTCAAAATCACCCGTCCGGAAGACCTGGTGTTGGGCGAAAGCATTGTGGCAAAGTTGTTCCCAGAGCACTAAAAGTTTGTTGCGGCAGTCCTAAAATAATCTGCTCCCTGAAAGTCCCTCCTGTCATCTAACACCTACGAAAACAAATTCCAATTTTTTTAAGGAGAGAGAACAATGTTACAAGCCGGAACCGATGCACCCGATTTTTCTGTAAAAGATCATAACGGAAACACCGTCAGCATGAAGGACTGCAGGGGAAAAAAAGTTGTGCTTTGGTTTTACCCCAAAGCCGATACACCCGGTTGTACAATGGAGGGCCAGGGTTTCCGTGACGATTTTAAAAGTTTTGAGGAAAAAAATATCCAGATTTTCGGGGTAAGCCTGGACAACGAAGCGGACAATAAAGCCTTTGCGGAAAAATTTTCCTTCCCCTATCCCCTGCTTTGTGATGTGGATCGGGAAATTGCCCTGGGTTATCACGCAGTAAAAAATGCCAATGAGCAATATGCGGCCCGCATCACCTATGTGATTGGGGAAGATGGGAAAATTCTCGAAAGTATCGAAAATGTTGATACCAAGGCCCACTCCAAAGACTTATGCTCCAGGTTATAGCTCCTTAGCAGGAGGCACAGATAGCAAGGGCTATTCCAGCCGAGATAACTCTCTGTCAGCCAGCAAAAGCGATTACCCCTCCGGGGCACGAAAGCTTAGGAAGTACCCGTGCCGGGCATGAAGGCTAAGGAAGAGGACATCACAAATATCACGTGCACGCTGGCCCCACGCCTAGTGGTTGACCTTGTCGGATTTGAACGTTATGATTCTTTTTTCAAAAATTTAGGTAGGGGGCCAGCGCATGAGCTACAAAGATTCTTATATGCCAGAACCTTTGGGTGATGACCAGAAGAGAAAAAAAAAGGAGATTTTGGACACCCGAATTTCTCCGGTTGATTTTGAAAGCATTGATGATGTGGCCGATCTGGTGGAATCGTTTCAATCGGCTTCGATTCAAGCAAGAAACCTGGGGCAATGCGCTAAAATATTCGGCAAAATGCTTCAGGATGAAGAGAAACCGACAATTATCCTGGGTTTGGCAGGCCCTCTTATAGCGGCAGGACTGAGAAAAGTCATCCGTGACATGGTGCATCACAATATGGTGGATGTGATCGTTTCCACCGGGGCGATTTTATATCAGGATTATTACAATGCGCTCGGCGGCGGTCATTATTATGGCAGTCCGGATGCTGATGACACTAAACTGCGGGAACTCTTCATCAACCGTATTTATGATACCTATGTGGATGATGAGTTATTTGTTGAAGATGACATGCTCATAGGGAGTTTCGCCGATACATTAGAACCCGGGAACTATTCCAGCAGGGATTTTATCTCCCGACTTTCCGAGACCATCGATGATGAAGAATCCATCCTTGTTACTGCACGCAAAAACAATATCCCTGTTTTTTGCCCGGCCTTAAATGACTCCAGCATAGGGATAGGTTTGACAGAGCATTACTACTCGGCTCGGAAAGAGGGGCGCACGCCTATTACCATCGATTCCATCCGCGACAATTACGAGTTGACTCAGATTGTGGTGAACTCAACACGTACGGCGGCTTTTTATGTCGCAGGGGGAGTGCCGAAAAACTACGTCAACGATTCGGTGGTCATGTCCTATATTTTCGGGAAAGATACGGGTGGGCACAAATATGCTTTGCAGGTGACCACTGATGTTCCTCATTGGGGAGGGTTGAGCGGGAGCACGTTAGCCGAAGCGCAGTCCTGGGGCAAAGTAAACAAGGAGGCGACACACAGCATGGCATTTATCGAGCCCAGTGTCTCGCTCCCTTTGATTTATGGTTATGCTTTCCAAAAAGGACTCCACAAAGGTCGCCATCGAATGAACTTTGAATGGGAAGGCGACAAACTGACAAAACTCGCCCGCCACCCCCACTAGGCGCCGGCGAGCCGCCGGTGGCAGATAGCAAAAACTCGTCAAGCCGAGACAACTCCTTGCTCGCCAGAAGAACTAAACCCCCTTTATTCCCCTTGTCAGGGGGAATCATTATAGTATTACCCCTCCGGGGCACGATAGCTTAGGAGAAGTATCACGTGCGCTTGATGGTGTTGTTTGCTTCACGGGCAATGCAGAGCTGGCTCCACGCCTAGTGGTGGAGATCGAGAAATATCCGGGCCTGATCGATTTGAGGGGTGGCCTCAAGTTTGGATTTGATGTTTGCGACCAGGGCACGAGAGTCTTCCATGGTTTGATTTGAGTCGATCTTTATAAACACATCCACAAGATTTTTCCCCTTGATATGATGCACCCGAATTTCGGGTTGTGAAATATTTCCCGCTAGTTCCAGAATTAATGGCTGTGCAATTTCGATTAATTCTTTTCTTGTGATGGGGTAGATGGTTTCGACTTCCGCATCAGGTTCGCCATCAACATGAATCAGCACATCCTGAATATTTGGGATGGCCTTGATGAGGTTGCGTCGTGCGATTTCTGCGACCCGGTGGCCTTCGGTGACCGTCATCTCGGGATCGACAAGGATGTGTACGTCGATGAGGAACTCTCCACCGATGACACGGGTGCGCAACTCATGAAAATGAAGAACCTCGGGAATTCCCCTCAAAATTGAATGAATTTTTTCAGTGTGTTCATCACTGAGTGCTGTGTCCATCAAGTCCCGTATTCCCTGCCGGGTTATATCGATGCCGACTTTCACGATCATGCAACCGACCACGGCTCCTGCCAGAGGGTCCATGAAAGCAAATCCCTGCCCTGCCCCGATAATTCCGACCAGCGCGGCGATAGACGAAAAGGCATCGGACCTGTGATGCCAGGCGTTGGCAATTAAGGATGGACTTTTTGTGGCCTCCCCTACGCGGCGGGTATAGTGAAAAAGTCCTTCATTGATGAGAATGGAAAGCAGGGCGGCACTGGCCGCAAGCAAACCCGGCACTTGTTCGGAGACTTCATCAATGGCGTCCCAGGTTTCATAGGTAACGCCTATGCCGGTCGCGATGATTAACAGACCGATGACGGTGGCTCCAATCGTTTCCGCTCGCCCATGCCCATAAGGATGATCTTCGTCCTGCGGCATTTTCCCGATTCGGTGAGTGAACAGAACAATGAGGTCTGTCACCAGGTCGGAAAGGGAGTGTATGGCATCTGCCACCAGAGCCACGCTGTTTCCCAGTATGCCGCCGACAAACTTAAAAAAGGAAAGTAGTACATTGGCAATCATGCCAACAACAATGGCTCGGGTTCCTGTGGTCATAGTTTCATCTCTTGACAAAGAGCTACGGCTCATTGGGTCCAGCGTCATGCTGGCCCCACGCCTAGTGGAGGCTCTTTATAATTTTAACATTTGCCGCTGGAAAGGGATACTCATCCAGTTCTTCCGCCTTGACCCAGTTCCACTCGTCGCACTGGTTTGGTGAAACCCGGCCTGAACGGACTCGGCAAAGGAAAACGTGCAGGGTTACCCTGAATCGGGTATAGCTGTGTTTGACGGTCATAAGTTTTTCGTCGATATGTATTGCCACGCCCAACTCTTCTTTGATCTCACGATGCAGGCATTGCTCGGGGGATTCGCCGGACTCAAATTTTCCACCGGGGAATTCCCATAATCCGCCCATCAACCCCTTTGCTTTTCTCTTTTGAATATAGATTTTGTTTTTTCGGAAGATGACTCCCGCGCTGACCTCAATTTTTGTGGAGGGAGTAGCCTGCTTGCGGGGAGGATAAAGGTTCTGTTTGTCGGATTTCTGCGCCTGACAGTTTCGCTTCAAGGGGCAGAGCAGGCAAAGAGGATTTTTGGGCAGGCAGACCGTGGCACCCAGTTCCATGAAAGCCTGATTGAAGTTGCCAGCCTCTGTTGCGGGAAGAAGCTGTTGCATGGTTTCCCATAATATATTTTCTGATTTGCGTGTTGCCCCGTTTTCCTTGAGCAGAAAAAGTCGCGATAAAACCCTTTTGACATTGCCATCGAGTACAGGAACTTTTTGGCCGAAGGCAATACTGAGTACGGCTCCCGCCGTATATCGCCCGACTCCGGGCAGTTTCATAATTTCATTCATGCAGTCCGGAACCTTGCCGGAATAGTCCTGCTGGATTTTTTGCGCGGCCTTTCTCAAATTACGGGCGCGGGAATAATAGCCCAACCCCTCCCAATGTTTTAGAACGATGGACTCTTTAGCCGCGGCCAGCTTTTCCAGGGTCGGGAACGCTTTCATCCAGCGTTCAAAATACGGTATGACTGTTTTGACCTGGGTCTGTTGCAACATGAACTCCGAAACCAGAATACGATAAGGATTCGGGTTATTGCGCCAGGGCATCTCCCTTTTTTCGTTTTCATACCAGTGCAGTAATTTTTTTTGCAGAGTGGAGGGGGTCATAGGGTGTTGGGCCAGATGCTACGAGTCATACACCGATAGTGTCTTTGCTCCAGATAACCTTATGAAGCTGTGTTTGCAGGCGTACAGATAGCCGGTCTTCAAGTGTCCATTGCACGAGGTCTTTCAGATTGAGCTTGTCATAAACCGGTGAAAATAAAACCTGTGTGGATAGGTCGTATTTTTGCAACAGGTCACGGCTCCACTCATAGTCGGCGCGATCGAGAAGGACAAACTTGACTTCATCATGCGGGGAAAGGAGTTTCAGGTTTTCAAGGTGGTTCTTTTTTTTCTCACCGCTTCCGGGACATTTTATATCGAGAATTTTTATAACTTTTTCAGGCACTTTGTCAATCGGCAGGGCCCCACCTGTTTCCAGCATGACCCGGTAACCCTTTTTCAGGAGTGCTTCCATAAGCGGATAAACATCCTCCTGCAGTAAGGGTTCTCCGCCAGTGATTTCTACCAGCCCGAGGCCGAAGGTTTCGACCTTTTGCAGAGTTTCCTCAATTGTAAGGTCATTCCCTTCATAAAAAGCATAGGCGGTGTCACACCATGAACAGCGCAGGTTGCATCCTGTCAAACGGATAAAAACACAAGGCAGGCCGGTGTGAGACGATTCCCCTTGAATGCTGGCGTAAATTTCGTTGATCTTGAGCATAGGGTCATTCCTGTGTAGATTTTACCCGCGAAATAGATTATTTTGATTTTACAATATTTAAAGAGGGGGAAACATAAAACTTTGGCTAAATTCTATACAGAACTGGATGGAAAACTACGGGAATTTATCGAAAGCCAGAAAATATTCTTTGTTGGCACAGCTGCACCCGAAGGCCGTGTCAATGTGTCCCCCAAAGGGATGGACAGTCTTCGCATCCTGAACGCCGGTCAGTTGATATGGCTCAATCTTACCGGAAGTGGCAACGAAACCGCCGCCCATGTTCTGGAGCAACCCCGTATGACCCTCATGTTTTGCTCTTTTGAAGGAAAACCGCTGATATTAAGAGTTTACGGAAAAGCCAGGGCCATTCATGCCAGGGATGAAGAATGGGCCGAATGGAGCGCATTGTTTCCCGACTATCCCGGTGCGCGGCAGATATTTTTACTCGATGTCGATAGTGCTCTGACCTCCTGCGGGTTTGCGGTTCCCAACTATCAGTATCAGGAGGATCGAGACAAACTGATCGATTGGACGGAAAAGATCGGTGATGAAGGTGTCAAAGAGTACTGGAAGAAAAATAACCAGACCAGTATCGACGGTAAACCGACTAATCTTTTTGAGTAACCTTCTAGTACCCCTTCGGGGCACGAAGGCTAAGGAAGAATATCACGTGCTCGCTGGGTCCAGCAGCACGCTGGTTAAATGCCTAATCGGCTGGTAAGGATTTTGGTTCCCATGCGGGCTTTGGCGGTGAAGTCAGACCAGGACCTTAACTGGGTGATCTGTTTCATGATGTAGGTGGGGCTACTGTAGAACCGGGCGTGGCACTCATCCTGAATCTGGCGTAATTCCTCTTCGGTGAAATCCTTGTTCCAGAATTTGATTTTAAAATCAGCTGTGGGGTTTTCAGCAAACGTCTGCCAGTAATCTTCCGGAACAATTCCTTCGTTCAACATTTGATAATAAAGCTCCACCTTTGGGTACGGTGTGCAGATGGAAAACTGCGCGTAATCGGGCCGGAGTTTTTTGGCAAAATCAACGGTGGCGAACATTTCCTCCTTGGTTTCATGAGGAATGCCGATCATCATGTAGGCGAAGAATCCGATACCCGCTTTGCGGGTCATTTTGCAGGCGCGTTCTACTTTTTCCGGCGTTTGGCCCTTTTGCAGATACTTCAAGTGTTTGGGACTAGCGGACTCGATGCCAAAATGGATGCGGTAGCACCCGGCCCGTTTCAATGCCGCGATGACTTCTTCATTAATGGTATCCACACGAGCGGAAATTTTGAAATGTATTTTAATGCCTCGCTCAACGATCAGATCACAAATTGCCAGCACGTTTTTTTTGTCGATGGTGATGGTGTCATCGACAAAAAACAGATCGTCCACTCCCATCTTGACCAGTTCTTCAATTTCGTTGACAACGCTTTCTGGACTTCGAATGCGAAACTTGGTTTTGCGAATATCACAGAAGGAGCAAGCCGCCGGGCACCCTCTCGTTGCCTGGATGGTGAAAAACTGTCGGCCTTCGCCAATAATATGCTGGTAGCTTGAAACATCGACCAGATGGCGGGCAGGAAAAGGCAGTTCATCGAGATCAATCAGTTCGGTTTCCTTCGGGTTGATATGTAAAGTTTCATTCTGTTTCCAGCCCAAACCGTTAATGGAAGACAAAGGTTCAGCATCTGTTTCCAACGCCTGGGTCAGGCGGGTGAATATTTTTTCTCCTTCACCGAAAACGACATAATCGATTCCCGGCAGGTTGAGAGTTTCTTTCGGGTATAAATTGACATGAGGTCCGCCGAGGCAGATTTTCAAATTGGGATTCTCTTGTCTCAGGGAATTTGCGGTGTGCAATGCATCGAGCAGGTTGAAAGTCATGATGCTCATAGCGACCATGTCCGGTTTGATTTCGCGGACGCGCTGGAGTAAAGCCTCTTCTGAAACGTTTTCCGGTGGGCAGTCGATAAAGGTCGCGGTGTTTCCCGTTTCGCGCTCGTAATAGGCGGCGACATAGAGAAGCCCGAGCTTTGGGTAATAGCCTTTGCCGCCTTCCAGAGCCTTGGGCACGGAAGATTCGAGGGAAATGGTTTCGGGTGGAACGAGGAATAAAATTTTCATGGGATTGAACAGCTTTTTACTTTAATATCAGGCTCTTAATGTTACCACAGAAAATATGAAAGGACGGCCCAGAGTGAAGCCCATTGTTACCGTCACCAATATGTTTCCCGAGTCCGCTTTGGAAAAGCTGGGTCCGCATTGCGACTTGCGGACCAACCAGACGGAAAATCCTCCCACGGCAGAAAAGCTCAAAAAATACGCATCGGAAAGCGTGATGATGGTCACCTACTTATCGGACAAAATTGACCGGGACATTATTGATTGCGGAGAGAATTTACAGCTCATTGCCAATTATGGAGCCGGATTCAACAATATTGACGTGGCGCATGCTGTAAAAAAAGGTATCTGGGTGACGAATACGCCGGGAGTTCTGCATGAAACCACCGCAGATTTGACTTGGGCAATGATTCTGGGGGCCGCCCGGCATATTGTTCCCGGCGACCGTTTCACCCGGGAAAACCGATTTAAAGGATGGCAGGCGAAAATGTTTCTGGGCGGAGATGTTTATGGAAAAACTCTTGGCATCATTGGTTGTGGTGAAATCGGTCAGGCGGTTGCCCGCCGGGCATTGGGTTTCAACATGCGGGTTCTCTACTGCAATCGCAACCGGCAACCGGCAGAAAAAGAGCAGATGTTGAACGCGGTTTATACTCCGTTGGAAGAATTGCTCCGGCAATCCGATTTTGTCACGGTTCATGTTCCTTTGAGCGAGCAGACTCAATACATGATCGGCAAGGAGCAGTTTTCAATGATGAAGCCCACCGCCTATTTCATCCACACTGCCCGAGGGAAAGTGGTGGACGATAAAGCCCTGGTCGGAGCACTGAAAGAAGGTGAAATCGCCGGTGCGGCGTTGGATGTTTATGAAAACGAACCGGCTCTCACTGAAGGTATGACGGAATTGGAAAATCTGATGCTACTGCCGCATATCGGCAGTGCCAGCTATGAAACCCGTGATCGCATGGCTGACCTGGTGGCAGATAATGTGCTGGATGCCCTGGAAGGTAAAACTCCTCGTTGTCTGGTGCCGTCATGGAAAGAATGATACTCGTTAAACGTTAAAGCGAAAGTGCATGATGTCGCCGTCCTGGACGACATAATCTTTTCCTTCAACTCTCAGTTTGCCGGCGTCTTTAATAGCCGCTTCAGATTTATGCTCAACCAGGTCTTCCAGATTATAGACTTCGGCGCGAATGAAACCTTTTTCGAAATCGGTGTGGATCACTCCTGCCGCTTGCGGGGCTTTCGCATTTTTAGGAATCGTCCATGCCCGGGTTTCTTTAATTCCCGCTGTGAAATAGGTGGCAAGGTCGAGCAGTCCGTACCCGGCAGCGATCATGCGATCGAGTCCGGTTTCGGTCAGTTCCATTTCTTCCATAAAGGCTTTTTGCTCTTCCGGGTCTTCGATTTCCATGATCTCGCCTTCCAGTTTTCCGGCCAGTGCCACAACCGATGAGCCGTCCTGCTTGGCAATCTCTTTGACCTTTTGCACGAGTTCGTTTTCCATGTCTCCGGGGTCCATGACATTGCAGATATAAAGAACCGGTTTGGCACTCAGCAGGGTCAAACTTTTTACGAACAGGTTCTGTTCATCATTGAAACCCGCAACGGTTCGCGCCGGTCGGTTTTGATCGAGGGCTTCGGATAATTTGGCGAGTACTTCCATTTGCATGCGTGCTTCTTTGTCTCCGGATTTAGCCAGTTTTTCAATCTTGGTTTTTCTGCGGTCGAGGCTTTCCATGTCGGCGATCATCAATTCAGTGTTGATGGTGTCGATGTCGGAAGCAGGGTCGATGGTGTCGCTGACGTGGGGAACGTTGCCATCCTCGAAACAGCGGACCACGTGGGCGATGGCATCGACCTCGCGGATGTGGCCGAGAAATTTATTGCCTAAACCTTCCCCCTTGGATGCGCCCTTGATGAGTCCGGCGATGTCGACAAACTCCATGGTTGTGGGAACAATTTTATTGGTCTTGACGTAGTGGGTGATGATGTCCAGGCGTTTATCGGGAACCAGTACAATGCCGCTGTTGGGTTCGATGGTGGTGAACGCATAATTTCCCGCCTGGGCTTTGGTTCGTGTCAAAGCGCCGAACAAGGTTGATTTTCCCGCATTGGGGAGGCCAACGAGGCCACAGGTGAATCCCATTTAAAGTTCTACTCCTTTAGTTTGTTTTGAAGACGAAAATGGTTTTAAAAAAAACAGGCACAAGAATACCAGAAAAGCGTAGCCAGCGATGATTTTAAAAAATGTTTGCGGGGTCACAAAACTGAACAGGGTGAGAAAAACAACCGCCCCCACGCTCCCGTAGGCTCCTGCCATGCCAGCCAGTTTTCCGGTCAGCGGTTTGGAGATCAGGGGAATCACCGCAAAACAGGCACCGTTACCTGCTTTCAGGAAAATGGAGCCCACAAGCACAAGGGCTATGGCAGAGGTAAGTTGCCAATGAGGGCCTATCTCTCCCATAAACCAGTGACTCACCATTCCTCCAAGGACCATGATGAAAAGGGTTCTTCTGCGGCCAAAGCGGTCAGAAATCCAGCCCCCTCCGGGGCGGGCAATCAGGTTCATACAAGCATAACTGGCTCCCAGAACTCCGGCCAATCCTACAGAAAGTGAGAAAGTCGTTTGCAGAAACTGGGGAAACATTGAAACGATCGCCAACTCGGAACCGAATGTAAGAGAATAGACTAGGCACAATACAGCGATTTGGCTGAACGAATACTTTTCTTCTTCGGGAACGGGATGCTGCAACCTGGGCACGTTGATTTGCCAGCATCGAACTGTGTTCAGGATAAAAAGAAAACCAAGAACGAGAAGCAGGCCCATGGACATGGAGCCGGGGATCAGGTCAAACGGATGCCCGGAAAGTTTCCAGATGAACAGAACCATTGCCCCATAAACAGGTAGGAGCAAAAGGATTTGCAGAACCAGATCCCGGCGTGAAGTGACCTCAATCACGCCATGTATATCCACCAGAAAATCCCGGCCCTTTCCCAGAGCATCGAGACAAAACTTGTAATAAATTCCTGCCCAGATCAGGCAAGAGAGCCCCGAAAGACCTGCCGCCACCCGCCACCCGATATCTTCAGAAAAGGGGATGGCTATCAGGGGAAGGGAAAACGCCGCAAACGCAGAACCGAAGTTGCCCCAGCCCGCGTAGATACCCTGAGCGGTCCCCATTTTTTGCGGTGGGAACCACTCGGCGATCATTTTTATACCCACCACGAATCCACCGCCAACGATTCCCATCAGCAAGCGTGTGACCAGCAGTGTCTTGAAATCATGCGCCAGAGCAAACCCGAAACACACCAGTGCGGAAAAGACCAGCAGACCGCTGAAAACTTTTTGCGGGCCGTATTGGTCCACCCAAAAACCGATAAGGATTCGTGCGGGAATGGTCAGAGCCACATTGCAAACCATCAGTATATTGATTTCGGCGGAAGACAGGGCCAGGGCATGCATGATCGTCGTGTTGAACGGTGCCATGTTGAACCAGGCTACAAAGGTCAGAAAGAACGCAACCCAGGTCAGGTGCAGGGTGTTCCATTGAGTTTTGCTGAAGCCTAACATTTTGTTGTTTTTGCCTAGGTCCGTTTACTGCAAATCACAGGGGGATGAGAAGCGAAGGGAAACGGGGCAAAAAGAAGGCCCAAAACCGGTGACTCCATAATCCGTTTATTTCTCGGTATCGACGGCTTCAGGCTGGTTGGTCATCATTTGATGGGACTTCACCACACCACGACGGTCAAAAATGATGACCATATCTTTGGTGATATCGTTGCCCAGGGAGTTATAAAAATTATATTCATAAGTCCAAACCGTATAACCGTTCTGGATTCCCTTTTTAAAAGGGGCTCCAAACATGGCCTGAATCTCTTTGTGGGTTGTTGTTCCTACAGTAATATTTTTATAAAGGGACTCGTCAAAGTTTTTTCCGGCAGTGCCGCAACTGGTGACGAATAGAAAACCTGACAGAATTATAATCTTCAATGTGCGAACTGGGGTCATTTTTATTTTAGGGGTTCTCATTATTATGAAGCCACAATTTTATATTTTTCCCGATGCAATTTCGGATTCACGTGAAAGGTGATTTCGATATTATTCTGCTTTTCCATTTCTTCGAGAAAACTGCTTTCTTCCTCGAACAGCATGTCATAAACCGTTGGATGCACTTCGATATCAATTTTCTTTTTAGTGATGTTATCGGTCCCCCGGCGCTGAATTTCCCGTATGATTTCGTAGCAGAGGGTTGAAGTGCCTTTGATATATCCTTTTCCGTTGCAGTAATCGCAGGGGTCGCAAAGGGTTTGAACCAGGCTTTCGCGCACACGTTTGCGGGTCATTTCCACCAGGCCTAATTCGGAAATTTTAAGGATGCGGGTTCGTGAGCGGTCTGCTCTAAGCGCCTGTTTAAGTGCGTTGGATACCATTTCCTTACTTTCCTCTTTGGCCATATCAATGAAATCCACGATGATGATGCCGCCGATGTTCCTGAGGCGCATCTGGTACACAAATTCTTTAACTGCCTCCAGGTTGGTTTTCAGGATGGTATCTTCCGGATCAGTGTGTCCGACATATTTTCCGGTATTGACATCAATGGCGACCAGAGCCTCGGTCTGATCAATAGTGATATAGCCGCCGGATTTGAGCCAGATGGTCCTGCCCAAAGCCCGGCTGATATCCATCTCAATCCCATAGTGATCGAAAATGGGCATCGGATCCTTGTACTGTTCAATTTTCTCCGACAAATGGGGTAGATAGGTGGAACAGAACTCCACGCATTTGGTGAAGTCCGATTTCGAGTCGATCACCAGCCGCGCGGTTTCATTGGTGAAAAGATCGCGGATAGACCGGAAGATCAGGTTCAGGTCCTCATAAACGAGATGTGGGGCGCTCAGGCTTTCAGATTGATTTTTCAGGTTTTCCCAAAGGCGGTGGAGAAAATTGAGGTCCGACTCAAAATCCGCACGCACAGCGTCTTGTCCGGCGGTTCGGACAATATAACCTTCTCCGGGGTTGCCGATTTCGCTGATCACGTTTTTCAATCGCTCTTTTTCGTCTTCCTCTTCTATGCGCCGGGAAACGCTGATATGGTTAACTGTGGGCATATAGACCAGGTAACGTCCGGGCAGGGAAATATAATTGGTGATGCGTGCTCCTTTGGTTCCCAATGGATTTTTGGCAATTTGCACCAGAATCTCCTGGCCTTCCTGCAAAATGTCCTGAATACGGATTTCATGATTGGGCCTGCCGGGTTTTCCAATAAAGCTATCTTCTTTTTCTTCATGCAGGGGTGGAGAGTCTATTTCGTCTTCGAGTCCGAGCATATCGATGACATCGATATCTCCGACATAAAGGAAGCCTGCCTTTTCCAGCCCAATGTCGACAAAGGCAACCTGCATTCCAGGGAGGATTTTAGTGACCTTGCCCCGGTAAATATTTCCCACAATACCCTTGTTGGCCTTGTGTTCAATAAACAATTCCGCGACCTGATTATTTTCCATCAGAGCAACACGGATTTCTCGCTGGTTGGAATTTATCAGTACTTCAGAAGCCATGGCTATCCTGTTTTAGATGGGGCGATTGAAAAATTATACCATGGCGTGGGATCAAACCTTTAGAAAAACAAAGCCGGCACTAGGCGTGCGGCCGACTGGCAATGACTTTATCTGGTAAGCAGAGGGCTATCTCGGCTTAACCAGCCCTTGCTCTCTGCCCCCGGCGGCTAGCCGGTTAGTGAATGGATCTTCGCATTTCAACATTGAGCAGGAGCCCTATCGCGAAAAAATTGGTAATAAGGGAAGAGCCTCCATAACTTAGCAGGGGAAGGGGAATGCCTGTGATGGGAAACAGGCCGATGGTCATGCCGACATTGAAAATGATGTAAAACGCGATGGAACTGATGAGCCCCAGAGAAAGAAAAAAGCCAAACCGGTCCCCGGCCCGAAAAGCGATATTTAATCCTTTCAGGATAATAAAAAGAAATAAGGATAAAAGAATGGCCACGCCTAAAAAACCGGTTTCTTCGGCGAAGACTGAAAAAATAAAGTCCGTATGTTTTTCCGGCAGGAAGTTGAGTCGGCTTTGGGTCCCTGCAAGCAGGCCTTTTCCCCAGAATCCGCCTGACCCGATGGCGATTTTGGACTGGATAGAATGATAACCCGCTCCGAGCGGATCCAGTTCAGGGTTGAACAAGGTCAGGAGCCGGGATTTCTGATAGTCCTGCAGGAAGAACCAGACTGCCGGAGCCAGCAAAAGGCCACCACTGAAAAGTTTTATCAAAGTCGTAGTTTTCATTTCAATGGCGACAATGAAAACCAGGAAAATGAAAAAAATCATCATGGTAGTGCCAAGGTCTGGCTGGACAACAATGAGCCCTCCCAAGGTGCCAGTCATCAAGGCGGGGACGAGCAGATCCTTTAATGTGTATTGCCCTGACATCTTTCCCGAGTCGAAGTATTTGGCCAAAGCAATGATCAGCGATACCTTGGCAAACTCGGAAACCTGGATACTGATGGAACCTATATGAAGCCAGCGTCGGGAACCCGATACAACTACTCCAGCGATCAGTACATAAGCGAGAGCCAGCAGGGTAAAAAAATAAATGAGGTAGGCATAACGGCTGAACCAGCGGTAATCCAGTGCCAGGGCGATGAGCATGGCGACCAACCCGTAGCCGATCCAGTAAATCTGTTTGATATAAAGACTACGGAAAAAAGCTTCCGGCCGGGCATGGTTGGCACTGTATATGATCACCACGCCGAGAATAGCTATCCCTATGCATATCAGGAAAAATAACCAGTTGAAATTGGAAGTCAAACGTTGATCAATCATGCGAATATTTTATCATAACGCATTGAAAATTATGGGATATTTTGATTTTTCTGCTAGGGCCGCTGGGTTAAAGGAGGGTAGTGTGAAAAAAATCAACGGGTGAAACGGTAATTCCCGGAACGTTTGTCGCGAAACCTGCGGAGCAAAAAGTATTCGTTAAAGGGTCGGTCGTCAGAGATATATATGGGGTCATCGTTCAATAGAGTATCCACTGGTATTTCTTTTTTCAGGGTTTGATTTAAAAAATTTCTGATGTTCGTTTGCGTTTCCCATTCCATCAGATCGTGTTTTGCCAGGAGCGGAAGGCGGGCTAACATTTCTTCTGCCTCGGGTGTTGCAAAAGGTTTCATGGAAGCCAATAAATGGAAGCCCCACCCCTTCATGGATTTATAACTTCTTACATAAGGGAAGACCTCTGTTAGAGAGCGTAAAACTGCCTGAAAGATTTTTTCTTCTCCAAAAGGAAACCATTGCTGAAAAATTCCTCCTTCATTCAGTCGCCCAGCCACAATTTTATTAAATTCCCTGGAATAAAGCAGGCTTGTGCTGGCGCTTTCCACCGGCGGTGGGGGGTCAATAATAATGACATCAAATTTTTCGCGGGTTCTTTTCAGGAATCGGCGCCCATCATCAACGATAACTTCGACATGAGGCTGGTTTAAAACCGAAGTTGCATCGCGGAAAAAATAAGGCATGGCTTGGACCACACTGGGAACCAACTCAACGCATTTGACCTGAATTCCCCAACTTGCCATAGACCTCAATGTGGTTCCCATTCCCAGAGCAATGATCAGCCCCGATTTTGGTTTTTCCTTTCTTATGGCAAGAGGTAGATGTGCCATCATTTTGGTGATGGGAGTGAGCAGTGTGATCCCTATGCCATTTACTCTTAAAGATTTTTCCATTCCTTCGCCGGAAGCCATTACGGTGGCGGTGTGGTCTCTCAACATCAGGGCACCTTTTCCATAAAAAGCCGGATTTTCAAAGCTCGCCGTAAAAAAAATTGATACGAGGGTGCAACTGATTCCAGTCAATCCAATAGCCCATCTCAAAAAGATTGAAGTGTTCAGGGTGACAATACAAATGAAAAACAATACTCCGATAGAAAGTGCTAAGAGAACCAGAGTCAGTTTTGTACCGAACTCGGGAATCAAAAGATAGCTTGCAAACAGTGGGCCTAGAATTCCGCCAAATATGTTGACCGCGTAGGCACGTCCGGCCTGTCTGGGATTTCCCAATGAGTATTGGTCTATCAGTTTTGGTGTCAAATAACCCAACGCCAGGCAAAAGGGAAAGAGGCTTGCCAGTAACGATTGCCAGAGGGGATGAAGAAAAGGGTTGCTCATAAAAATGGGAAAAAACGCGAGCAGGAAACAGGTACCTGTCAATTGTGCGGTGGTGAAAGTTTGTTTCAGTGCGCAATCCCTTCGATACCACTGCGAACCAAGAATGGTGGCTAAAAGATAGATAGCCAGGATCCAGGCAAAGGCGTAAATGGTTGTTCCAAATACCGGTGTAAATCCTCTCACCCAGGTTACCTCCATCGCCAGAGCACAAAACCCGGTTACAAAAAGAATCAGGTAAGTCAGTATGTTGGGGACCAAATCGCGATGTCTGTTCGTAGCTATCGGTTGTTCCACGGGAGCGGAGTCTGAGTCGAAGGAGTTTTTTAACCTGAAACAGATTATTGCGATAGAAAAATTGCATACTGCGCCCAGCATCAGACTATTGGAAAAACCCAGTAGTTCAACCAGAAAAAGTGCTGTGACAACGGTGCCAAACAAGGCTCCCAGGCTGTTGGCGAGATAAAGAAAACTAAAACTGGTTGTTTCCCGCCATTTCAACTCCCGAACGTAATCCATCATGAAAGGAAACGTGACCCCCATGGCCAGGCACCAGGGGAAAATAGACAAGCCCAGTACCAGTGCAGAAAGCAGAAGGTACTCAGAGGAGTCCATTCCCCCTATTGGGAGTAATAACTTTTCGCCAAAACGGAATAACCGGGGAACCGCAAAGGCTCCCAGTCCGATGACTATCTCAGCCAGTGCGTAAAATAGAATGGCAGACTGCTTTGTTGTCTTTTTAAGATAGGGCAATCCTTTTCCACCGACCCAGGAGCCCAGGGACAGGCCGAGCATAAAAACAGATATGATTACAGATAAAACCGGCAGAATGATTCCGAACGAGGCGAAGGCGATCCGTACCCAGATGATCTGATAGAGAAGTCCACAAAACCCGGATACAAAAAAAAGAGAAAACAATAAACTTTTTCTGTAAAGGTGTGGAGAGTCGTCAGGAACTTTTTGTGGAAAAGGTGCTGGTTTCACAGTATGAGAGGCAGAAAATAAGAATAGAAAATCAGGTCCGCAAAAATTGTACCATGTTTAGCCATAAAAGCCGGTGGTTCGTCAGGGGGGGTGAGGACGATTTTTTTTGGAGTGTGGCACCTGGATTGCGTATGCTATTAAGGATTGAGAATGCTTGATTGACTGGGAGAACGATGATGAGCAATACGAATCAAGATAAGGATCATAAGGAAGAGGAGTCCTCTGACAAGAAGAAGGAGGAGACTCGTAGTGAAAACAAACCTTCCCGTCTGGCGGAACGTAAAGGTCAGCGCCCGGCATTTCCCTTCAAGAGAAAACCGGTTTAACCAGAAAGACAGGATCACCCTAAATGAAAGATTGCCCTTGCGGTTCGAATTTCCCTTTCACCGATTGTTGCGGTCCATTGATCCGAGGTGCCAGTTTTCCGGATACGGCGGAGGACTTGATGCGTTCGCGTTATACCGCTTTTGCTCAGAAAAACTGGGAGTATCTGGTACTCACCAGTCATCCGGAAGAAAAAAAAGCAATGGCCAAACTGGGTCCGGCTCTGGTCGAAGACGGAGTGGATTGGAAAAAACTGGAAATCACAGGTACCCGGGCTGGATGTCGGGAAGATTCTGAAGGTCAAGTCGATTTTATCGCGTACTATATCAAGGATGGTACCGAGCAAACCATGCGGGAATCCTCCCGCTTTTATAAGGTCAATGGCCGTTGGGTTTATAGCCGTAAAGACTCCACTCTACCCCCCACCCCGGTTTCTCCCCAGGCAAAACCCAAAACCTTTGTTCGCGATGAAGCCAAAGTTGGCAGAAACGATCCCTGTCCTTGTGGAAGTGGAAAAAAATATAAAAAATGCTGCCACCACTAGGCGGGTGGCGGTGATATTCCTCCTAAGCTTTCGTGCCCCGGAGGGGTAATATATTTATCTGCTAGCAAAAATTGTCTTGGCTCAAAGAGCCCTTGCCAGCTGTCCCAGCGGCTAGCAGTTTACGGAGTGGAGGGTGTTTAATTTAGCCTTTAAAATCAACATGTTATATGATTGCGTACTTTCTAATCGAGGCACCCCAAAGCCTTTAATTATCCGGTGTTAGAAGGTGACTCCCCGGTGTTTTCCACAGGTTTTGCACAGTTGGTGTGGAAAATGTGATTTTTCCAGAAAGACTCCCTTGAAGTCCTTTCCAGATAAGGGATTGGGCCTGTTCGAGAAGCAAACCCCCGCCCCACAGGTTAACTTTGATGACGCTTCCATAAACCCTTAGTTCATCGCCTAAAACAGGGTTGCGGGCGGTTTGGTTTGAGCTCGTCCTTGTATATTGGGGGCAGAGCAGGTGTCAAAATCCCGAATCCCTATTTGTCCCTATTACTAGGCTCCCTGAGGGTAGAGTCATGTTGCTAGAGATGTAATGTTTTTTGACAGCCTGACAAAGGGGGGAAAAGCATGGCAGGATTTTGATACCCTTTTTGTGCCCCTGTTTTAGCTATCCTTCCAGAAACTCTCTTTAATTTGAAAATTGTGGAAAAACTAACAGGACTACCTTTGATGTCAGCGGTTTTTCTACAGGACCGGGAAATTTTTATAACTTATCGAAAAATAAAGGGATAATATATTTTTTTGTTGCGTAGAAATTTTTTCTTTACCAATCAAAAATATCGGATTTCTGAACTAAGAAAAGTTTTCCACAATTAACTCACAATTTTGAGGCATCAGAGAACTTGATTTTTTAAGCTTTAGTCTGGACAGTGAAAGAACTCTATCATTTCGCGAATGCGTCAAAATCTATTTGGGGTCGTATCCGTGGGATTGCAGAAAAATTGCCATATCTGGTGGAAGCGGGGCGCAAAATGACAAGTTTGAGTCCGTGATTGGATGCTTCAGTTCCAGCCTGTGGGCATGCAAAGCCTGTCTTGCCATTTTGAGGCCGGGCGATTTCCCGCCATAGAGGTTGTCCCCGATTACGGGGTGGTGAATTGATGCCAAATGGACCCGAATTTGATGGGTTCTTCCGGTTTTGGGCCAAAGCCGAAGGTAGGACCAACCCTCAGATCGGTGTACGACCTCGTATTCTGTTTGGGCTTCCCGACCATTTAAGGCTCGTGTGTCCATTTTTTTGCGATGAACCTTATGGCGGCCGATTGGGGCATGGATCGAACCTTTATCTGTTTTTACGTTGCCCTTTACTATCGCCAGATATTCTTTTTGGATTTCACGTTTTTTGAATTGCCGGGCCAGGTTTTTGTGGGCAGATTCGGTTTTAGCCGCTATCACCAGTCCTGAGGTGTCCTTGTCTAACCGGTGAACAATGCCGGGACGCTCGACTCCTCCGATTCCTGAAAGGTCATTGCAATGATGCAGTAATGCGTTGACCAGGGTTCCCGCAGAATGTCCCGGTGCCGGATGAACCACCATGCCCACTGGTTTGTTCAGCACGATAAAATATTCGTCTTCAAAAATAATATCTAGTGGAATGTCTTCCGGGGAAGTGTCAAGAGCAACCAGGGCTGGCACCTGAACCGTGATCCGGTCTCCTGTCCGGACTTTATACCCGGCGCGTTGTTCCACACCATTGACCGTCACCCGGCCCTCAACAATCAGTTTTTTCAAACGGGATCGGCTGATCTCTGCCTGCTGAACAGATAGAAAAATATCAAGCCGTTCCCGGCTCGAATCTGCATCAACTGTGAATTGGTATTCTTCCATGTCCACTAGGCACCGGCGAGCCGCCGGTGGCAAATTGTAATAGCGTTAAAGGGCAGATAACCAGTTAGCTCGGTTTAATTAGGCCGAGTCAAACCGTTGTTGGCTAGAAAAAGTTATTGCCAATCGGGTCCAGCGGCACGCTGGTTATTCGAGGAGGCGAGGCATCAGTTCGACCAGGTTACACGGTTTGTGAGTGCTGTCCAACTGGTGGACGAGAATCTGATCCCATCCGTCCTTGCAGGCTCCGGTGGAACCCGGTAAAGCGAAAAGGAATGTGCCGTTGGTAACCCCTGCAGTACAGCGCGATTGCAGGCTGGATGTGCGGATGCTTTCATAACTCAACATGCGAAACAGTTCGCCAAATCCGGGAATCGATTTTTCATACAGCTCTTCGAAAGCTTCCGGAGTGATATCGCGCCCTGTCACACCCGTCCCTCCCGTTGCGATCACCACATCGACATCGGGACTGGCAATCCATTTTTTCAATTGTTCCTGAAGCAGAGTTTTTTCATCCTTAATAATTTTCTTTTCTACCAGATGATGCCCGGCTCCCTGAACACGGTCCACCAGAGTCTGGCCGGACTTGTCATCCGCTTCCGTTCTTGTATCGGAAACTGTTAGAATGGCAATGTTCACGCGTTTTTTCTCACTCATCTTGTTCTCACTCCTATAGGGAACCGGATTTTTGCTGGATTTTAACAGGCAATTAGCGTTAAATCCCACAAGTGGGTTTTATACCCATAGCCTGCCACGCCTTTTAAAATAGCCTTTATTAGGGCTACTTCGTTTACTTGCGGCGGGGTTGAGCATTAATTTTTCTTCGAAAGTATAACACAAGCCATTTACGAGGAAGCAAAGTGCCGACAGCCATTGTGACAGGAGGAGCGATCCGCATCGGACGGGCGATGGCCCTGCATCTCGCCGGCAAAGGATTTGATATTGCCCTGCTCTACCACAGTTCGGAAACAACCGAAACTATTGCGGAAATACAGGCGCAAGGGGTCCAGTGCCGGGGCTACGCGGCGGATCTAAGAAAACTGGATGAGGCCGAAGCGTTCATTGGCAAAGTCCTGCAGGACTTCCAAAACGTGGAACTGCTGGTCAATTCCGCCGCCAACTTCATTCAGGAAAATATAGAGCAAACGCAGGTGGAAACTCTGGTCGATACTCTCAACCTCAATCTCATGGCTCCCTACCTGTTGATGCGCGAATACAAGCGCAGGGTCAATAAAGGTTTGATTGTTAACATTCTCGATGAGCGGGTGGCAAGAACTGTTCCCACCTTCGCGGCTTATTCTGTCAGTAAAGTGGCTCTGCAACACCTGACAGAACTGGCGGCGGTGGAATGGGGGGAAACAGTACGGGTCAACGGCATCGCGCCAGGGCTCATCCTTCCTCCTGAGGGAGCCCCACCCGGTTATATGGAAAAGGAAAATGTGCGGAACCAGGGAACCCTGGACGACCTTCTCAAGGCCCTGGACTCTCTGATGGAGAATAAACACGTTAACGGCGAAACCCTGTTCGTTACCGCCACATAGCCCCACTGGGCGTGGGGCCAGTGTGCCGTTGCTATATTTGGCGAGCAATGGTTCATCTCGGCGCAATCAAGCTCTTGCCCAGTTCCCTCCCACGTGAGTGGGCTACGCCTGGTAGTGTAAGATTTATTTACTTTATCTGACGAATTGAAAACTGTTATTCTTAGCACGTTGGTTTCGTCCCCGATTAAAATTTAAGGAGATCAAAATGAAAAAGACGCTTTTTACGATTCCATTGATTCTGATGGGAATGTTATTGATATTTTCTTCAAGTGCCATTGCCCACGAAGGCGAGGACCACGGCAAGGAAAAATATGAAGAAGGTAGCGGCTCCTCCTCTATGGATCACAAGTCCGGTGGCATGGGTCATGAGTACAAAGGAGAGTATGGTGAAAAACATTCCAAAGAATATTATGAGAAGAAGTACGGTAAAGATTACGACCATAAAAAACATGAAATGGAACATGGGATGAAAGAAGAAGGTAGCGGCATGAAGGACGAAGCCCACCGCATGAAAGAAGAACAACAACGCAAAAAAGAAGGAAGCAGCATGTAGCCGCTAGGCGCGGGGCCAGTGTGCAATAGCGTTAGTGGGCCAGTAACAGGTTGGCTCGGCTTGAAGAGTTCTTGCCCTGCTTCCTCCCATGTAATGGGCGACCCGCCGCTGGTGATAGGTTGGTACGCTTAGAGCGGACTTTGAATTTTGCGCTCCCAGAAAAGTTGATTTCGAATTTACTAACCCCCTCCTGTGTTCAGGAGGGGGTTTTTATTTGTGGCTAAGCTTTATATCCAATCGGGTCTTTCACTCCGGCCTCCTGGAATCCTTTCAGACGTAGTTGGCAACTGTCGCACACGCCGCAGGATTTTCCATCCCCTCCGGGATCGTAGCAACTGTGGGTCATGCCGTAATCCACCCCAAGCTCCAATCCTTTCCCGATGATTTCTGCTTTGCTCAGTTCTATTAATGGAGTGTGGATTTTCATTTGACTCTTTCCTTCTACTCCGGCTTTGGTGGCAAGGTTGGCAAGTGTTTCAAACGCGGCGATGAATTCGGGTCGGCAATCGGGATAACCGCTGTAGTCGACAGCGTTGACTCCGATAAAAATATTACTGGCTTCCTTTACCTCGGCGTAAGCCAGGCAGAATGAAAGAAAAATGGTGTTGCGGGCGGGAACGTAAGTGATGGGGATTTCCGCTGTCATTTCTTTCTGATCGCGCCCAACTGGAACATCGATAGAATCGGTCAGTGCCGAGCCGCCGAACTGGCGAAGGTCGATTTTGACAATTTGATGGTCGACTACCCCAAAATGCATGGCAATGTCCCGGGCCCGGTCAAGCTCTACGCTGTGACGCTGGCCGTAGTCGAAGGTGAGGGCGAAGAGGTCAAATCCCTGCCTTTTCGCCAGGGCCAGGGTGGTGGTGGAGTCGAGTCCTCCACTCAATAAAACAACTGCTGATTTTTCCGTCATTTAGCTGTCCTGATCTGAGGGTCAAGCCTTGCTTTAATGCTCTTGCGCATTGAAGGTTGTTATTATATACTAATCCGCTTAAAATAAACCTGATAGCCCCCTTAAAATTAAAGGGTTTAACCCAATTTTACATGCTCGATAATTTATCCGATCGTCTTGAGGCGATCTACAAAAAATTAAAGGGCCGTGGAGTCCTGAAAGAAGCTGATGTTGATGAGGCTCTGCGCGAGATTCGGGTTGCGTTGATCGAAGCGGATGTCAGCCTGCCGGTAATCAAAGATTTTATCGCAGAGGTCCGGGTAAAGGCTGTGGGTCAGGAGGTATTGAAAAGCCTGACTCCAGGGCATCAAATGGTCAAGATTGTCAACGATGACCTGACCCATTTGCTGGGTGATGAGTTCGTTGATATTCAGTTTGCCGCAAAACCGCCAACGATTATTTTGATGGCGGGTCTGCAGGGGTCGGGTAAAACCACGACCGTGGGCAAGCTGGCCAAGCGGTTTAAGGAAAAAGGAAAAAACTGTCTTCTTGTTCCGGCCGATGTTTACCGTCCGGCGGCGATTGAACAGTTGCATGTTTTAGGGCGGGATATTGGCGTGGAAGTGTTTGACGCCGGAGAAGAAAAAGATCCGATAGCCATCTGCAAAAAAGCTCTGGACGAAGCCGTCAACAAAATGAGCCAGGTGGTGCTGATCGATACTGCGGGCCGCCAGCAGGTTGACGATGCCTTGATGGAAGAGCTGAGGCAGATCAAAGAAACGGTTCAGCCGCACGAAGTGTTGTTTGTGGCAGATGCGATGATGGGCCAGCAGTCTGCCGATATCGCTAAAACGTTTAATGATGCCATCGGTATTGATGGCGTGATTCTGACCAAAATGGATGGGGATGCACGCGGCGGCGCGGCGTTTTCCATCAAGAGGGTAACGGGTAAACCCGTTCGCTTTATAGGAATGGGGGAAAAGCTTGATGCGCTTGAGCCGTTTCACCCTGACCGGATTGTTTCCCGTATTCTGGGCATGGGCGATGTCATGTCCCTGGTCGAAAAGGCCGAGCAGAATTTTGAGCAGGAAGAGCAGGAAAAATTACAGAAAAAGATCAAGGCCAATGCCTTCACTCTGGAAGATTTTCGCGACCAGTTGAAGCAGGTGCAGAAAATGGGGTCCATGGAGCAGTTGCTGGGCATGATCCCCGGTGCCGGAAAAATGAAGGGTTTAAAAGTCGATGACGGCGCGTTTGTTCAGGTGGAAGCCATCATCAACTCGATGACTCCTGCGGAGCGCGGACGGCATAACATGATCAATGCCAGCAGAAAGCGCAGAATCGCCCAGGGCAGCGGTACCCGGGTGAACGATGTCAACAAGTTGTTGAAGCAGTTTGCGCAAATGCAAAAGATGATGAAAAAGATTTCCCGTGGCGGCGGCCTCAACTTTGGCAGTCTTATGGGTGGCCGCGGAATGCCGGGAGGCAAGTTTTTTTAACAACATTTATTATTTTTGGCGGTTTTAAATGACCGCGTATTTACCGGGTCTAAAGCCCGTAACATAGGAGGAAGTAAATTGGCAGTTGTAATTCGATTAACTCGGCGAGGAGCAAAAAAGAAACCCTTTTACCGGATTGTGGCGGCAGATTCCAGAATGCCAAGAGATGGTAGATTTCTTGAAATCCTGGGAACCTACGATCCCCTGAATGATGAAGTGGGTTGTAAGGTTGATGCGGACAAAGCTATGGCTTGGATCAAAAAAGGCGCCAGGCCCAGCAAAACCGTGGATACCCTCTTCAAAAAAGCTGGGGTCGGGGTTTAAATCCGTAAAGTTTCATTTCGCAAAATCACAATTCGTAAAGAGCGTGAACCTTGAGTTCAAGTTGCCCCTCTCCAGTTTAGGATTCATTTCCTGCATACTCGGAGGGAGCTGTGAAAAATCTCGTTATGACAATGGTGAAAGCGCTAGTGGACAAGCCGGAAGAAGTTGATTTGAAGGAAGTGGAAGGTGAAAAAACAACGGTGCTGGAATTAAGAGTCGCGAAAGAAGATCTGGGCAAGGTGATTGGCAAACAGGGGAAAACCGCTAAAGCCATGCGCACTATCCTGAACGCAACGGCAACCAAATTAAAAAAACGGGCCGTACTGGAAATTATCGAGTGATATGGATTGGATTCCGGTTGGCAAGCTTGCCCGAACGCACGGCCTGAAAGGGGAGTTGAAGTTTTATCCCCATGATCCGGAAGGGTTCGAGTTTGCAGATGGACAGACCGTGCAGTTGGCTGGGACAAAAAAGAAATTAAAGGTTCAGACGATTCGTGGGGCTAATACGCCCTTCATTATCAAGTTAGAGGGAATTGACGACATCGAATCTGCCAAACCCCTGACCGGGGAGGAAGTTCTGGCAAGTCGTGAGGATTTCCAATCTCTGCCGGAAGGGGAGTATTACCGGTTCGAGATTAAAGGACTTGCGGTCTTCGATGAAGAAGGCCACCCTTGTGGGATCATCAAAGACATCATCCCCACGGGGAGCAACGATGTATACGTGGTGCAAAACGGGGAACGGGAATGGATGCTCCCCATGATCGATTCGGTGGTCAAGTCCATCGACCTGAAACAGGGTAAACTGGTTTTTCATCGTATTGAGGGTTTGCTTGAGGACACTCCGGTTTGACATTGTCAGCATATTTCCGGGGATGTTTGAATCTCCTTTTGGGGACAGCATTATTCAGCGGGCCCGGGAAGAAGGATTGCTGGATATTCGCGTTCATGATTTGCGCGACTACAGCCTGAATAAACACAAGAAGGTAGATGACACTCCTTTTGGAGGCGGCGTGGGCATGGTCATGAATGTCGAGCCCATTGCGCGTGTCATTGCGGCGATTAAAAAAGAAGTTCCTGAAACCCGAACGATATTATTATCTCCGGGAGGCCGGCCCTTCGATCAGGAAAGAGCCGGGGAGCTCTCTCGCTTGTCGAGCCTGACTCTGATTTGTGGTCGCTATGAGGGTATCGACGAGCGTGTGCGACTGCATTTTGTCGATGAGGAAATCTCCATAGGAGATTATGTTTTGACCGGTGGGGAAATTCCCGCCATGGTTCTCGTTGAGGCCATATCCAGGTTGGTGCCGGGGGTGCTGGGTGATCCGGAATCGGTAGTGGAAGAGTCTTTCACCAACGATTTGCTGGAATACCCGCAATACACTCGGCCCCGGGATTATCAGGGATTCAAGGTACCGGAGATTCTGGTCTCTGGAGACCATAAAAAAATACGCGACTGGCAAAAGGCGGAAGCGTTGAAAAAAACTGCGCAGGTTCGGCCCGATCTGCTCAAAAAAAATAAACAGCAGGATTAAGGGTCTTGATACAGGACAGCATTGGAAGAAGCGCACTATTCGAATATTCATCTGGCACTGGTCCATTTCCCCGTCTATAACAAGCCGGGGGAAGTGGTGGTTTCATCCGTCACGACCTTGGATGTGCATGATATTTCGCGGGTTTGCCGGACGTTTGGGGTTGGTAATTTTTATGTGGTCACGCCCCTGAAGACCCAGCAGGAACTGGTGGAAAGATTGATCGGCCACTGGATGAAGGGCCATGGGGCGCGGTACAATCCGACCCGAAAAGAAGCCTTGCTGAAAACCAGGGTTATAAAAAGCCTGGATGCCGTGGTGGCCGATGTGACGGAACAATGCGGGAAAAAACCCTGTGTGGTGGTCACCGGGGCCAAGCAGGTGCCGAACAGTATTGAATTTGGAGCTTTAAGAAAACAGTTGCAGGAAGGGCGGCCCACACTTCTGGTTTTTGGCACCGGATGGGGCTTGGAAAAAAATCTAATCCGAAACGCCGACTGTGTTTTGGAACCCATCGAAGGCAATGCCGGGTTCAATCACTTGCCGGTGCGAGGAGCGATAGCGATTATATTAGACCGCCTGTTGGGCAGGTCTTGATAAAAATTAACCGGAATCGAAAATAATTCGTTAAGTAAGACGTATTTCCCAAGGAGAGAGGTTCATGAATTTAGTAGACCAGATTGAAGCAAAAGAAATGAAAAAGGATGTTGCCGATGTTCATATTGGTGACACGGTCAAGGTGCATATGCGCATCGTTGAGGGAGAAAAAGAACGTATTCAGATAATCGAAGGTGTGGTCATCAAAATGCGTGGCGGTGGGGCCCGTAAGACTCTGACGGTCCGCAAAATTTCTTTTGGTATCGGGGTGGAGCGCATATTCCCGTTCCATTCCCCCCGTGTCGAAAAAATTGAGATACTCAGACGCGCCAAGGTGCGTCAGGCTAAACTGTATTACCTGCGCGAACTGCGTGGCAAAGCGGCCCGCCTGAAAGAACTCAAAGCTCCGCGGCCTACCACCAAGGTGAAAAAGGTGAAGACCCGTGGCAAAAAAGCCAAAGCCGCTAAAGCCGCCGCTAAAAGCTCCTAATCCACTCCAGTGGGAGGGGGTTGGCAAGAGCCGGTTAAGCCGAGACAACTCTTTGCTTGCCTGAAGGGTTATTGCTAGTTAAAAGTTTCTACCGAAACGCCGGGAACGGGCTTAGGTTTTTCCGGGATGTTTTTGTCTGCAGACACAGGCAGATTGAAGGTTTCGCCCAGACCGTGTTTCAGCTTGATATTCTCGTAGCTGTATTTGGCTCGGGAAAGATAGGATTTTAATCCTCTGACACGGGTCTCGTCGGCTGGGTGGGTGGAGGCCCACTCTGGAGGATTTTTATCCCCTTTCTCTTTACTGAACCGCTTCCAGAAGCGGATTGCTTCTTCCGGATCGTACCCGGCTCTAGCCATATAGACCAACCCAATCTGGTCGGCTTCCCCTTCATCACCCCGGCTGAAAGGCAGGGTGACACCGTACAAAACTCCCAGTCCCAAAGCACTCATAATGATATTCCGCTGAGTATTATTTCTCAGGCTGAGGCTGGCACCCATCATGGCTCCGGTCAGCAGAAGTTGTTGTGACATTCTTTGGGCTCCATGCCGGGCAATAACGTGGGCGATTTCGTGGCTCAGCACGGTGGCCAGTCCCGCTTCGTTTTTACAGATCGCCAGCATGCCGGTATAAACCGCGACCTTGCCGCCTGGCAGGGCAAAAGCATTTTTATCTTCCGACTCAATCAGCCTGAACTCCCAGTCCAGTTTGGGCATGGCACTCACTGCGGCGATCTGCCGACCCACACGCTTCAGCACCTGATTCAGATGAGTATTCTCTGAATCCTTTTGGTCTTTAAGGGCCTTTTTGTAAGCCTGCTCCCCGAACTGAATTTCCTGCCACTCAGGGATAAGAATCAGAGCTTGCCGGTCTGAAATCGGTGTGGTGGCACAGGCGGTCAAAAGAAACACAACAAGAATAACTTTTGCTGATTTATGCATACATTAATTATAGAAGGCTTGATTACTATTTTCAATTGATTCCCCTCCCTTCATAGGGAGGGGTGGGGGAGGGTTGGCTCTCCGCTTGCGTGGGTGATGGGAATGTTTTATGCTTTCCCGATGGAACGGAATTTGTGGGACTTTGAAATCAAAGCTCGTGACCAGGGTTATATGTGTGTTGCCGGGGTAGATGAAGCCGGGCGTGGTCCTTTAGCGGGACCAGTAGTTGCCGCCGCTGTGGTTTTGCCTGCCGATGCGGTGATTCAGAGCTTGGACGATTCTAAAAAACTGTCGCCTGCAAAACGCGAGCAGTTGTTTCCGCAAATTAAAGAAAAAGCGATTGCTTATGGTGTGGCTGTGGTCAACCCTGAAGTGATTGATGAAATCAATATTCTCCAGGCGGCGCTATTGGCCATGCAACAGGCGGTGGAAAAGTCGGAGTCAGTTCCCGATCTCCTTCTCATTGATGGCAACCAGAAAATAAAATCGTCCATTGAGCAGTGGGCGATTGTAAAAGGGGATTCCAAAAGCTTGTCTATTGCCGCCGCTTCGGTTCTGGCCAAAGTGACTCGGGACCATATTATGGAAGACTATCATCAACTGTATCCGCAGTACGAGTTTGCTCGTCATAAAGGGTACGGCACTAAGTTGCATCGGGATTTGATTGCCGAGCACGGTCCCTGTCCGATTCATCGCCGAACCTTCAGGGGAGTTTCCCAATACGTTAATCGTTAGGGCGTTTGTTCTCATGCTTTCTTTATTAAATAAAAAATGGTGTCTGGCCGAACCGCCTGCGGAAACGGTATCCCTGCTGGAGCAGGGACTCAACCTTCCCAATGCGGTGGCGGTGCTTCTTGTGAACCGTGGGGTGACTTCGCTGGAGTCTGCCCGGGATTTTCTGGAAGCGGATTTTAGTCACCTGCACGATCCTTTTTTAATGACAGATATGCGTCAGGCGGTGGAAAGGGTGGTTCAGGCGTTGGAGCAAAAAGAGGCGATCACTGTTTTCTGTGATTACGATGTCGATGGCGTGACCTCTGCAGCTTTCCTCACGCATTTTTTCCGCGACCTGAATTGTGCGGTCGAGGCCTATTTGCCCGAACGCCGGTCGGAAGGCTACGGACTTAATTCAGACGCGGTGCGCAAAATCCGTGAACGGGGCGCAGGCCTGATGATCACCGCCGATTGCGGCATCACCGGTGTGAAGGAGGTGGCTCTGGCAAATGAAATTGGTTTGGATGTTATTGTCACAGACCATCATCAGGTAGGTGAGGAAGGATTGCCCCCGGCCATTGCTGTTCTCAATCCGCATCGCTCGGATTGTGACTACCCGTACAAGTTTCTAAGTGGAGTGGGTCTGGCATTCAAACTGGCCATTGCGGTGCGTAACGGATTGTATTCAGCGGGCTGGCCCAAGGAACGCCTGCCTAATTTAAAACGTCATTTGGATTTGTTTGCCCTGGGTACCATCGCCGATGTTGCACCATTAACCGGAGAGAATCATATTCTGACTCTGCACGGACTCAAAATGTTGTCAGTCACGGCCAAGCCCGGACTGGTCGCTTTGAAAGAAACCTCTGGCATTGTCGGTGATGTGTCTGCCCGTTCGGTGGGTTTTTCCCTGGGTCCCAGGCTCAACGCCGCGGGCAGGCTGGGCAAGGCCGATAATGGTCTGCATCTGTTGACATCCACAGATTTGAAGGAAGCAAAAGTTCTGGCAGGGGAGCTGGAACAAATTAATAAAGAGCGCAAGGAAATTCAGGAAGAAACCGTGGCGGAAGCGGAATCGCTTTTCAATCACCACGTCGATATGGAAAAGGACAGGGTAATTGTGCTGGCCTCAGAAATTTTTCATCCGGGGGTGATTGGCATTGCCGCTTCCCGGCTGGTCGATAAATACCAACGACCCACCGTGCTGATTGCGTTGGAAGCAGGGCAGGGAAAAGGGTCCGGTCGCAGTATTCCCCGATTCAACCTGTTCAAATCATTTACCGATTGCTCCGGGCATCTCATCCAGTTTGGCGGTCATGCTTATGCGGCAGGACTCAGCATCAAAGAAGATCAGGTGGAGGCGTTCCGCAATGCCATGAATGAGGTGGGGCACCGGTATCTAACGGAAGAGGACCTGATTCCTGAAGTGCGGGTGGATGCTGTATTGAGCCTTGAAGAAATCGGCCGCCCCCTCTACAGCAGGATGGTTTTGCTGGAGCCGTTCGGAACTGAAAACCCGGTTCCCAGTTTCTTGTCTCAGGGCGTAAAATTTCAGGAGGTAAAATTTATCGGCAAGGAAAAGAATCATGTCCGCTTTCGAGCTGTGCAGGGTAAGGGCCGGATTGAAGGCGTGGGCTTTGGTTTCGCCGAGGTATTTGAATCGGTCGACCCCGGTGCGGATCTTTTTGATATTGCCTATGAACTCAACCTCAACACCTGGAATGGCAGGGATAAACTGGAAATAAAGCTTTTAGACATCCGTTTGTGTGCCCACGGCTAGCCGTAAGAGCGTGATACAATAAGTAGCATACAGCATATCGGGAATTATCATTTTTCGGGAGACGATAAATGGATACGATTTTTCTGGGAGGGATTTTATTTCTCTTGGCGTGGTTGGTCGGTTATCTCTTTACGATCTATAACGGACTAGTCGCCTTAAAGGAAAATATCAAAAAATCCTGGGCCAATATCGATGTCATCTTAAAACAAAGATATGATGAGCTACCCAAGCTGATTTCCGTTTGTGAAAGCTACGCCAAATTTGAAAAAGGAATTTTAGACCGCTTGATGTCCGCCAGGGAAAATTATCAGCGGGCCAAAAGCGTGGGGGAAAAGGCTGTGGCGAGTGGGCAGATCAGTGCCGGACTGCAAGGGATTTTTGCCCTGGCGGAAAACTACCCGGAATTAAAAACCAACGATAACTTCATGCAGTTGCAGAGTCGCATTTCCCAGCTTGAGGAAAGCCTCGCCGACCGTCGCGAATTTTATAACGACAGCGTCAACAACCATAATATCCGCATCCAGCAGATTCCCGATGTATTTGTCGCCAATTTTATGCGATTGCAGGAAGCGGAGATGTTCCAGGTCAGCGAAACTGAAAGGCAGGATGTTGATATAAAAATAAACCTCCCTGAGTTCTGATCTTCTGGGTGTTGCCTTATGACTTTCGACCCCGAATTCGTAGCTTATATGGCGATGGGCGTGTGTGGCGGATTTTACCTGTTCTATTCAGGATTCCGGGAAATGAAAATCAAGCGCACCATCGAGAATATTCCCACTTCAAAAATCAGCACAGGTGCCGTAGGCAGTAATGTCGAGGTCAAGGGCCAAATCGACAGCGAAGTACAAACTGCTGTTCAGGCACCTCTGTCCGGGAGAGACTGCCTTTTTTTCTCCATTCAAATTCAAGAAGAGGTCCGAAGTCGAAGGCATTCGTTCTGGAAAACCCTGGACCAGTTTTATTCCCACGACGGTTTTTATTTAAATGATGGCAGTGGGGCCAGGGCTATGGTTTATGTGCAGGGGGCCGAGATAAAACGTGAGCAGTCTCCAAAAAAATTCCTCACCCGTTCCAATCGACTGGACGAGTTACCGGGATCTCTGACAGGGGCGTTGACTAAACATCGGGATAAGTTAAAACGGTTTAAGTGGAAAAATTCTTCCTGGTTGTTTTCCAACAGAATCCGGTTTCTGGAATGGTGTTTTTATTCCGACGAGCCGCTCTATGTTCTGGGCTATGCCCACTCCGGTCTCAGAGTCAATATTAAAAAAAGGATAAAGTTAAAGTTTGAATATTTTTTCTCCGCCAAAAAGCAAATTGAGCAGGACGATTCGTTGAAAGACCGGTTTGATGAGAACCGGGACGGAAGCCTGAATCCGGAGGAACTGGAGCGGGGCGCAAAAATTCTTGGGCTTCATAACCAAACCCTTCAGGAAAAAGAAGAGAAAGAGAAAGTGGAAGACCCGAAACCCGCCGTCAAAATGATCTTCCGCAACACCCCGCCTCACCCTTTCGTTATCAGTAATATGCAAGAAAGCGCTCTGGTTCAGAAAATGAACTGGGTTTCCGTATTGAAATTGTTTGGCGGTCCTGTTCTCGCACTGGGGGGCCTTTTCGGCTTGATCTCCAGTTTTACATAGTTACTCCACACGTACGGCTTCTTTGGGATTGAGTTTTGCCGCCAGCCGGGCGGGATAAAGTCCGGACAGCAGGGAAACCCCCCAGAACAATATCACCATCAACAGAATGAACAGGATGGGGAAGTGAACCTGAATGGTCCAGCCGAAGGACTGCTTGTTGATCACGAAGATCAGGATATAGGAAACAACCACTCCCGCTACAAAACCCATTGCCGAGCCGATCAACCCCAGTATCCCCGCTTCGATCAGCACCATACGTTTGACTTGGCCGGTGAAAGCGCCGATGAATCGCAGAATTCCTATTTCCCGTTTGCGTTCGAGAATCAACGAAACCAGGGTATTGAACAGTCCCAACACCGCTACCAGCATGGCAATAATTTCCAGCGAGTAGGTGATGGCAAAAGTTTTATCGAATACTTCGAGAACCTGATGTTTCAATTCGGTGTTGGAACGGATGATGAGCCGATGGTCTTTTAAAGTGTTAAGAACTTCCTTTCTTATAGATTCCAGTCGGGTTTTATCGTCAAGGTAAATGACAAAGCTGTTGATCTCGGGTGTCTGGTAATAATTTAAAAACGTGGTGCGGTCAAGAATGATGTAACCGCGTTCGCGGGAATAGTCGAAATAGATGGCGCCGACTTCCATTTGTGCCGGACCGTTGGGAGTCTGCAATTTCAGAGTGTCTCCCACATTTACCTTGTGCTTGAGAGAAAATGCCTCCGAAATCAGAGCCCGATTTTGATTGACCATTATGCGATCGAGTTCCTGGGCGGGCGGGCCGGATTTGATCACCAGGTTGCCGTATTTTGAGAGCACGGAAAAATCACCGGTGGCAAGCACTACCGGGAGATCGTTGTAAGTGATGTCGAGGGCGCGAAACTGATCGACTGCGGCAATGCCTTTCAGGGATTTCAGTCGATCCACCAATTCTGCCGGCAAAGTGTGCTGGTAGTCGATATCCCGTCCACCGGCAACGCGCACAAACAAGTCGGCTCGCAGTGTCTGGTCGATCCAGATGATCACGGTTTGGCGGAAGCTGTGAACCATGATCAACATGCTGATGACCATCATGAACGCGATGGCCAGCGATGAGATGGCAAGAGCATTGCGCCCCACATTTTGCGACAGGTTCATGCAGGCCAGCAGGCCTTCTCCACCAAACCGGTTCTTGAAAAAAAAGTGGAAGCGGTCGCGGGTCCACAGTAACACCGCAGGGGTTAGCAGGGACACGCCGAGTATGATTAAAAATACCGCAAAGAATCCGAAATAAGGAAAGTGATCGATAGGTGGCAGTTGCGTGCAGAGTGCGGCAAGCAGAACTACTGCCAGGGCGGTCCCGTTCAGTCCGCGACTTCCGCGAAACAGTTTCAGGTCATAACTGCCACGCCGCATGACAGAGGTGGGTGGGGTGGTGGCCGCGTCCCAGGCTGGGATGAGGGCTGATATAAAAGAGAGCACCACACCTAAAATAAAATAGGGTCCCATTTGGTTCCATTGGAAATCTACTTGGGTGACATAGCTGGGTGCGTAAAGGTTGTTGACGGTGAGGGAAACGGCATCGAGAGAAAACTGGGCGAAAAAATATCCCATTCCGATTCCCAGCAAAGAACCGATGGCGCCAATGACTCCGGCTTCGAGAAAAAAGATCAGGGCGATCAGGGTAGGGGTGGCACCCAGAGCACGCAGGGTACCGATCTCCACTCTGCGGCGCACCACCGAAAGGGCGATCATGTTATAGATCAGGTAAAGGGCTACCAGCAGGGCCACGAAACTTAAGGCGGTGAGGTTATATTGAAACGCCTGCAACATTTTTTCGACTTGACGATTCTTGCGTTGCGGGCGTTCCACTTTCATATGCTCCGGAAGCAGGGCGGCGATTTTTTCTCGCATGGGTTCGAAGTCGGTAGTATCGAGAAACTGGATGTCGATGCGGTCCAGTCGGCCTATCTTTTCAAATACGTTTTGTGCCGCTGCGATATCCATCAGGGCAAAATTTCCGTTGAGTGCTTTGGCGATTCCTTCGTTGCCCAGTACCGCGTTGACGTTGAGAGTTTTCTCTTTTCCATTGATCAGGAACCGGATGGTATCGCCGGGGCCAAAGTTTGTACCGGGAACGAACTTTTCAGGAAGGATGATTCCCGCTGAATCCAATATGAGTGGCAATAAGCCTTTCAGGTTTTTTTCAACGGTTTTGATGGTGAAGTCGCGGATGCCGCTGTCCTGCAAAATATCTGTGCCGATAATTTCCACCACTTCCCCGCTGGTGGATTCGACGCCATACCCCTCGATCACCGGGTAGGCTTTGATCTCTTGTCTGAGAGTTTGAAGTTTTTCTAACACCGATTCATCGAAATCCATTCCCTCCACATGGACTACGGCATGGGTTCTGCCTAAAACCAGATCCACGCTTTCAGTGAACGACATCATGGTTTGCTGGTTGGCCAGGCGGATGCTGAGAAACACGGCAACCCCCACCGCTACACCAAGGATGGTGATGGTGGTGCGAAATGGGTCGCGTAATAAAGGACGCAGGATGAGCGCGGTGAACAGGTCTTTAAAATAAAACAGGAAGCTCACGGTGTTTTGTCGGTCAGTTTGCCATCGCGGATTTCGAAATGGCGGTTGCCGATTTTCGCGACCTGTGGATTGTGGGTGACCAGGATCACCGTGGTTTGAAAGTCGATCGAGGCCTGTTTCATGAGATCGAGAATTTTCATTCCGTTTTCCGAGTCGAGGTTGCCAGTGGGCTCATCGGCAAGGAGGATGCCAGGCTGGTGCACCAGGGCACGGGCGATGGCGATTCTTTGCATCTCTCCACCTGAAAGCTCTGCGGGAAAAGAGTCGGCCCGGTGCCAGAGTCCGACATAGTTGAGCAGAGTTTTAATGCGTTGCCCATCGGTTTTGGATGAATGCGCCAGTAGAAGCGGAAGTTCTACGTTTTCCATCACCGTCAGGGTGGGCATGAGGTTGAAAAACTGAAATACGATACCGATCTCTTTTCGGCGTAGCAGGGTCAGATCGTGGTCGGAAAGGTCGGACACCTTGCGCCCGTTGAGAATAATCTGGCCACGGTCAGGCAGGTCGAGTCCTGCCAGCAGGTTGAGTAAAGTGGTTTTTCCTCCTCCGCTAGGGCCTATGACGGTGGCGAAGTCTCCGGCATGGAGGCTCAGGTTCACTGCCTCCAGCGCGGTCACCGGCTGGGCCCCGTTCTGGTAAGACTTGTGAATATCAATGAATTGAATGATTGGATTAGCCATAAAGAAAAAGGATATTAGAAAAATGGTTTCATCTCAATATTTATTCGCGTAACCTGTGTTTCAAAGAGATTTTTAATAGTGGAGTTTTAGCATGGCGATATCGGAAAAGGTCAGCGGGTTCATGGAGAAGTCCTCCTGGATCCGCAAAATGTTTGAAGAGGGTATCCGGCTCAAACAGGAGTTCGGTGAAGAAAACGTGTTCGACCTGTCTTTGGGCAACCCGGTGATGGAGCCCCCGGAAGAGGTCCGCAAAGCATTGATAGAAAGCGCGGGGGATGAATCCCCCGGTTTGCACCGTTATATGCCTAATGCCGGGTTCGGCGATGTGCGTGCTGTTATTGCCGAGTCATTGTCGGCGGAGTGCAAGGTAGAACTTTCGGCCAACGATGTGGTCATGGTGTGCGGCGCGGCAGGTGGACTCAACATCACTTTAAAAACTCTGCTTGATCCGGGCGATGAGGTCATTATCTTCACGCCGTATTTTGTGGAATACCTGTTTTATGCGGACAACCACGGCGGCAAGGCGGTTCCTGTGTCTACAGGGGATGATTTCCGGCTCGATTTTAAAGCTTTGAAAAATGCGCTCAACGAAAAAACCAAGGCGGTCATCATCAACTCCCCGAACAACCCGACCGGAGTGGTTTATTCGCGTAAGGAATTGCAGGAGTTGGCCGACGTATTAAAAGCGCATTCTGACCAGATTGGCACAGCCGTTTATTTGATTTCGGACGATCCTTATAAAAAAATCACCTTTGATGGGGTGGAAGCGCCGAATATCATGGAGTTTTACGACAACAGTATTTATATCACCTCGCACTCGAAGGACATCGCGCTTCCTGGTGAGCGCATTGGTTTTGTTGCGGTGCACCCTCAGTGCGAGTCTGCCGGACCGATCATGGCGGGACTGATCTTCTGCAACCGGGTGTTAGGATTTGTCAACGCCCCGGCGCTTATCCAGCGTGTGGTGAAACAGGTGCAGAGCGTGACGGTGGATGTGGAACAGTATCAACGCAAACGTGATTACTTGTATAAGGAACTGACACGGATTGGCTATGAGGTGGTGAAACCTCAGGGAGCGTTTTATTTTTTCCCGAAATCTCCGCTGGAAGATGAGGTGGAGTTCGTCAAAAAGCTGGCCGAAAAAAGGGTGCTGGTGGTGCCGGGTAGAGGGTTCGGCCTGCCAGGATATTTTCGTATTTCCTTTTGTTTTCCCGACTCGGTCATCGAAGGCTCCATCGCCGGATTCGAACAAGCCTTCCCGGCCCACTAGGCGTGGGGCCAGTGTGCCGTCACTTTATTTGGCGAACAAAGAGTTGGCTCGGCTCAATCAAGCTCTTGCCCCGTCGCACCCCCTGCTAAGGGGCTAGGTGTGGGGCCAGTGTGCCGTAGCCTTATTGCCATTGGAATCTTTTCTGGTAGAATTGAATCTAATCAATATTAAAGGAATAGTGATCGTTTTTTAAAGGATTGTTCGTTATGGCTTTGACACAGGATCAAATCAACCGTTACAGTCGGCACCTGCTTTTGCCGGAGGTGGGGGTTGAGGGACAGGAAAAAATCTGTAATTCCAAAGTACTTTTGATCGGTACCGGTGGGCTGGGCTCACCATTGGCCCTTTATCTCGCGGCGGCGGGGGTGGGAAACCTGGGCCTGATCGATTTTGACGTGGTTGATCTCAGTAACCTGCAACGACAAGTGGCGCATGGGGAATCAACCGTTGGAACGTTGAAAGTGGATTCGGCCAAAGCTCGTATTGCCGACCTGAATTCCAGCATCAATGTCACCACCTACAATACGCGTTTATCTTCGGAAAACGTGATGGAAATTTTTGCCGACTACGACATCATCGTCGATGGCACGGACAATTTCCCCACCCGTTATCTGGCTAGCGACGCTTGCGTGTTGTTGAAGAAACCTTATATATATGGATGTATTCTGCGTTTTGAAGGTCAGGCTTCGGTGTTCGATTCCCGAGTGGGGCCGTGCTACCGTTGTTTGTATCCGGAACCACCGCCACCAGGTTTGGTGCCCAGTTGCGCCGAGGGCGGTGTGATCGGAATTCTTCCTGGCATTGTCGGACTGATTCAGGCCAACGAGGTGATCAAGCTGGTATTGGGTAAAGGCGAATCGCTGGTGGGAAGGCTTCTACTGTTCGATGCCTTATCGATGAAATTCAGGGAAATGAAATTGCGCAAGGATAAGGCTTGCCCCATCTGCGGTGATAATCCGACCATTACGGAATTGATCGACTATGAGGAGTTCTGTGGCATCATGCCTGTCGAAGAGTCGACCAACGATGCGGAAATGGAGATTGCTGTGGAGCAGGTCAAGGAAATGCTGGATGCCAGGCACGCATTCAAGTTGATTGATGTGCGCGAACCGTCCGAATATGAAATCTGCAAAATTGCACAGGCGACCCTGATTCCGCTGGGCGATATTGAGGCCAAAGACCCGGCAAAATTGAACGGCCTGAGTCCAGATGAAGAGATTGTGCTTCACTGCAAAGCAGGGGTGCGTTCGATGAAAGCGTTGAAAGCCCTGAAGGACATGGGATTCAGCAACTTAAAGAGCATGCGCGGGGGCATCAACGAGTGGTCGGAGAAAATCGACTCCTCCGTACCCCTGTACTAACCACTAGGCGCCGGTGAGCCACCGGTGGCAAATTGCAATAGCTTTCGCTGGCGAACACGAGGTATTGGCGGCTTGATGGGCCCTTGCCAGTTGCCCCTGCGGCTAGCAGCCACTAGGCGTGGGGCCAGTGTGCCGTTACTTTCTCAGGCGAGCAAAGAGTTATCTCGGCTTGATGGGCCCTTGCCAGTTGCC
>Ga0233434_1000507_pt1 | contig 43341 bp, 30 predicted proteins | sample SI_122_August201_4_FD_182738 | JGI IMG/M metagenome (GOLD analysis project Ga0233434, IMG submission 182738) | Seawater microbial communities from Saanich Inlet, British Columbia, Canada - SI_122_August2016_120_MG | ecosystem: Environmental > Aquatic > Marine > Inlet | place: Canada: British...
ACCGACATGCGCTGGGACACGGGTGAGTCGCTATACTCGCCCGCTTCCATTGCCCACACCTTTCGTAGTCGTCGGACAGACAAACTCTATTGGGTCGGCAACATCCCCGACACGCCACCCGATGGCAATGGGCCGCGCTACCCTCTGCAAATCGTCGAGATCGATGAGGCGGCTCCTGTACCCTGCTTCAAGCGAGAGACACTGACCGTCATCGATGATCGCGACCCAGAACGCGACTCAGAACATGTGCAGCTGTCGAACTTCAGCGTCGTCGACGATCGCGAGACGGGTCAGGTGGAGATCTACGTCATCCGCTTGGGTGAACGCGGTGGTGGTGACGATATCTGGTCGGCGGATGCCTACCGATATCTATTGGAGTTGTGAGCACGCGATACGGTCTCAGTATTTGAGGTATTCCTCTTCCGACACAGGAAATCCTTCAGGTGCCCTGAACATGTAGTCTTGATCGATGCGTGGTTCATGATCTGCGTAGGCATCCATCAGGGCGATCTTCTTCTCCAACAACTGATCGAAATTCATACCGTAGTTGTGGACAGATTCTCCCGGCGTCTGCAAGGGCATGAAATCAATGTCACTTTCACGCCACAATTTGAGCAGGTCCACGGCGTTGGCGCGCTCACGGCGGACCAGATCACGCACCTGCTGGCGGCGTTGGTCACGTGTCGCCTGATCCGTCGCCTGGACGTATCCGTGCACTCCCCCGATCCACGCCGACAGATTGCGCAATGTCTCTATGTAACAGCGGTAGGCTCGGAGTCGATCACGCAGATCGATCCAGACCTCCTCGCCTGATTCTGCCTGCTTTGTGGCGGCGCCGATGGCGCGGGCCAGGGGTGGAGTCACCTGCTCATCGTAGATCTCGACAGAAGAATCGGCTTCCTCCACAGGTTGCAGATTCCACAGTGCGTCTGCAGCAAAATCGACATTGTGTGGATTGTTGAAGAGTGTCAGCATGGGCTCTTCGTAATACGCCCGTTCTTCGGCAGGAATGGCACTCACATCCGGAACAAAGGGCCGTACCCACCAGCGATACCAGGTGAAGCCAAGCCAACTGTACAGGAAGTGACAACGAGCCTGGCTGGCCGCTTCATCCGCCCAGCACCAAATCTGCACCAACTCTTCAGCGGCCTGCGTCGTCGACGTCCAGCGTTGAGCTGCCGCCGCCAATACCGCATCCACATCGAGTTGCGCATCAAATTGCATAGCGGCGATGATTTCACGATTCGGATCGAAGGGGGCGAAATACGATGCATTGAGATACACATCGATGCGTTCGTATCCCTGACTCACTTGCTCGGCCAGCCGCTGCGCCGTCCACCATGGACTCGGCATGCCCAGGATATAGTTGGACCCCGTCGCATTCGTATCGGTCAGAACGTGGGCGCCGCGCCCTTCGAGCTCGGCGCGCGTCTGCTGCCATTCGGCGTCATCGACATCTGAGCGCTGCGACTGCGTCTGCAGGTTGATGCCTGTGTCCATTCCTGCCAGGATCGGCGTCTGCTCTTCGGCGATATTTTTCAATCCCGTCATCAACTGGAAATCGGGATTCACCTCGAGTGCTGCATCACGCAGCATGCGGTAGTAGCGGATGACATTCTCGGCGGCGAGGCGAGCGATCTCCTCATCCGGTCGCCATTCGCGCACGATATAGGGGCCACCATTGCGGCCGGCATAAAGACTTGCTGTGTACTCGAAACCCGAGCCGGAATCGTTCAGCAACATTTTGATGAAGCCCAGCTGCGGTACCTCGCTCAACAGCGTGCGTATCAACTCGGCATAGTGCCAGCGCACGGCGGGGTGAGCGACAGACAGGGTGTAGCGGGGCAGATACGAACGGAAGGTGTGATCGATGCGTGCTCCCCGCAGATGCGGCCAACGCTGCAACAGACTCTCCGGGACAGAACGCGGGTGAGCTGAATAGAGTCCCGGGATCAGGCCGTATTTCTCGGCGGTCTGGGCGACACGCTGCAGCAGGTCGAGATTGGCGCCCAAATACTCCCGTGGATAGGTGCCGGCATTGAGGCGGGTCTCGACGTATTGATCGATATCCGGCGTGTAGTCATAGAAGCGGTAGTACACTTCGTTTTTCGGTGCCGCCTCGAAGGACCGTCGGGCCAGTTCATTGATCACGACGTGGGTACAGCCGATGCGGGCAAGTTCTTGCATGGACGCGTCAATATCATCTGGCCCCACCGGTTGGCGCCGACGCTTGAGGAAGCCATATCGGCCCGTGAGCAATTCGTCCCGGCCGGCAAGCCAGGTGAAGGTCGGGCGCAACCAGCGGCCGGCAGAAAAGTCAGCAGCGACATCGTCCACCCATGCATCACGGATCTGCATGAACAACCCAAACAGCAGAGACGGTGTCGACGCGCTCATCTGACACTCGTCCTCCACCACACGTACGCAGGCCCACTCGCCATCGGGCGTGTCCAGGCCAGCCCAATTGCCCACGCCAATTCGTGTCCGCGCAATCGTGGAGGCGTCATACGCCGAGGCGAGCCCCGGGTCGCCCAGTGCCGTGGCGATCGTCGTGCACACTGGATCGTCAGATTCCAACGAGATGTCTTCACAGATCTGTAGTGCCTGGATCAATGTCATGAGGCTACGTCTTCTTCACTCGCGTCTCGCGACGACGACTTTGGGGTCAAACTGGGTGATGTTTGGATACAAGGTTGGCGTGATTTCGTTGCTGTCAGATAGAGTGCCGGCAAGTCGCAGCAGGGCCACGGGAACAGCACTATCGATACCGGTCTGTTCATTGTCGCTTGAACCGGAGGATGTGAACAACCCATCCACCACGTGTGTTTCCACGAGACGGCGCCCCAGGGAAATGGCGCTGGACATATAGACCTCGTCCTCACTGGCCACATACAGATCGAGCAGAGCCTCCAAGGCGCAAGCATCATTCTGTCCACCGTGGGCACGTGTATCCTCGGTAGGTGTCGACACAGAGTTGAGTGACTGGAAGTCCACTGGTCCTGAACTCACATCTCCCCAACCCATGGCCTGAGCGATGGCATGAGCCATCTGAAAAAAGTCATCGTTCCCCGTGACGCGGTAGGCGCGCGCATAGGACAGCAAGAGCAGTCCATTCGCACGGACCGGTCGCAATTTCACCGGCTGGCAGTAGCCGACATCCTGGGTGTGTGCGGGGGTCAGCAGGGTGCCATCATTGAGCAGCGGCTGGAAGATGCCTTCGTCGCCCTGCCAACTGTGCCGAGCCAGTGCAACCAGATCCTTGCACACAAACTCAAGCAACGGTCTTGCCTGATCGCCTAAACGCATCGCCTGGTTGAGAAAACAGACAGCGACTCTGCCATATCGAGTACCGATCACATTGTTGGTGATGACCGTTGTTTCGTTGACATCATCCTGTTGCCCCATTTGTCCTACGAATGACTGTCGCACACGACAGGGGTCGCGATGATTGAATTGATAACCGGCTAACCCCGTCTCCGGATGGCGGATCGCTTCGTAGCAGGACAATAGATGCAGTGCCCAGTCGTAGGCGACTCGATCATCATTCAGACGCAATGCTTCCGTGCCGGCGTAGATGAGATCTGATCCGGTGTTGATGAAGGAAAGGGCCGTGTTGTCGATGAGCGGCAGAGCACCGGTTCCAGCAAAGGTGCCGCTGAAGCGTTCATCCTGATTCCATTGCTCGTATTCACCGTGGCGGTTGAAGAGTAGATTCGACCAATCCCATATATGCGCATGCCAGAAGGCATCGATGAATTTGGTCGTTGCTGCCGCATCCACACGATACAGGAAGTCGTAGAACGGGAAGACGCATTTCAACTCATGGTTGCCAGCCAGAATCTTGTCGGTCTCCAGGTCCCACGCTGTGTGGCCTCCCCAATACCAGAGATTCGAGGCGGCATCTGTCAATTTGGGCAGCGCATTGCCAATCCACTCGTCGGCCACGTCTGACCACAGATCAGCCCCTGTCAGCTGGTGCAGACCATCCAGACTGCGGATCAGATTCTGCTGACAACTCAAATCCGAGACGATGGCCGCTTCCCAGTGTCCTGGTTCACGTGACTTGAGGTTGTAGCCATCGGCGAGCAACCCTGTCGCTGGCCCCCAGCGATCGCGGCAGCGTTCCAGAGCAGTACCCACGTGTGCGGTGACTGCGTCGAGGAAGAAAGTTGCGTCACTCATCACACTCTCCGGGGTGTCATCTACGCTGAGGGCCGGGCGAGTGCTCGGCGTTCCAGATCCAACAGTTGCTGCTTGATTTCGAGACCGCTGGCAAACCCGGTAAGTCGTCCATCTGCACCGATCACGCGGTGGCAGGGTACGACGATAGGAAGTGGATTGTGATGGTTCGCACCACCGACGGCCCGCGAGGCTTTGGGCTTGCCAAGTGTATAGGCCAATTCGCCATAGGTCATTGTCACACCAAAAGGAATCTGTCGCAGTTGCGCCCACACCTGCAACTGGAAGGCGGTACCATGCGGATCGAGAGGCAGATCGAACTGCCTCAGGTCACCGGCGAAGTATGCCTCAAGTTGCTGTTGGGCACCGAAGGGAATCGGTTCAAGGGGGATGCCAGATTCGGGCGCGCCACCAAAGCGGATCCGAGAAAGTCCCAGCGGACTCCAACTCAGCAGCAGTTCGCCCACAGGACTGGCCATGAGACCGTACGAGGCGGGTTCAGCGTGCATGGTATGCAGAATTCATAGAGTGGTCTCGTCAGATGCCACTTCAAAGCACCACGGCGGCATACGGCTCGCATGCCAGCGGTGGCGGGATTTGGCTTCGGAATATAGAGGACATGCCGCTTTCGTGAATACCGAACCTTGATATCTCGGGGAGTCACGAAATACCGGGAACACAGGGAGGCGATTCGAGGTAGAAGTCAAATTATGCCCGGCGGTACAACTCATTGATACGTAAACAGTTACGACAAATCGTGGCGTTCTGCGACAAGTCTGGCATGCGTCTTGTATAGGGATTGGTGTGGGTAGAAATCGTTGGGGAACGATTCTGCTCCCGGGTGCAATCGAAATACATGACTCAGGAGGGCTTCCTGCGTGCCAAACCCCAAGATCTCCAAAACACCGACACCTGCCCAACGCCGTGCCGAACGAGCTCTGGTGATTCGAGCTCAGCAAGGTGAGACGACGGCCATTGAAGCACTACTTCATCAGCATCGCGGCCGGATCGAGCGATTGGCCAATTCGATCGTCAAGAATCCGATGGATGCAGAGGAAGTCGCGCAGGATGTCATGATGGCGGTGACCCACAAGATTGATCGATTCCGTGGTGATGCCTCCTTGTCGACGTGGATCCACCGTATTGCGATCAATGCGGCGCTCATGCACCGTCGTCGTGACAAATCGTCGACCATCATCTCCATGGAAGATGCTCCGCCCATCGTTGAACGCCAGGACATGACCGGCCAGCCTCGTCGCAGCGCGGCCGATCCCATGTTGCGCAAAGAATTCTGGGATAAGGTCTGGGGAGCCGTCGACGATCTGGACGACAAGTACCGCACCGTCTTCATCCTGCGCGATGTAGAAGGTCTGTCGACGGAGGATGCTGCAACGGCACTGGGCCTGAAGATTCCCGCGCTCAAATCACGTCTGCATCGAGCGCGTCTGGCACTTCGACAGCGGTTGGAGCATTACTTCGAGGCGGACGCCGAGGGTCTGCGTGAACCAGCGTTGGCTGCCTGAACGTCGACAATCTAGGAGTCTACTTGATCAACATCATCTTGCCCGTTCGTTGAAAAGCGGGTGTGACGAGACGATAGAAGTAGAGCCCGTTGCCCACGGCGCGATCCTGCTCGTCTGTACCATCCCAAGTGAGGGTGTGATAACCTGCCCTGATGTCGTCGCTTGCCTGCAGCAAGGTTCGCACACGCTGACCGATCACATCATAGATGATGAGACTCGCTGGCGTATCGTGAGCGAGAGCAAATTCAATCTGGGTCGAAGGGTTGAATGGATTTGGGTACGCCTGTGCCAGAGCAAATTGCAGGGGTACCACATCTGTTCCGGACAGATCCATGACCCGACGAATATCATCAGCTTTGTTTGCAACGTAGGCCTCGTGCAAGACGAAGCTGGCATCCCCGGCGTGCTGTCGGTCCCGCAGTCGGAAGGACAGCTCGGCGAGCATCCCCCGGCCGTCGACGGGCTGACCCTGGGATAAGCCATTGCTGATCAACAGTGTCCCTGGTCGCTCAAGGCGCACAGTGAACAAACCCGTGTGCCCCCCCCGACTTGCCAACAGATGCCCGGGCCCCTCTTCGGCGGCGACGAATTCTACGAGTTGAGGGTCATAGCCTAACACGAGGCCAAAGGCACTCACTGCTCGCGCCCCGTCCATCCAGATTCGCAGCTGCACCTTGTCATCGATGCCGTGCGTCGATCCCTTGCCCAGATGGTCGGTACCCATGATAGATGCTGTAGCCTGGAGCCGGATGGAGGCGTCTTCGTCGAGCCGATGAGCGAATCCCCAACTCTTGCCAGCACTCCGGGTGCCGAAAACGGCGACGAAGGCGAAGAAGTCGCTGAAGTCTATAATGCCAGAATTCGATCCATCGAGATCGAATCTCGGTGCCTCAGCCACGGGAGAACCGAAGACGGCGACAAAGGCGAAGAAGTCGTCGAAGTCTACGGACCCGTCGTTATTGAAATCACCCGGCAACAGCGCCGCATCGACGGTGAATTCCAGTGTTTCTGTGAAGGGTCCTGTCAGAGCGCCTTCGACAGCCCGAACACGCCAGAAGTACGTGGCACCATTGTCGAGATCCCGTGTCAGTGTCCAGGAAATCTGTCCCGTTCCCCCAGCAACACCTGACGTGGATGCCGTGACATCAGAAAAGTCACTCTTTGTGGAAACCTGAATTGTATACGTCAACTCAGCGCCATTTGCGAAGGGCACGGCGTCGTTGAAAATCAGCGTGGGACGCAGTGATTCGGCGAGGACGCTGAGTCCCGAGGCGACAGTGGGCGCGGCACTCAATGTGGGCGTCAGGGCCAAAACCGTCGTCGGCTCGGACTCGTTAGGCACCGCATTTCGATCGATCGCCGTGATCCTGTAGTCGTAGCCGACATTGTTCGCTACACCCAAATCGGTATAGGCAGCCTCGGCGAGGCGCGACGCCGTAAGGGAGAATTCGTCCTCGCTCTGCAAACGGCGGTAGACGTTGTAACCGGCCAGGTCTAGCTCGCTATTGTCGTTCCACGCCAGCAAGACCTGGCCATTGCCACCACTACCGGTCAATGCCGTCGGTGTCTGCGGCGCTTCCACATCGGCAGAGGCTGATGTCGTGAAAGAGGCCTGCGCGGTGACGACAGGTCCATTTCCGGCCCGATCGATAGAGCCTACTGAGAAGAAGTAGGTCGTCGCAGGGGCAAGATTTGTAAGGATGACTTCGTGCTCGGTCCCGTCCTCGGCATTGCCTACGGTCAGATTCAACAGCCCCGACACGGTACCGAAATTCACAAAACTGTCTGCCAACTCGTCCGTCGCCCATGTCAGAATCGCCGTCGAATCGGCGGCTTGTACTGCCGCCGCTGAGATCACCGGTGCGGTAGCATCGGCGACGGCATCCGTTGTGAAGCTGTCGATCGTCGTCGTTGTCGGACCATTGTTGCTCAGATCGCTCGATCTGGTGTCGAAATAGTACGTTGTCTCGGGTGCCAGATTGGTGAGGGTTGCCTCGTGTACGCGGTTCGTGCCGGACAGCGTTCGAATGAAGTCCAGGTCTGTGCTGGTGCCGAAGTGAACTTCGCCGGACGCATCCTCATCCGTCGTCCACTGAATCGTGGCGACCTCGTCATTCCTATAGATCACACGAGGAGCCTCCGTCACCACAGGTGCCGTCAGATCGACCTCAGGATTGGTTGTGAAGACGGCCAAGGCTGACTCGGTGGCGCCATTACCAGAGGCATCTGTTGCGCCCACGATATAGGAGTAGGTCTGCCCCGCTTCGAGATTCGACAGCACGATTTTGTGGCGGGTGGAATTGAGGCCCGTGCCTTCTTGCCCGTCGAGTTCTTGCGTGCCGAAGCGGACATCGGCACTGGTGGGTTCGTCCGTCGTCCACTCAACAACGGCTGTTGCGTGGGTCTTGGACGCAATCGATGGCCCTGCGAGTATTACCGGGAACTGCGTATCTGCCTGATTGTTTGTGGTGAAAGCGCCAGCGCCACCCGGCGGCTGTAACACACCACTGCGTTTGCCAGACCCCTGACCGGGTTCGAAGGAAGTCGTCCGGTTATTCGTTGCTTCCACGATGATGCCGTATTGGTAGGCCGCACCTGGTTCCAATCCGGAGATCGTGATGGCGTGTTCCTGCGTCAGCCGCAAAGAGCCATCGACGGTTTTGTCAGGGATCTCGAATTCATCGGCGGTACCGTAGGTCCCACCGCTCGTGCCAAAAAACACAGTTGCGCGTGTGTCCACGTCGGTGACGAAACGCACGACGGCCAACACGTCGCGACTCACGACAAAGGGACCCTCGATGATGACCGGTGGCAGGGTGTCACCGAGCGCCGACGTACGGAACTGCAGGTCGCGACTCCACTGGAAATTCCCACGAGGATCCGTGCTCAGTGTGTCACCATCCGGTGTCGCCAGACGCAGGCGGAAGCGATACGTCGTGGCAGGATCCAGGTCTGGCAAGGTGATGGCGTGGGTGTTGAGAATGTCGGAAGAGGACAGAGTCTTTGAGTATTCAGCGGATCCTGGGTCATCGACGACACCGTAGTCGATGACCAAACCCGTGATCTGATTCAGCCGTGCTGTGATCACGGCGTTGTTGCTGCTCACGACGCGTGATGGCGGTACCAGAAGTCGCAGGGGGCGGCCCGCAGCACGCGTGCGGAATGTTCCCGTCTTGGAAAAACTGACCTGCTCTTGTGTCAGCAGGTTCTGCTCAATCAGATCATCCACATCCACGAGTCGCGATGTCACCACATAGCTGTATTCGGTGTCGGGTGTGAGACCCTCTGCCAGCGCTGCGTGTACGAGTGAACCAGCGCCATCCAATTGGGTCGCAAGTACGGTATCGACACTGGCGACTGCGATCACGAGCAACTGTGTATCGGCGGGGCGGTTGGTGAACCAACTCGTTGAGGCCGTTGTCTGGGTCGTCTGTACATCCAGATCACTGCCAGAGGCAGGTCGTACATCTGGCGCCAGCCGTGTGCGGAAGTTGCCCTCCTGTGTGTTGGATCTTCTCCCCAACAGATCGAAGGAGTGGGCCTGATACTCGAACTGTGTGTCAGCCGACAGCGCGGTGGCGCTCACAACATGTCGTCGCGTTCGCAGTTGTCGGTAGAGGCGCAACAACTCAGCCTCAAAACCATCGGCCTCGGTCTCGATGCCCGCATTGGCCAGCACCATTTGCGCTGCAGGTGTGATGGTGTCCGCCAGAGCGATGCGGCCTGCCAACAGAAGTCCTGCACCACGCAAGGCGACCGAATCCGTCGCTGCCAGCGCCGGGTTGCCGAAATCGATCCACTCTGTTTGTCCAGTTTGCCTGACGCGGATCGAATCGGCAAGACCTGTAAACCGACTCTCCCAGCTGAGGGCGGCACCATTGAACCGGCGCTGCACGTCGACGTTGAAAATCTGGTTGGCGAAGCGTGGATTCAGAGCCCGTCCAAGCGATCCCGGCGTCAGTTGCAGCGCATCTCGGTCAGCGTCATCGGGAGACGTCCTGAGTTCAATTGCCACAATGGAAAGGAAAGAGCCGCTCTCGGCGACGTCGCCGACCACGTGAAAGGTGAATGTGCCGAGAACTCCGCCGTCCGTGACGCGCGTCTCGTTAGCCCCAATCAAGGCGGACGCACCTTCGACTCTCGTGAGGCCATCGGATCCTTCGACGGGAGGCGTGTTGACATCGACGGCAGCGTCACCGAGTAGATCGCCACCGACAAAGCTGTCGAAACTCAGCAGGGCTGCATCGAAGGCGACCTCGGTACTGTGTCCCTTGATTTCGCTGACCCCTGCAGCGACCACAGTCAGCGTTACGACATCACCAATCTGGGGGCCGACAAGGGTGGACGCGTCTCTAACGTGTACCGTGAAGCCGTCATTCAATCCTCCTGCCGCCAAACCACAAAGCAACAGGATCTCGATGCAGCTTGTTAGGAATGTGCGCTTCATATGGGTCGGAGCCCTTTACCAATCGGGTTGGCACACCTGGAACTGATTCCTCAAGCTAGGCGAAGAAAGATCATTCCTATCGTGACCGTGCTCACACCGGCCAATTTCCAACGATCCCAACTCTCGCCGAGCCAAAGAATTCCCGCAGCAGCACCGATGACGATCGAACACTCACGGGCTGCCACAATATACCCAACCGGCCCTAACTGAAAGGCGAAAAGGATGAGCAGATAGGTCAACATCGCACCAATTCCGATGCCGCAAATGGATTTCCATGACCGTCGCCACACCAACCCGATCTGCGTCGTGCCCCGTCTTAGCACCACGGGTCCCAACAGCAGGCTCGTGAGCAGATACATGGCCCAGATATAGATGACGGCTGGTACCAGGTGCGAGCCGATCTTGTCGATGATCGAATACAGGGGGATCGTCAGACCCACGCCGAGGGCCAGACCCAGACCGTGCGCTCGTTGGTTGATCCAGGCAGGCACGGCCAACAGGCCGATGCCGAGACAGATGGCGGCGATACCGAGGCCACCGACGAAGGAGATGGACTCGCCCAACACAAACTGGGCAATCAGTGCAGTCAGGCCGATCCCTGAGCCGCGGGCGACGGGGTAAATGACGGAGATCTCGCCACGTTCATAGGCACGGCCGAGAAGCAGGAAATAGAGCGCGTGGACGATGCCGGTGAGCAGCACGCACGCAGCCGCGGCGGGAGTCGTCGCCCACGGGTCGACGCCGAGACTCCAGCGCCAGACAGCGAAAGGTGTGATGAACAGGGTGGCGACGAGACCCCCGAGCCACAGAACAATGAGGTCGCCGCGAAGACGTCGAGTGGCCAGGTTCCAACCGGCGTGACAGAACGCGGCAAGTAAAACGAGGCCGAAGACGCTCAGCGACATGCCAACCGCGAATGTTGAATCAGCAGTGTCCTTACGCCTCAATCACGTCGGTGGCGTAGCCGAACAGTGCTGAATATCCACCCGTGTGCAGGAAGACGATGGGGCCATCATCCTTGCCCAGTTTGCCCGTGCGAATGTGGTCGATCAATGCCGACATGGCCTTGCTCGTGTAGACGGGATCCAGCAGCAGTCCCTCGCTACGCGCCACAAGACGGATCGCTTCCAGACCTGCCGGAGTCGGCACGCCGTAGCGTTCGCCTACGTAGGTGTTGTCGTTGTCGAATTGTGAGGCCTCCAGGTGGATGTCCAGCCCCGCTCGTTGGGCGCCCTGATTGGCAATACGTGCCATTTCGTCGAAGCGACCCTCCCAGCCTTCAAATGGGGAGATTCCTCGCACCTGCATCGAATGACCCAGATACTGCAGCCCGAGCACCAATCCAGCCTGCGTCGTGTCCAGAGCGCACAGATACAGCCACTTTGGGTCGATACCCATTTCACGTGTCTGCTGAACGATCTCGAGGGCAGACTCTGCATAGGCCAGGCCATCCAGATCGACTGTGTCATCCTCACGGGGTCGATAGACGGTGCGACCCTCATCCCGCAGGCGCTGCACTGTTGCCGCAATGATCTCTTGCTGGCGCGGTCGATCAGCATCACTCAGGACCGTGACGTGGGCGCCAAACAGACGCATGAGCAGATGGTTGCCCTGCACCTCCTCATGGTCGATGGGTCGAACCGGTCGCAGGATCAGATGCAACTCCAGACCCAGTCGGGCACAGGCAGCAGCCATCTGCCGACAGTAATTAGACTGCACTGCGGCACCAAAGACGATGACCTCGGCCCCTTTGTCGCGAGCGTCAGCCATGGCGAATTCGAGCATACGTGTCTTGTTGCCACCAAAAGCCAGGCCTGTCAGATCGTCCCGCTTGATGTAGATCTCCGGGCCACCCAACTCACTGGACAGGCGGGGTAGATGCTCCAGTGGTGTGGGCCGTATCGAGGCGAGGGGAATACGTGGCAGCGTATCCAGGGCGGCCCGCAAATGTTGTTCGCGATCACGACTCATGACGTTCCTTACCTATTTCCTTGTGGCCAACCCTTGGCGGGCAGCTTCGACAACTTCGATTGCCGGTGGCATTCTTCCATGACGGCCATCTGCACACGTACCTGCTGCGGCGTAATCTCCAGTTTGGCACCTTCACGCAAGCTCTTGTACAGGTGATCGTAAAACTGCTTGGACATCCATCCAAAGGCATTCGCCTGCGCCTTGGATGGGGCCCAGCTCTTCTCGGTGAAGGCGAGCTTCTCACTGCAATAACTGGGTCCCGGCAGTGGTTTGCGAGACAGTTTCTGCTTCGGTGCTTTCTTTGGATCAAAATAGCGCCAACGCAGTCCCGAACCACCGCCACTGAGTCCGCCCTGCGTGCCCTGTACGGTGATCATATCCCCTGGGTAGGCATCGCAACTGGAGATCTCCAGATCGATCACAGGAGCACCCTTCTTCTTCAACACAACTTTGACGTAGTCTTCCGCGTCACCCCATGTATTGGCTCGATCCATGGCACACAGGATTTCGTCCGGCTTCTTGAAGCCTTGCAGGCAAACGGCCCAATCGACGAAGTGTGGTCCCGTGTTGAGCAGATTGCCCCCTTTGTACTCCTGCACGGTCTGCCAGTCCCAGCGACGGGCGAAGCCATTGGCCGAGATGCGCACCTGCACGATGCGGCCCAGTACACCAGAATCGATGACATCGAGGGTTTTGCGAAACAAGGCGCGATATCGTGACTGTTGGAAAGGGGCCAGAATCCGCTTCGCCTTGCGCGCGGCGGCGATCATCTTGTCCAACTGCGCCACATTCCATGCCGCCGGTTTTTCGCACACGACATTGTGTCCCGCCGACAGCGCCGCAATCGTAGCGGGCGGGTGCAGATACGAGGGCAAGGAGTTGACCACCAGATCCAGATCATCTCTACCGAGTAGATCATCGATGGATCGATAGCTGTCACAGCCGAATTCCTTCTCGGCACGTTGTCGACGTTCAGCCAGAAGATCGGCAATGGCGACGATCTTGTATTTCCGCGGCGACTGTTCGAACCAACGGGCGTGGATGCTCAAGCCGCTACGTCCCTGGCCTAGGATTCCGACACGAAGAGGACCACGAGAAGTGGCTCGTGTAGCGCACATGGTTCAAGCTCCTGTAGAGAGAAGATCAGCTGGCTCGTGGCGCTACGAAGGGTCGACCCAAACGCCCTGTCAAGGCGGATCCCTTTGCCGGGGAGAGAGGCGACCGTATTTTAACAGGTCGTCTTCGCTGCGTTTTCTCCCCCTCCTCTGACATCAGATTTGGCGAACCGTGCACACGCAACTCGAGCAAATGCCGCTTTCTGCCACAACTGAATTGTTGCAGGAAATCGACCAACAGACGCCCTGGACAGGTTTGCAGCTCCTGAATCTGGCAGATGGCCAAAGCGTCGATGTAGGCGAACAGGAAGAGGCGACCCTGATCTTGCTCCAGGGGGAGGGTTGCACCGCAGCGGGGGACCGGTTGACGGCGCCGGCTGCTTTGACCACCGCGTCCAAGTCTGCCGCCTTCACTGTAAAGGGACCCACTCGTCTGCTATGCGCACGGGTGGGTCTCGAGCAAGTTGGAGAGTCGCAAGTTGGAGAGTCTGCGTCGAAGCACGACACCTTTGATGCAAAGAAGTTGACCTGGCGACCGTCCATTCACGGTGGCAGTGGCCAGATTGCGACGCGCCACCTGTGGCGTCCGGAAGACTTTCACGGTGATTCGTGGGTTTTTGTTGATCATGCGATCCTGGGCCCAGACAGCTCGCTGGGTCACCACTACCACGATGCATTGGAGGAGGTGTTCATCATTCTCGCGGGCACGGGATGGATGACGATTGGTGAGCGAACCTTTGATGTGGGACCTGGTTCGGTAACGTTTCACCCCATTGGTATTGGCCATGGTTTATACAATCCAACCAATGAGGGTCTGGATTTCGTACGTCTCGCTGTTGGCATTCCTGGTGAGACCTTCACGACCATCGACCTGGACAGTGACCTGAAGAGTCGCCGACCGCAGGCTTGACTCGGGAGAATGACGATGGATACCGCACGCGTTCATACAGACACGGTCAAACGTATGAGGTCTGCTGCTGTGGCTCTGATGCAGTCACTGGATGAGGGTCAGCGTCAGCAAGTCAGCATGCCCTTTGATGGTCCTGTGCGTACCGACTGGCACTACATACCACGCGACCGTCCTGGCTTGCCTTTGAAACAGATGGATGCAATTCAACAGCAGCTGGCACGCATGCTGTTGTCCACCGGTTTGAGTGCCACCGGTCAGCAGACTGCATCGACCATTATGGAGTTGGAAACGGTCCTGGCCCAGATAGAAGGGGGAGGGCGCCGGTTTCCACGTGATCCCGAGCTCTACTACCTGAGCCTGTTTGGTGACGTAGGCGGCGAGCAGCCCTGGGGTTGGCGTTTCGAAGGACACCATATCTCGATCAATCACACGGTCATCGAAGGATGTCGTCTTGCACCGGCACCTCTGTTCTTTGGTAGCAATCCCGCCCATGTGCGCCATGGCGAACGCGAGGGACTGCGCGCTCTGGCCGCAGAGGAAGACGTGGCGCGTGACCTGCTCAGCCAACTCGATGGTGAGCAGAAGCAGGTCGCCATCGTCAGTACCGAGGCGCCACCTGATATTCTGACGACGAATGTCGTCACCGTCACCGACGAACTACCCGTCGAGGGGTTGTTGGGTAAGGATATGAGTGCAGGACAACTTCAGATGTTGGAGTCATTGATCCACGTATATGTCTCGCGACTACCAGAAGGGGTGGCAGAAATCGAGATGGCGCGAGTTCGTACATCCGATCTAAGCAAGGCCCGCTTCGCCTGGGCGGGATCTACGGATCGAGGGGCTGGCCACTACTATCGTGTCCACGGTGACTGTTTCGTTGCCGAATACGACAACACGCAGACCGACGCCAACCACATTCACGCCGTATGGCGCGACTTACACGATGACTTCGGGCAACAACTGCTGCGCGAGCACTACCGCGCCAGTCACTAGCCCCCAAGAATCGCCAGGAACAGACCCCATCACGACAACTCTCTCGCCCCGAAGTCAGATCAGATCGCAGCTACACGACCGTTTTGCTGCCGGTGCCTACGACAATTGGGTCGTTTGGGCTGGAGAGTTGTCCATTCAGATCGATGACCTGACCTTCGCACCAACTCTGGCACGGGCCTATGTGACGGCAGATCAACCCGCGTCGATGCAGGTACGGGTAGAGCTATTTTTTGGCGTCCTCGATCTTACGCAGATTCGACCGGGTCACATCGACGTTCGCCTGCGCTCGGATGCTGTCGACGGCGTCGACGGGTGTGCCCCGATGTTTCTGGACGTCGACGGGGCGGACACGCCGCATCTGTGCGACGGAAACCTCGTCTTTCATTCGTCCCGATTGCCGCTGAGTCGCTGTGGCACGTATCGGTATACGGTTGAATTTTCCGCCGACGAGTATGCTCAAGATGATCCGGGCAAGCAGTGGATTGGTCTTGCCGACATGGCGCCGACCCAGGATGGTGTCCTGGTCGTGTCACCCGCCTGGGTGGCAGAAGCACCATCGATGATGGAGGTATGTCTGCGCAAGCTGCATGCGGGCGTGGACGAAGATGGAAATTTCCACAGTGGGCACATTCAACATCTGACGGCCATCGTCGCCGAGTTACCTGTGGATGTGATCTACTTGTTGCCATTCTTCCGACCCGGTTACGGTGATCTGCATACGGGGGAGGATGTTCGCAAAGGCGATCTTGGCAGTCCCTACGCGGTGGCTGATTTCTATGCCCTAGATCCAGACCTCGTGCCGGATCCTGCGCAAGTTGATCTGGCTGAATTGCTCGACAAGGGTCTGTTTGAGTCGACTGATGTCACAGAGACTCTCGGTATCTCTGCTCCTGGGCCGCAGCAATTGGTGAAGCTCGACAGCGAAGCGATCGTCGCACAGTACGGTGAAGATCCTCTAAGACAATTGGTCGCCAGGGCACACTTGCGCGAACTGACTCGCGAGGCTCATGCCGCAGGCAAGCGGGTCATCTTTGATCTGGTTCTGATGCAGACCAGTCGTGACAACGAACTGATTCTTCGTCATCCAGAATGGTATGTACAGGAAGCCGATGGCAGACCTTCGATTCATCGCATTGCCTGGCTCGAATACTCGGATGTGGCACTCTTCGATCTCGCCAACAACGAATCCCTGCAGCAATACCTGCTAGAAATCGCACCCTATTGGATCCAACGTTGCGATCTGGACGGTGTGCGCATTGATGCAAGTCAGACGATAGAGCGCACGTTCCTGAGCAAATTGCACAATCGGATTCACGACGTGTGTCCCGATGCACTGGTTCTCGGCGAAACGCTGTGCCCGATCGCAGAGGCTGTGGATATTCCCGTCGACATGATCTACGCACTGCTTGTCGATTTCCATCGTGACGCATACGAAGCGACACCACTGATCGACTTTCTGGAGCAGATGCATTCAACTTTCGCCGCCGGTACTGTAGCCAAAGCGTATTTCGAGAATCACGATAGTCCCAGAGCTACCGCAGTGTGGCAGGAGCGCTTCGAAAGGGAATTACCAACCCACGAGACGGCGCAGCGGTATTGGCAGGGGCTTTCCACGCCAACCCAGTCTGCGCCACGCACGATGGCTGTCGCCAAGAATCTTCAGGCGACGCTCATCAACGCCACCGTCGGAACGACGCCAGTTCCCCTACCGGCACAGGACTCACAGCGCCCGGTGCAAGCGGCTGGGTGTCGATTGGCATGGGCGTTGGAGTGGGGCAGTCAGTGGGCGGAGCTGGAGGCGACGGATTTCGAGAATTCAACTCTGCTGCGTGCAGATCTGGCCACACAGTCACCCGGGTCAGATCTCGAGCGTGCCTACCGTGCACTTGGGGACACAATGGACTGTCTCGCGCCCCTGCGGCATGGGCGTGTCTACTATCACCGGCATATAGAGGACGGTGATCGAGTCCTGGCCGCTACGCGTTACCTGGTTGATTCGGACCCGCCTGATTCAGACGTGGCCGATGCGGCCCAGGTTGGTGTTGCGATCGTCGTGCTCCACAACCTGGATCCCTTCAATCATCACCAGATTCAAATCGAAATGGACTGGCTGGCAGATCGTTTTGTAGGACGACTAGCGCAACCAGTCGTCGTCTATGACTCATACAAAGCACTCAATCTGGTCACCAGTCGCACGCCAAGCCTTACATTACAGGGCTCGATGATTCAAGCGGACCTTGCCCCCCTGCAATCACAATTCCTGCGCCTGGACTCGTAATCCATCCATCGCCGGAGCAACTCAATCAAGATTCAAATCGTCAGGAGACAACAATGAACATCTTACGTAGCGGCAGAGCCCGTTGGCTCATGCCCGCCCTGTTGCTGGCTGCCACCGTGTGGTCCTGTGGCGCCAACGGATCCTCTACGCCGGCGGCAGACGCGACGGTGACAACGGCCCAGGACAGTACGCTGTATGCCATCGGCCATGGAATGGTGCAGCAATTCAGAATGCAGGGAATGTTTACCAAGGAAGAGATCGCCTTGATCTCTCTTGGTTTCCGTGATGCCATTCTGGGCGAGGAATTCAATCTGGAAAGCCAGATGACCCAGATGAACGAGTTGATGTTGGCGCGCAACGAGAAGGTCATGGAAGCGCAGAAGGCTGAGGCCGAGGTGTTCCTCGCCGCAGCTGCTGCAGAGGAAGGTGCCCAACGTACCGAGTCAGGCCTGGTCTACAGGGAAGTTGTCGCTGGCACGGGACCCAACCCGACACTGAGCGATTCGATCACCGTGCACTATCATGGCACGCTTGAGGATGGCACGGTCTTCGATAGTTCCGTCGATCGGGGTGAGCCCATCGGGTTCAGTCTCGGCATGGTCATTCCCGGTTGGCAGGAAGGCCTGAAGATGATGAAGGCCGGTGGCAAAGCGAAGCTGACCATTCCTGGTGATCTGGCCTATGGACCCCGTGGGCAAGGTTCAATTCCGCCGAATGCGACCCTCATCTTCGATGTTGAACTGATCACCGTTCACCAATAGGAGAAGCCAGCGTGTCGAGTATAGGTGTCATCCACTACAACTGGCCCGGGTATGATCTGGAGGGTTTTGCGCGGCGAGCCAGCGAAATCGGCTATACGTCCTGCGAACTACAGATCGGTGATATCTGGGACGAAGCGGACGACGATGATGGTCGTCGTGCAGAGCAGGTTCGAGCGTTGTTTGACAGTGTTGGCATGACGATCTCAGCCGTGGCTGCGGGCAATGACTTCTTGCAGGCAGAGCGCAGCGATTGGGAAGCACAAGTCGCACGTTATCGGCGAGTCTGCCAGATCATCCCTCACGCTGGCACGGATATCATCCGTTCCGACGGTGGTTGGAACAGAGGTGGTCTGGTGCCCGAAGGGAAATGGGATGGCATGATGTTGGAAGCATTCCAGCGTTGCGCCGAATTCCTCGAGGAACTCAACGTTCGCATCGCCTTGGACAACCATGGCGTGTCAACGAACGACGGAGACTGGCAGCTGAGCCTGATCGAGCGCGTCGGTTCGTCGCGACTGGGTGTCAATCTGGACACGATGAACTACCGTTGGTTCGGACACGACCTGGATAAAATCGATCACTTCTACGAGATCCTGGCGCCCCATGTGTTTCATACCCACATGAAAGACGGCACCGGTTCACGAGAGAACTACAAGGGCGCCGCCCTCGGCGAGGGTGAAATCCACCTGGATCACGCGCGTGCCTGCCTGGTAAAAGCCGGCTATGATGGCGCCTGGACCGCTGAATACGAGGGTCCTGAAGCAGAGGGTGGTATTGGCTACGAGAAGTGCTACACCTGGCTCAAGGCGAATATCTGATCAGACGTGCCGGTTGCCCGAACTGTGGGCAGCGGTGAGCCAGAAATGAAAAGGCGCCCCAACCTGCAGAAGGTTGGGGCGCCTGTTTTTTTGTTTGTTTGCTGGGCTCAGGTAACGCGACGAGACTCGGAACGTTTCCTTCGCGCCGATTCTTCTTCCTGCATCTCGCCCATCTCCTTCTTCAATCGCCCGATCTTCTTCGCGATCTTGCCCTTCTTCTTGTCCAACAGGCTCTTGTTCTTCTCGATGATCTGCTTCTGACTCTGGGCGGCCTTCAACCGACCCAGGGCTTCGCTCTTAATTTGGGCAACCTGATTGATCTGCCGGTTCATCCGTCCGATCAATGACGTTGTCATCACTTTGGCCACAATAACGCCAAAGGAGAAGAAGAGAGCGCCTAACATGGCAGGAAGTTCGAGAGCTTGCATTCCAATTCCAGGTGGATCAAGAGCAGAATCCGGGCGTATAGAACGGCCGGGCGTACCTATATATATAGGTCACAGGCGCGAGGGATCAAGTCTTATCGAGGGCCTGCCAGATTCAGCTACCGGCCTTGTCCACTGCTTCCAATTGCTTTTCCAGGCGTTTGGCGGATACTCGCTGAGCTGTGCCCAACTCCTGGGCGAAGACGGAAATCCGATACTCTTCCAACAGCCAGCGGTAGATGCCGATCTGTTGTCGACGCGCTGCACCCTGTGTAGCAAGGTCGCCGGAGATCTTCTGCAACTCGTCATCAAAGGGTTGGATCTGGCGCGCCTTGATGCGATCCTTGGATCCATCTGCGCGATAGCGATCTGCTCGTACGTGCACTGCCTTCAGATACCTCACCAGATCACCCAGACGTTCAGTGTCGGTGATAGCGAGAAATCCCTTCGGTAGTAAGCGCTTGAGATCTGCACTGAGCTCTGGATAGGGTTGACCGATGGCGATGATCTCAGATCGCCAGTGGACGATGTCCTCGATCTGATCAAGAATTCGCTCCGACAGGCCGCCGAGTCGATCACGCGCTGTCTGCACACGCTCAGCAAATCGTGCCTGCGTCAAAGGCAACAAAGGCGGCTGCAGGAAGAGATAGCGAGCGACGGAAGTGTAGGCCTGCGCCTCAAGTTCGGCTGGCTCTCCAAGAGATCGATGATCGGAGACGAGCTTGCGCAGGTCACGTAACTCGCGTTGCAGCCAGGCCACTTCATCACGCAAAGCGAATTCACACAGGCGTATCAGACCATCTGGGGTCGAGATTTCGGCTTCTTCCCGTTGGGGAAATACACGCACGTGCACGCTGCTGCCATCTAGTTGCAGCCCCGGGAAACCAAAGACAGGCACACCCGAAACCTGCGTCACCTCCAGGCGTTCGGGCAGATCACCAAAAGACCAATCGATGACGTCATCCTGTTCCCACTGTTTGACCACATCCTGCCACGCGGCACCGGCCTGAACGGGCGCTGCTGCAGGTCGCTCGAGTTGTGACGTCAACGCCGACAGGTCTCGACCTGCCACGATGGTCTCACCACCACGACCCTCCACCTCGACGCGCATCGTCAAATGGGCGGGGATCTGCTCTGCGTCCCAGTCCGTGCGACGCACCTTGATGCCGCACTCCTGCTCCACACATCGTTCCAGTGCATCGAGGAAAGATCCATCTGCAGGTCTCAATTTTGGTGCGAGCCTGCGTGCTGTCTCCGGCACGGGTACGAAACGCTTGCGCAGCGCCTTGGGAAGTGAACGGAGCAAGTACGTGACCTTCTCCTCTCGCAGTCCGGGTACAAGCCATTCGAGCACCTCAGGGCGAACGGCATCGACGAGTCGATAGGGAACACGGAGGGTGACTCCGTCCTCATCCTGGCCCGGTGAGTAAGCATAGACGAGGGGCAAAGGTTCGCCGTCGCCAAGTTCGACACTCGAAGGGAAGGCATCGTCATCCAGCGCAAGATCGTGACCTGCGAGCAAGGCGGATTCCTCGGCATGGAGGAAGTCATCACCGCCCTGGTCCTTGACCAGCTTGTTCAGATCGGCTACTGCACCGACCCCTTCAGGAAGTCTTTCGGCATAGAAGTCGTGGAAGGCATCGTCCAGATCCACCGGGTGCTGTTGCCGCTGTCGCGCTTGCCAGGCATCCAGGCGTCCTCGTAATAGACGGTTGTGCTCGAGGAATGGATGGCGAACTCCGTCGACGTCGTCAGCGATCAGTGCCTCGCGGATGAAAATGTCCGTTGCTTCCCGCGGCGCGATGCGGCTGTAACCGATGCGGCGATTGGCAACCACAAGACCGTGAAGGCGTACCGTTTCATGGGCTAGAACCCGGGAGGCAGAACGACTCCAGTGTGGATCACGATGACTGACACGGCACAGGTATGCTCCAAGCTGCTCGATCCAGGCAGGGTCAATCGCGGCCGCCGTTCGTCCATAGAGTCTGTTGGTCTCGACCATCTCAGCGGCGATGATCCAAGCGGGATTCTTTGTCTTCTTCTTGCCGGATCGTTGAAACAGACTTGAACCAGGAAACAACATGACCTGCCGACCGCGAGCCGCATTGTAGAGATTGTGTGCTTTGGGCTCCTGTTTCTTCTGTGCCACATTGCTGAACAGACCCGTGAGGATGCAGCGATGGATGGCATCATACGCTTCGGCGCCGACTCGGACAGCCGTTTCGTTGTCCGCGTCTCCTTCGTCTCGTCCCAGACAACTCACGTCGAGGCGGAAACCACCCTTTTCCCGCAGAGTGGATACCAACTGCGCATGGATATCGCGCCATTCGCGCATGCGCATGAAAGAGAGGAAATGTTCCCGACAGAATCGGCGCATCTGGCTCTGTGTACCCGTCTCGAGTCGTTCGTGATAGGCATGCCAGATATTGAAGAGGGAGATGAAATCTGAGCGCGAGTCGTAGAAGCGCCGGTGCTGCGCATCTGCTTCCGTCTGCTTGTCGGTCGGTCGTTCGCGCGGGTCCTGTACCGAAATAGCGGCGGCAATGACCAGTACTTCAGGCAGGGCCCCCTCAGCGTGGGCCTGCAGGATCATGCGTGACACGGTAGGGGCGATCGGCAAATGTGCCATGTCGACACCGAGGCGCGTCAGGCGCTTGTCCTGATCGATGGCACCCAGCTCTTCCAACATCTGATAGCCACCCTTGATCGCCGCAGGCTGTGGCGGATCGATGAAGGGGAAATTCTCCACGGCGCCAAATTCCAAATCGAGCATGCGTAGAATGACATCGGCGAGATTGGCGCGCTGGATCTCGGGCTGTGTGTACTCCAGGCGAGAAAGGAAGTCCTCTTCTCCGTACAGTCGTACGCAAATTCCCGCGGCGATGCGACCGCATCGACCTTTGCGTTGCTCGGCGCTGGATTGGCTGACCGCTTCGATCGGCAAACGCTGTGTCTGCGTCCGCGGGTTGTAACGACTCACGCGAGCCAAACCGGTATCGACGACGTAGCGGATTCCCGGAATGGTCAGGGACGTTTCAGCGATATTGGTGGCGATCACAACGCGTCGCCCGGAGTGTTCGCCAAAGACGCGGTGTTGTTCAGCGGCAGACAATCGCGAGAACAAGGGCATCACTTCGACAGGTCCAGAGGTTCTGGACGAGCTAAGGCGGGCTTCCAGCAGATCACGTGTCTCGCGGATATCCCGCTCCGAAGGCATGAAGACGAGCACATCGCCGCGCCCACCTTCTGCCAACAGACGTTCGACGGCTGTCGCGGCGCCGTCCGTATACGACAGGTCGCCGCCTTCCTCCTCGAACAACTCTTCGAGGGGCCAGTGGCGGACCTCAACGGGGAACATGCGTCCGGAGACTTCGATAATGGGTGCACCATCGAAGGCATCCGAGAAACTCTGCGTGTCGATTGTCGCAGAAGTGATGATGATCTTCAAATCGGGGCGACGCTCGCGAAGAGAACGCAGGTATCCCAGGAGAAAATCGATGTTGAGAGAGCGCTCATGCGCTTCGTCTACGATCAACGTGTCGTATTCGAGCAGGTCGCGGTCCGAGCGAATCTCGGCGAGGAGCATGCCGTCTGTGACGAACTTGACCAAGGTCTGCGGTGCCGTCTGGTCACGAAAGCGAATCTTGGCACCTACCTGCTGACCCCATTCAACGTCCAATTCCTCCGCAAGTCTGCGAGACAGCGACAGAGCTGCCACACGACGTGGTTGGGTCACGGCGATCCTGGCAGCTTTGCCACGCGCTGCCTGCAGGCAAATCTTGGGAATCTGTGTGGTCTTTCCTGATCCCGTGTCGCCGGCGATGACAACGACGGGATTTTGCTCAATCGCTTCTCGGATGTCGTCTACCCGGGCGCTGATGGGCAGCTCTTCGGGGAAACGGATGCTCACTGTCTGCAAAGCTCTTTCACGAGTCTTGCGGGTCCGCACTGAACGACGCAGGTCCTGTTGTATCCGATCCAGATCCGCCACGAGTCGTTTGGAGACTCGCCCCTCGAGCAATCCCTGGCGCAGAGCATTGAGATGGCGGCCCAATCCCACCTGTTCTCGCAGCATCGCCTGCGGCAACTCGGCTAACAGCCGCGTGATTCGTTGATCCGGTGCAGTGGGAGGTGTGGTCACGGGACAGAGAATTCCACAGGCGGTAGAGGAAGAACCACGGTCAGTCGTGCCTGATCGTGATTGCGACCCATATTAGTTGACACATCGTGTGAGCAAGAAGGTACCCCTGCTGTATGAACAATGGAAACTCCGTGAGCGAAAATCGACTGTCATCAACCGGTCCTGCACCGTCTGGGGAGATAGAAAATGAGTGAGGTCTGGCAGCAGGCTGAGTCGTGGCTCGCCGTGCATGGGATGACGGCGTGGTTCGTGCGCCTGATCGCTGTTCTGGCTCTGGCAGCACTGAGCAATATCGTGACGCGCCAGGTGCTGGTGCGCTGGATTGGTGGCCTGATCCGCACGACCCGTACAAAAGCAGACGATGTGCTGCTGCAGCGGAATGTGCTGCGCCGAATGGCGCTCTTGGCGCCGGTCATTGTTCTGTACTACGGGGCTGATGCGCTGCCAGGTGACCTGGAGATGGTTCGTCAGGTGGTGAGTGCAGCCTTGCTGCTGGTCTTGCTGATGGTCACGGGGGCGGTGATCAATGCCTTCCAGGATCTATCCGGGGACTTCGCCAGTGCCAGCGAAGTGCCGATCAAGAGTTATGCCCAAATCGTCAAACTCGTCGTCTACATCCTGGGTGGTCTGATGACGGTCGCCGTTTTGACCGGCCGTTCACCTTGGGTGCTCATGTCGGGTATCGGCGCTCTGATGGCGGTCATCATCCTCGTGTTTCGCGACACGATCCTCAATATCGTCGCCAGCATCACGATCACGGCGAATCGACTCGTACGGGTCGGCGACTGGATCGAAGCACCCGCCTTCGGAGCCGACGGGGATGTCATCGACATTGCCCTGCATACCGTGAAAGTACAGAACTGGGACAAGACGATTACGACGATTCCGACGTACAAACTTGTGGAAACATCCTTCAAGAATTGGCGCGGTATGTCGGAAAGTGGTGGCCGTCGTATCAAACGAGCCCTCTACATCGACATGAGTACGATCCGACTCTGTGACGTACAGATGCTCGAGCGTTTTGAGCGGTTCGAATTGCTCGCAGAGGGTATAAGGCAACGGCGTGCGGAGGTGGAGCGCTACAATGCTGAGCATGTCACGGAGGCGCAGGAGCTAATCAATGGTCGGCGGCTGACGAATGTTGGTACCCTGCGCGCCTATATCATCGCCTATCTCAGACAACATCCCAATATCCACCAGGATCTGACCTTCCTGGTGCGTCAGCTGGCACCGACACCCCAGGGGTTACCTATTGAGATCTACGTTTTCACGCGTGATATCGAATGGGTGAAATACGAGGAGATTCAGGCGGATATCTTCGACCACCTGCTCGCCGTGGTGCCCATGTTCGAGCTGCGAATCTTCCAGGAGCCCACAGGAGCGGATTTCACGGCGCTGCGCGAATCCCCGTAGACTGACAAGTAACCTAGGCTGGCTCAGGTAACGCGCAGGATCGAGTCCATCACGCGGGCCGTACGCAAGGCGGACTCGCCTGTGCTCGGACAAGACCCCAAGCCCCGCAGATCATCGACGATGCTCTGGATGAGGGGCTGTTGCACGTGGTCGGGAGGGGCGATCGTGACTTCCTCCACCGGCTTCAACTCCCGCTCAAGGCGCAGGGGGCGTGCCAGATCAAAGGCAGAGCAGCAGATCCGGCCCTCGCTCCCAACGATTTCGATCTCTTCTGTCCGACTGTCCTTGTAGGCGGTGAAGACCCACAAGCCACTACCTACCGCCCCGGAGGCATGTTGCCAGGCAGCGGTGACTGCATCGTCACAATTGTAGAGACCTGCCTGATTGACTGCCTGGCCGCAGGCTTCGTGGATGGGGCCCAACAGATAGTCGAGCACATCGAGCTGATGACAACCCAGGTCGTGGAAATAGCCACCCTTTCCTGCGATCTGTGGCTCCACTCGCCAGCCGGCACCGGCGCCACTCAGATCCGCCTGAGACGGGGAACCGAAGAGGCGGATGTTGACGAAGCGTATGTCACCGATCGCGCCCGCCTGCAGCCATTGTTCGACCTGCATGAACACGGGGAGTCGTCGCCGATAGTAGGCGACGAACAGTGGGACTCCTGCCTCAGCACAGACTGCCGTCATCTGCTGTGCCTCATCGGCGGTGCAGGCGATGGGTTTCTCCACATAGACGGGTTTGCCCGCAGCGGCGACCTTGCGCGTCAGTTCCAGGTGCGTCGAGGGAGGTGTCGCGATATAGACGGCGTCCACACCCTCATCACAGATCAGCGCGTCTGCATCATCGTACCAACGCGGCACGTCGTGGCGCTGGGCAAAGTCGGCGGCCCGTTCACCATCGCGACGCATGACGGCGACAAGCTGCGAGCCATCGGCCTTTTGCAGCGCCGTCCCTGATTTCACCTCACATACATTTCCACAACCAACAATTCCCCAGCGAATCAAGCTCATCGTAGCACCGTCATGTGGCCCCAGCCATAGATGAACAGGATCGCCGTCCACAGGACCTGCCGACCCCATTGGGGATACGTGCGAATCCCGGCGCTGACGACGGCTGCCAGGAAGGGGGCTGCCATCAAGGCATAGAATGGATAAGGCAACCACAACAGCCAGATCGCACCGGGAGCCAACCAACCGGCCCACAGCAGAGAACGTCGTGGATCGCGACGATTGCCTTGTTGCGCACGTAGCCCAGAAAAGAGCAGGAAAAAAATCAGCGCTGCTGCTGCCAGTGTGCCGGGCAAATTCAGACCCTCACTCACACGGCCCAGGCCCTCCAATGCTTCCAAAGGCGCGGCGATATCGCCGATCCTTGAGCGCAGAAAACGCTCCACAGGATCGGCAAAAAGGCTGACGAACAGGGCCAACGGCAGTATCTGCGCGAGCCACCACTGCCGCTGCCGAGCATGAGTGCGTTCGCGAGCGATGAGCATGCACGCCGACTGTAACAAGGGCAGAACATAGAGTCCACCGTGTAGCAGCAGGGCGGCAAGGCTGGTTGCAGCCCAACCCGCGAGCCAGCGATTATCGCCAGCGCGCAAGAATTCGAGAAAGCATAGAGTCGATCCCATCACTGTGAGTAATGCCAGACTCGACGGCGTGACCCGCACCAGATGGTCGACGATGAAGGGCGAACAACAGAGAAACCACATCGCACCAGTACTGGCGTGTACACCGGCGAGTCCGCGAAGCACGTGGGGTGCCATGATGAGTGCCAGCAGGCCCGTTGCCAGCCCCAGGGTGTGCAACCACAGGGGACTTGATGTGGCTGTTGCCCACACATCCAGAATCAGCAAATATCCTGGGGAATAACCGAAGGTCAACCAGTCTCCCCATGCCAGATCGGTGCGTGTCAGCGCAATCGCTTCGGCCACATCGAGTGGCTGCGGCAGGCGAGATCCGGCAAGCAACAGATACGCAAGCAGGGGCCACCGATGCGCGCGCCAGGATGTGGCAGGTGTTGAATCCGACATCAATCGCGCCACAATCGTGCAATACCACGAGCCTGGGTACCAGGCATATTGAAATAGTCCGGCCCGCCATCTTCCCAGTCAGGGCAAGACAATCCCTGGCGGTCCCAGAGGATTTCCCCATTGCGAACCGTCAACTCGCACTCGAGGCGCTCTTTGGCGGCAAGCCGGCCCCAACCGCAGTCACGCAGCGAATACGTGCCGGGTGTGCGTCGCAAGACGGCAATGTCCGCGTCTGCGCCAGCGCTGAGTGTTCCCAACTCCGTATGCCTGATGGCCCTGGCCGGTGTGACCGTACTGCGATAGATGACTTCGTTGAAATCCATCCCCATGGCCATACACTTGCCCATCGTGTCCAGCATCGAATGCACGTGGCCGTGGATGTTTCCCATGTGCAGATCTGTGCTGATGGAATCAGGCGGAAATCCCTGCATGATGGCGGGCACGCCATTGCGATACCAGAAACTTCCTTTTCCATGGCCCACATCGAAGTGGATGCCGCGCTCGCGGGCGGCAAACATATGATCGTACACCTTGCCGTCGTCATCGATGATGGGGAACTGTCGCGCGAAGACGTGCGTGTGGATATCACCAGGGCGCAGGTGCTTGAGGATTAGATCGTCGTAGGGGCGTTCGGGTGGCCGCGGCCAGAAATCGACCATTACCGGCATATTGCAGATCTCCCCCGCCTCGACGGACAGGTCTACAGATGCCCACGGCGGATGCTCATCGTCAAAAGGAAGTTTCGTCCAAAAGTGTGCCGTCTTGATGCCGACGACGACCTCACTGTGCTCGGTGGCAGCGGCGGCGGCTTTCTTCGGATCGAGATTACTCACCGTCTGCTCCGGGTCGCCCATCCCTGGCGCGGAGATATTGACGTAGGCGAACATGCGGATCTTGGATCTGTCGATGATGGTCTTGCGGAAATGCTCGATCTCTTCGCTGCCCGCCGTGCCCGTATCGACACAGGTCGTGACACCCTCCTTGAGGAAATGGGCATCGCCATCGACGCTGCCGCCAAATCCTCCCACTGTCGAATCGCGCGTGATGTACGTGTGGACGTGGATATCGAGGAGCCCAGGCACAATCCACAGACCACTGCAATCGACGGTATGCGTCGCCGAGCCGGGCAAGTTAACGCCGACAGCAGCGATCTTGTTGTCGCGCACAGCAACGTCGACGATCCCATCTACATCGTTTGCGGGGTCCACCACATGACCACCGGACAGCAATAGATCGTAGGGGGCCTCAGCAGGCATGGATCTCTCCCTTCGAGAGTGGGGTATCAAGGCAAGCGGAGGCCCAAGTTAGGTTGGGGTCCTTCACAGGGTCAACGCGGGGCAGGCTTGTGATTGACAGCGCAGTTAGGCAGGGTACACTCTAGCTCCCTTATGGAAACGAGCAATCCACATATCACCTGCGCCCACGATTATTCGCCTGCGTTGATCAACTGGCGTTGCAGCGCCGCGCTGGTGTGGTTCCTCCTGTGTCCGATCCTGTGCGTCGTCGCACCGGCCCAGGCCGAATCGGACACCGAGGATTCAGCGTCCGACACAGCCGCTGTGACCAAGCCTGAGCCCGTCGTGCATCTGCTCAAATTGCGTACCGTGGATACCGAAGGCGGTATGATCGACCCGGGCCTGACAGCATATGTTGAACGTGTCGTGCAAGATGCAGACTCGGCCGGCGTTGATGCGTTGGTCTTCGATATCGACACCTTTGGCGGTCGTGTCGATGCAGCAACGGTGATTCGAGATGCCATCCTCGACGCCGACTTGTTAACCATCGCCTTTATCAACAATCGCGCCATCTCTGCTGGCGCGCTGATCTCTCTCGCCTGCGACAAGATTGTGATGGTCAAAGGCGGCACGATCGGCGCCAGCACACCCGTCTCTGGTGGTGGGGAAAAGGCGTCGGATAAGTATGTCTCCGTCATGCGAGCCGAGATGCGTGGTACCGCTGAGCGCACCGATCGCGATGCCGAGATCGCCGAAGCGATGGTGGACGAGCGTATCTACATTCCCGAATTCTCCGACGAAGTCGGCCAGCCCGCGACACTCACGACCGAGCAAGCCCTGCAGTATGGGATAGCTGACGAGACGGCGGAGTCCTTACACGCGCTGCTGGAGATCTACGATCTGGCCGACGCCCAGATCGTTGAGATCGAGATCAACTGGGCCGAGCGTGTCGTTCGCCTGCTGACCCACCCGGTGGTGACATCCTTGCTGCTTTCAGTGGCGATTTTTGGCCTGATCGCAGAAGTGCGTACACCTGGCTGGGGCCTGGGTGGCTCACTGGCTCTGATGGCACTGGCGGTGTTCTTTGGTAGTCATCTGATCGTCCATCTCGCCAATTGGGAAGAACTCGTTCTGTTCGGCGTCGGTTTGCTGCTGCTCTTTGCCGAGATCGCTTTCATTCCCGGTTTCGGTTTCGCCGGCGTTGCCGGTGTCGTCTGCATGCTTGCCAGCGTATTGCTGACGCGACTACCAGAATTCGATTTCTGGAGTGTCGATCAGATCGGCGCAGTCATCGGCCAGTTTGCTCTATCGATGATCGGTGCCATCGTCGTGTCAGCTTTTCTCCTGCGATCCTTGCCAAAAATCGCGGCCTTCAATCACTTGATTCTCGGTAGTGATACGAAAGCGGCCGATGGCTATGTGTCGGCTCCCACAGAGCACGACGACGAGTTGGTCGGCTTGCAGGGTGTGACGGTTTCCGAGCTTCGCCCAGTTGGTGTGGGTTCCTTCGATGGCCGTCGACTCGATATCATCGCCGAGGGCGAATTCATCAACCAGCACATGACGGTCAAGATTATCAGCGCCCGCGGCAGCCGCATCGTGGTGCGAGCTGTATGAGCAGGCTCGCATGATCGACTGGCTCGCCGGAGACGGGTTGCCGTGGATTTACGCGATCGGTCTGTTGATCGTCGGATTCGTCCTGATCCTGCTGGAAGTTTTCGTCATCCCGGGGATGAACATCTTTGGCATTCTCGGTTTTGGTACCGTTTGTATCGGCGTCCTGTTCGCCTATCGGCGCCTCGGCCCCGGCCCGGCTGTCATTATTGGCACCCTCGGAATCGCCGGTACGGGAGCTCTCGTCTGGGCGTTGATACGAAATCGAGCCTGGCAGCACATGGTACATGAAGAAACCACCGATCGAGCCTCAGGCTATGATTCTGCGCCGGATGGCCTGGTGCAGCGACAGGGCGAGACCGGCACAGCGGTGACGCCCTTGAAACCAAGTGGTCGCGGTCGATTCGGCGAAGATGTGTTAGACATTGTGACGCAGGGCAGTTTTCTGGACGCCGGCGTACGAATTGAAATCATCGAAGTTCATGGCAATCGCATCGTCGTCGAAGAAATCGGCGATGATGTGCCCAGTGGCAATGACACCCCCTCCGTCCCCGATGCCCACGTCACATCCGACGTGGTGAACGAGACGTCGGAAGGAGAAGGAGAGTAGAGTATGGAAGCCCTATTTTATCTGGCGATTCTTTTCGCCCTCATCATTTTCTTGAGTCTGTTCACGTACTTCGTACCGATCGGATTGTGGGTCACAGCCTACTTCTCCGGTGTCAAAGTCAGCATTTTCCGCGACCTGGTAGGAATGCGGCTGCGCAAGGTGCCCCCCGGTGCGATCGTGCGACCCAAGATCAGCGCTGACAAGGCCGGCATCGACGTGCCGCTGGAGCGCATGGAAGCACACTATCTGGCCGGTGGCAATGTTGAGGCCGTCATCCTTGCTCTGATCTCGGCAGACAAGGCCAATATCGAATTGACCTTCGAACGGGCTTCTGCGATCGATCTGGCGGGTCGTGATGTGTTGGAAGCGGTCAAGATGTCGGTGAATCCGAAGGTCATCAACACGCCCCTGATCGCTGCCGTCGCCAAAGATGGTATTCAGGTGAAGGCGACGGCGCGGGTGACAGTGCGCGCCAATATCGATCGTCTGGTCGGTGGTGCCGGCGAAGAGACCATCATTGCCCGGATTGGCGAAGGCGTCGTGACCACGATTGGTTCCGCCGAGACCCATAAGAATGTGTTGGAAAACCCTGATTCGATCTCCAAGACCGTGCTGGGCAAGGGCCTCGATTCAGGAACGGCCTTCGAAATACTCTCTGTCGATATTGCCGATGTGGATGTGGGCGACAATATCGGTGCCAAACTGCAGACGGAGCAGGCGGATGCCGATCTGAAAATTGCCCAGGCCAAGGCCGAAGAGCGTCGCGCCATGGCGCAGGCCCGTGAACAGGAGATGATCGCTCTCACGGAAGAGATGTCGGCGCGGGTCAAGGAAGCGGAGGCTGACATTCCCAAGGCGATGGCAGAGGCCTTCCGAGATGGCAATCTTGGCATAATGGACTATTATCGTATGCGCAACATTCAGTCGGACACGGATATGCGTCAGTCGATTTCCGATTCCGGCGAGGATGACAAGAGTTAGCCCGTGGAACAGCTTCTCTTTATTCTCTTTCTGTTGTTTAGCGTGGGTTCAGCCTTGTTGGAGCGACGCAAACGCGCCAAACAGCTGGAAGAGAGTCAGCAGCGCGACGACGAGCGGCAACGCCGGCAGGCCAGTGAACCGGCTACGGCGCCGCTTGACGTCGACGAGGACGAGGACGACGAGGATTGGGGCGGTTGGCCCTTTCCCGCTGGCGGCGATCCCTTTGAACAGCCACGTCCTCGTACGGAGCCGCCCCGTGTCCGGCGACAGGCACCGCAGCCAGCCGCCTCTGACATCGACGTGTTGGTGTCAGAACAAGGTGCGGCGCCGATGGCGGACATGCAGGCGATGCTGCAGGAAATCGAAGGGCGCTCACGCGCCGCCGAAGACCGTGCACGAGAACAAGAAGCACGAGCATCCCAGATGGCTTTGCAGGCACGGCGAACTGCCGAAAAGCCAAAACGCGTGGGCGAGCTGATACAGCAGAAGCTCGGCAAGCCGACGCCAACGAAGCGGGGAACCGTTGACCGGCGTTGGCGGATGACACCCGAAAGGGCAAGGCGAGCGATCATATACGCAGAGATCCTTGGTCCCTGCAAAGCGCAGCAGGAGGACAGTCAGGATCAGTCGCAGTAGAATTGCCGAAGTGGCGGAATGGTAGACGCGCTGGATTCAAAATCCTGTGTTCGCAAGGGCGTGAGGGTTCGAGTCCCTCCTTCGGCACCACTACAGAACAAGGGGTCAGGCGAATTGCGTCTGACCCCTTCGTCTGTTTATCTCCGGGTGCCTGGAGCCAAGGTGACGGCTTTCTTGAGGCTGACAGAGAGATATTTGTAACGACATCCCCTTGAGTAGTCATTCATCCCATCCGCAAACAGGACACTGGGCAACGTTGGCCATAGCAACAACATCGCAGTTTCGGAAGCTCAGTGTGCTGATGCCAGTCTACAACGAGCACTACACCATTGAGTCTATCGTCGCACGGGTGTTATCTGCGCCTCTGCCTGAAGGGCTCGCGCTCGAGATCATCATCGTCGACGACTGCTCCACGGACGGGACCGAGCAGATTCTGCAACAGATCGCGCAAGACCACGCACAACAGGTTGTTCTTCGTCACCATTCGGTGAACAAGGGCAAAGGTGCGGCCATTCGGACGGCGGTTGGTCTTGTGACCGGCGATATCTGCGTTATCCAGGATGCCGATCTTGAATACGACCCGAGGGACTATCAACGTCTTCTGGCACCATTGCTGAGTGGAGATGCTGACGTCGTGTACGGGTCCAGGTTTGCATCTGGCGAATACCGACGCGTTCTCTTTTTCTGGCATTCGGTGATGAACCGGTTCCTGACGACTCTGTCGAATATCACGACCGATCTGAATCTCACCGACATGGAGACATGCTACAAGGCGGTGAAAACCAGCATTCTGAAGTCGACTCCAATACGTAGCGATCGTTTTGGTATCGAGCCGGAGCTCACGGCGAAATTTGCCAAGCGCAACTGTCGAATCTTCGAGGTGCCGATTTCCTATGCAGGAAGGACCTACGACGAAGGCAAGAAGATCACTTGGTGGGACGGAGTCCTGGCCATTTTCACGATCTTCCACTTTTGGATCGTCGACGACATCTACAACGAGAGATATGGACACAACATTCTTCACAGCCTGTCCAAGACGCACCGCTTCAACGCCTGGATGGCGGATACGGTCAGGCCATGGGTCGGTGACCGCGTGCTGGAAATCGGCTCGGGTTTGGGTAATCTGACGTCAAAGATGGTTCCGCGAGCTTCTTATGTTGCAAGCGATATCGACCCGCTCTATCTCGACTACCTTTCCAATCGCTTCGCAAATGATCCACGAATCGATGTGCAGAAGCTCGATCTCGAAGACACAACGGACTTTGGTGAACTGGGAGAGTGTTTCGATACGGTCATTTGCCTGAATGTTCTGGAGCATGTTCCCGATCGCGATCAAGCGCTCCGCAATATGTACGATGCACTTGAGCCAGGAGGGCATGCGATCATTCTGGTGCCTCAAGGGCAGTGGTTGTTCGGATCGCTAGACCGCGTTCTCGACCACGTCATGCGCTATAGCAGAGGCGAACTTTCTCGAGCCTGCAAGGCCTCCGGGTTTGAGATTGAGAAACTACTGTCCTTTAACCGCATTGGAGTTCTCCCTTGGTTCCTCAATGGGAGAATTTTTCGGAAGAAACAGTTCGACAAGCTGCAATTGAAGATCTTCGACTCGCTCGTATGGCTGTGGCGGATCGTCGATCGACTGATCCCTTTCCCTGGACTCTCGGTGATCTGCATCGCTCGGAAGCCTCTTCCACCAGATGAGGACACTGCCTCATCTGCCAACTGAGCATGAGACGCTTCATGGCGCCGCAGTCAATTGCGAGGAGTTTCGATGCGTTGAAGGCAGTTCTCAGCCGGCCCGAGACCGGACCATCGGTCGCCGCACTGCTGGCCCTGGCGCTCGGGGCCTGGACCTTTGACTACAAACTGAGTCTGTCCGGTGACAACGCTGAGTTTGTCACGCTCGCACGAAGTGTGGCCAATGGCCAGGGGCTCACCTATACAAACCTTCCTGATCAGATTGTGGCGACCAAGTACCCTCCTGTTTTCCCGTTCATGCTCGCCCCCATTGCATGGCTTTTCGAAGGTTCATTGTGGAGCAATCTGAGCAGGGGTGGGCTTGAGTTTGTCGCAATGAAATGGCTCGTTGTCCTGATGTTTAGCGCATCTGCGGCGATCCTATTTCTGTTGGTGCGTGACCTTAGCAACGACCTGCAGGCGAGTGTGACAACCCTGGTCGCGATCACCAATTCGCTGACCGTCAGCTATGCGTCTCAAGTGATGTCAGAGGTGCCTTACGTGATGTGGTCCCTCTTGGCCCTCTGGTTGTTGGGCCGTGGCCTGGCGAGTCCTGATTGGCGAGGCAATCGGTGGTTGTGGGCGGGCGTCGCGGCCATGATCATCGCCTACTTAACACGTAGCGTAGGTATTTGCCTCATTACTGCAGTCATCCTTTACCTGATTGGGCGGCAAGACTGGCGACGGACGCTGATCGTCGGCGGTATATGCTTTTGTGCCATGCTGCCGTGGGCACTGCGCAACAGCATGGCAGGTGGATCGATCTACTACCAGGTGCTTCTCATGGTCAATCCCTACCGGCCGGAGAAAGGGTATCTGGATACCATCGGCGTATTGTATCGTCTAATGGACCAGCTCATTCTCTATGTGAACGATTACTTGCCGGAAGTGGTTCTACCGCTGTTTGCGGAATCTTCCCCAGCAATGGCCATGATGGCCATTCTGGTTTCAGTGCTCGCAGTCGCGACAGTCTTCCTCTGCATCCGCAGGCGCCAGCATCTGCTTGTCTTGACGTACGCGGCCCTATTCGTCTTCACGCTACTCACATGGCCATGGGGAGGAACACGCTTCCTTGTTCCCCTTATGCCAATCCTGTGGTTTCTTGCGGTCCACACACTTGCAGAGGGCTTGGGCTGGCTCGGTGCTCGTCAAGGACTCATAAGCGCCCGAACCGCGGGGGCTGCGGCCCTCGTGTTAATGCTGGCCTTGAATCTGCACAGTCTGTTTGATCTGGCCCGTGAAAGTCGCAACGGCTATTCACCAGCTTGGCGAAACTACATCGCAGCGGGTCTGTGGTTGCGCACCACCGCCGAGCCCGACGCGACGATCAGTTGTCGCAAGGCGTTCATGATGCACCTGGTTTCAGGGCGGCAAACTGTGACATATGCCTTCGACAAACCAGCGGCACTATTGGCGCATTTTGAAGAGCAAGGTGTGGACTATGCTGTCGTCGACAATCTCCCGCCGCCACAGACGGAAGAATTCCTTGTTCCAGCAATTTCATCAGCCTGGGATCGATTCCAGGTGGTCTATAGTCTCCACGATCCGGACACTTTTGTCGTTCGCTTCAACGACGGTGGCAAACGATGACCAAGAATATGGCGTAGGGGTTCCATGAAAATCTATGTTGTGATCGGGATGGTGATCGGGGCCATGGCAGTGGCGGGCATTTACACCGTCTACTCCCTCATGGCTTCAACATCACAGATCGATATCACCCGGCAGGTCGAGTTGGAGATGCTTCGTTGTCGCAGGCACGAGAAAGACTTCCTGGTGCGACGTGACACGACCTACGCGGGCAAGCACGCCGACGCTTTCAACAGGCTTGTTGCCGGCGCAGGTCGAATCGAAACAGCCACTCCGGGCCTCTCGATCCTACGACATGCGGAAAGTTATCAGCTGGCATTTCAAGACATTGTCGCGGCAATGTCAGAAGTCGGCCTCACAGAAAACGACGGTCTGCGAGGGGAATTACGGCGGGCCATCCAGAATGCCGAGGGGGCACTGGCGGGGCATGACGAGCTGATCATCCTCATGTTGAGTTGCCGCAGGCACGAGAAAGACTTCCTCCTGCGGAGTGATACAATCTATGTGACCCGATTCGAGCGCAGCGTGGACGAGCTTCTCCGCGCTGTCTTGAGTAGCGAGTTGGCTGCGGGCGGGCAGTTTCGTGTTCCGGATCTGATCGTCGCCTATCGTGAGGCGTTTCGAAGTCTTGTCGATCGCATGGTGGGTATTGGTCTCGACCAGAACGAGGGGCTGAGAGGAAAGATGCGTGCCGCCGTGCATCAGACAGAGTCGGTCCTCGAGCAGCTGCATTCCATTGCAGATATCGACCGCGAACGCACGCTCAAAAGTTCGATCGCCGTTGGTGTGATCATGGCCGCTCTCACGGCCATCGCCACGTGGCTGTTGTTTCGTGCGAAGAGCAAAGACGCCGCATTACGTGAGGTAGTTGGTCGCCGGTAAGAATTGTGGGTCATCAGGGGAGCGGCGTCAGCACGAGGAGCAACAGGGAGATGGGCAGCGGGCGCATACGAGGTGTCTTACTCGGAGCTTCCCTCAAAGTCGATGATCTCCACACCGTCGATGTAGGGTTTGGTGACGGCCTGTCGCATGGTCTTCATCTGCTGCACAATCTTGTTGATGCGTGCCCCCGCATCGTAGGTCATCTGCAACAACTCCAGTGACCCAGCGTCCTCACCGAGATCCTCCATCAACATCTCAATATTTCCCAGCAATACGAGCAGAGGTTGGGAGATTTCGTGGGCGGCGGCTCCCGCCGTCTGCAGGGCCACGCGATCCCGCTCGGCATCCACGAGTCGATCCTGCAACTCGAGTACTCGTGCACCGACCTGCAGGCGAGCCTTCAGTTCATCCGCATTCCATGGCTTGGTGACATAGTCGTTGGCACCCGCTTCGAGACCCGTTACGATGTCTTGCTTCGAGTCACGTCCCGTGAGCAGGATCAGATAGAGCAGCGAGCCGTGAGCTAGCTCGCGCAGCGCCGCACACAGATCCGTGCCATTGGTCTCTGGCATCATCCAGTCAAGCAGCGCCATGCGCGGCCCGTCGGGGGCACTCATGATGTTCCACGCTTGCTGGCCGTCGCTGCAAGAGACCACCTCAAACCCCCAGGCCTTCAGCTGAGCCTCCAGCCGGGTGCGGGTCAACGCTTCATCTTCTGCGATCAGAATTCTTGTCATTTGCTAGATGGAAGTGGTCCGACTGCTCACGTGTCAAACCGTGCGTCCCGCGGCGGTTGACTAAGCCACGTCCGCAGCCTGATCTGCGCGAGGGTCCTTGATGCACAAGACCATCTGGTTGCTGACACAAGGGATCAAGCCGTCGTGAGATCCACCTCTGGCAAAAAGCGCGGCGTCACTCGCAGTTGCGTCGCCTGTTCAAAAGCATGGGCAACGCGAATCAGCAGTGGCTCGCTGAAGGCGGTACCAAAAACCGACAGATTCACAGGCAGTCCGTAGATCGCGCCCATGGGTACGGTGATATGTGGATATCCCGACACGGCGGCCGGCGACGAACAGCCACCGATAAAGTGGTCTCCCGTAATGGGGTCTGTCGGCCACGCGGGTCCCCCTGTGATGGCGACGAGGGCATCGACACCGTGTTGCTGCAGGGCTGCATCGATGCCTTCGCTACCGGAGAGGCGCTTGCTGCGCGCGAGGGCTTCGAGATAGGTCTCATCTTGGAGAGATCCCTTGCTCTGTGCCTGCTCGAAGATCTCCTGCTGGAAGAAGGGCATCTCCGCCTCGGCATGGGCGAGATTGAATTCGATCAGATCCTCCAGTGTCCGCACATCAAGTCGTGATCGCCCCGCCAGATACTTGTTCAGACCGGCTTTGAACTCATACAGCAAGACCTCGTATTCGGCGTCATCATAGTCGCCCTTATTGGGGATGTCGGCTGGATCGACCACAGTCGCGCCCAACTCTCCCAGAGCACGCAATGCCTGCGCCAGCAGAAGATCTGCGCCCTCGTGGAAGCCGGTGTAATTGCGCGCCACACCCAGTCGGATACCGCCCAGGTCGCCACGGGTGCAGAAACGTGTGTAGTCGGGGTGTGACTCGACGTTGCTGCCTGTTGTGATGGTGTCTGCTGGGTCAGGACCGACCAGAGCGGACAGGATCGCTGCGGCGTCAGCGACGGTGCGTGCCATGGGCCCAGCCGTGTCCTGTGAGTGGGCGATGGGAACGATCCCACTACGACTCACCAGACCCAGCGTCGGTTTGATGCCGACGATGCCATTGGCATTCGAGGGGCAGACGATGGATCCATCCGTCTCGGTGCCGATCGCCCCGGCACACAGGCCCGCTGCCACTGCGGCCCCCGACCCGGAGCTTGACCCACAGGGATTGCGATTCAATACATGTGGGTTGCGTGTCTGACCTCCCACTCCACTCCAGCCACTGGCAGACCGGGTGGAACGGAAATTCGCCCACTCACTCAAATTCGTCTTGCCCAACAACACGCAACCGGCGGCACGCAGGCGTGCTGCCAGGACTGCGTCCGCATCGGCGGGGGAGGCGAGGGCCAAGGAGCCCGCACTGGTCATCATGCGGTCACCCGTGTCGATGTTGTCCTTCAACAGGATGGGAATTCCGTGCAGAGGGCCTCGGGAACCGGTTTCCCGACGCTCCCGATCGAGACGTGCCGCCAGGTCGAGGGCCTCGGGATTCGTCATCAACACACTGTTGATCGTAGGTCCCTGCCGATCGAGTTCGTCAATGCGGCGCAGGTAGGCCTCGGTAATGGCCAGGCAGGTCAACTCGCCCTCTTCCAAACCGGCCTGCAACTGAGCGATCGTCGCTGTGGCGACATCGCCGTCGAAGTCATCCTTCATCTGCGTCCTCTCTGATTGAGCACTGGCAAAACGTTGTCCCCCCAAGGCACTGCCCACGACCACGCCACCTGCTACCTGTAGGAAGCGACGTCGGCTGACATCACTTTCGCCATCCGCACTTTCGCGATCCGCGCTTTCGCGATCCGCGCTGGCGCGATCTGCTTCATGAGACATTGAGGATCTCCCTGTTGTGCAGAAAGCAAGGCGGTCCAGAGGCACACGCCAAACAGTTGTGTGATCCGGGTCCGAGCGGTATCCTCGAAGGACGTCACCGAATTCACCGATGGGGACCATCTATGTACGAAAACACGATCTTCGAGCCGATTTATGGCCATAGTGACCTCGGCAGTATTGCCGTCGCCATTTTCATTGTCGCTGTCTGCGTCGGTACCTCGCTGGCGCTGGGGCACGTAGCCAACATGATCGGCAACGACAAGACCTGAGGTGCCGACCATTTTCGCAGGGAGGACGCGGCCATCCCGTTGGGCGCACCTCAGTCTCGGCACGTTCCTGTTTCTATTCTGGGCTCTGCCCGTCGGCGCGCAATTCACACTGCGAGATTCGTCGCGTGCAGACGTAGGATCAAACTTCACCGTGACCACCTTTGCCACGGGCCTGAATTGGCCCTTGGGCATGGTTGCGTTGGATGACGGATCTATTCTGGTCACGATCGTGGAAGGCACCAGTTTTTTCAGCAGTACGGCCGGGCATTTGGTGCGTCTGGCAGACACTGATAGCAATGGCGTTGCTGATACTCGTGACACGCTCGCGGCCAATATCCCGGCAGGGAAACTTTCGGCCCTCGTGCGCGGCGGAAACCTGCTATTCGTTACCGGCCAGGGCTCCGGCCATCCGATTCTCGTCTATCGCCTCGGTACCAATGCAACGGATGCACTGACGCTTCAGGGTACCATCACCATCACCTATCCCTCCGGATCCTGGTATCATCCGCATTCGGGTCTTGGAATCCGTGCGACGCCGAATGTGTCCAACTCCTACGATTTGCTGATCAGTGCTGGCTCCGACTCCAATGCGACGGAGTCGACGCGCACGCTGACGGTGAGCAGCGATATTGGTCTCTCCGGGACGATGGAGGATGAGTCGGTATATCTGGCAAAGATCGTCGACAATGGCACATCCGTATCGGGCTCAACCTTGTTTCAGGCGGCTGAAGGTCTGCGCAATGCCACCGGTTTCGACTTTCACCCGATCACAGGTGACCTCTACTTCCAGGACAATGGCATCGACGGACTCGTCGACGCAAACGAACCGCACTCGGCAGACGAACTCAATGTGATACCTGTTGATAGTGTGGGGACGGTCACCATGGATTTCGGTTTTGCAGGAAGCTACACAGCCTACCGCGTAGACACGCTGGTCAGCGGTACTGGGACCCAGCCGCTGGTCGCCTTTCAGCCCCTACAACCCGACACCACGGTACAGCTCGAGGGACCACAGGACGTGAAATTTGCCCCTGCGGGATTTCCCGATGACTTCAACTATGGTGTTTTTGTCGGCATGCACGGCAAATTTTCGGCCGGCGGTGCGAGTAACGAGGAAAACCCCCTCGTCTACGTCGATCTGCGCGATACGACGTACTTCCCCTTCGTCGATCAAACGGAGACCGGTGTTGGGCACCTCGACGGTCTGCTGGCCACGGATGACGAGCTGTTTGTCGCCGACATCTCACCAGATGGGGGCTTTGGCGCGGGCGATACAGACGAGGGGGTCATCTACCGCATCGTCAGCGCCGTGACAACTCTGCCAGCACCTCGGTTTCTCGCGAGTGACGCCATCATCACCGGTGGCGTGTCGCCGGCCCTCGACTGGGATGATGTACCAGGCGCATCAACATATACCCTGAATTATGCGGACAACTCCAGCTTCAGCAGTGTGATAACCGTCACGGGACTCACGAGCAGTCAGTACACTTTCGCTGGACCCATAGACGACGGCACCTGGTATTGGCGTGTGTATGCCGTCAATGGCACGACAAGTGCCGCCTCGCCCTCGGCCAGTTTTCTGGTGATTCCCCTGTTCGGCGTCTGGGGCCTGGCGTTGTTGGTGACACTCATGTCGACAGTTCTGTGGCGGCACCGGCTGGTCTGATTAGCGCAGCAGGAGCAGTTTGCGGTGCAGGCGTTGATCTCGCGTTTGCAGTTGAACGACATACAACCCACTGGCCAGATCCTCCCCTTTAGTCGATCGCGCATCCCAATGCCATCTGTGGGCTCCGGCTGACAGCGATGCTACCTGCCACTGTGCGACTTTCTGACCGGCAACATTGAAAATCGTCACCGTCGCATCGGTCTCTACGGGCAGGTGGAAGGGGATCACCGTGTGGCTATTGAAGGGATTGGGAAAATTGTCGCCCAGTAGCGCCGCTGTGGGCGCAACGGCCTCTGCTTCGACGATGGCTGTGACCTGTAGTTGTCTGACCTCGACATAATCAGAGCCACCAAGCCACAGGAAATCTCCCTCCTGCGTCTGGCCAAACACATTCAGTGAATACGATCCCGTAGGTTGATCGACCAACGTCAGACGTCCATCGAATCGACCACCGACTACATCCATTGGCACGGACAGGGTGTCGTCGGCACCGGCTAGATCAACCTGGATGAGCACGAAGGGGGGGGCATCGGCACGAGCCATCACCATCCCACCCAATTCGACGGTGCCATCCGGTGATATCGCTGTGGGCCATGGCTGATCGACGAGGAGTCGATCGAAAAAGCGCCGTGGCAACTGCACGATGCCCTGTCCCGCCAGCACACGGGCAGGTGCGAAGGAACCCAGCCACTCGAATTGGTATTCATCCTCCTCCAGCCAACGAGCGAAAGCGGCCAGCGAGAATTCGCCTTGCTGTGGATGAGAAAAGACGATGTCCCGCTCAAAGCGATCACCATTGATGGGGGCCGAAAAGGAGGGAAACACGTCTGCTTCCTGATACTCGAGGACGAATTCCCGCTGCTGGCTCCCCGCGGGGAACAGGGCCGGATCGATACGGCCCGCAACGCGTATGGCCTCCCCAGATCGAACCGTGGCACTGAGACTCGCGTCCAGGGTGACATGCCGGAAGAAGTCAGCGGCAATCACGACGGGAATCTCGTATCCGGAGGGCACGGGAATCACGAGAGCACGAACGTCGGCGGCGGGGTCCACCTCCAGGGGTAGCGACGTGGCACCCTGAGCGTGCACGCGGTGGAAACTCACCCCCCCTGCGGGCAAGGTGCCACGGAACCCGGCTGATGCCTCGAAGCGAGCCATCTGTGGTGGGCCAAAGCCACGCCGGCCCTCAGGAGCGAGGGCATCGAAGGTGAAATCGAAGCGCGGATGCTGTCCCAAATCGGTGCCACTGGTGGCTAGCTGTGCGGCAAAGTTGGCGAGCAGATCCTCGAAGGCCTCCTGTGTGACGTACTGCAGATTGTCTCGATCAGCCCGTCCCGTACCAATCAGAGCCAAAAGGACCTGTCGCCCAAAGCGATCGACGAGGGCGCGAACAAACAGATAGGCTCCACCCCGTTTGGCGCTGCTGGTTGATGCATCCCCCACGAGGCCGACGGTTGTCGGATCGGCCAGATACGTCGCCACACGATCGGCATTGCCGACTCGATGGCCACCGACCAGATCTTCAGCTACATGTGACAGGCCCTCATTCAACCAGCTGACCTCGCTGTCGCCGAAGCGCACGAGGACGTGTTGGTTGAAGTTAATCAGATGCTGAAACTCGTGAGCCAACAGCGATCGGTAACTCAGATCTGGCTCCCCGAGGCTGATGAAGATCAGGTCGGTCTGGTTGCCATTGCCGCCGGTGGCAAAGGGGAGGATCGAAGCGGCATCGACGAAGCCACCAAAACCGGTTGAGTCCACGAGGGGTGTGAAGAGAAAATGAGTCTTGCCATCGCCATCGACATCAGAGGGGACGCCGAGGCTGGTGACCAACAGATCGAAATCTGCATCAAACTGGTTCAGGATTTCCTGGATTCTGGCAGTCGGCAGCTGTGTACCTCCAGCGCCTGATCCATCGTGACCCCAGGCGACGCCATACTGGCTGACAGCCAGAACCGTTGCCGGCACTCGTTGAGTTGCGACGCGCCCGAATTGATCGAAAGTGAAGCCTCGCTGGTCGCCGATTTCTGCCTGGCTTGCAGTGGGCTGAAATAACCCAAGACCACCGGCGGCGGCGACTTTCCTGGCCAGTTCTGACTCGCGTCGCCGCAGCTCGGCCTCGCCGAGGTATCGGGCCCTGGCGGCCTTGGCCCGTGGCGTGTGTGCGGCGGCCCATGCCAAGGGTGGTTGTCCGAGGGCGTAGGGGAACCCACGATCCTCGTGCGTTCTGGTGGTGGAATACAGCGCGACGATCTGCTCCCCGTCGACGAGCGGGATATCACCCGTGTGTCTTTGCCAGTCTCCCGGAGAAGCTTGACCATTCAGCAGACTCGATAGGGCAACCTCAATGCGTGGGCGACGCGGATCATCACTTCGCAGAATGAGCCGGCCCGTGCGTCCGGGGGAGCCGTCACTACGAACGACGATGGGCCCACGCGTCAGCGGGCTGAGTCTCGGCGGAACTGACACAATGCTGAAGGGTCCCTCGATGGCAGGCGCATCCAGTGTCAGATCCCCAGCGCCCGCATTGACTATCCAGATCGTCAATG
>Ga0233434_1000513_pt1 | contig 43262 bp, 42 predicted proteins | sample SI_122_August201_4_FD_182738 | JGI IMG/M metagenome (GOLD analysis project Ga0233434, IMG submission 182738) | Seawater microbial communities from Saanich Inlet, British Columbia, Canada - SI_122_August2016_120_MG | ecosystem: Environmental > Aquatic > Marine > Inlet | place: Canada: British...
ATATGAATTTTATTAATTCAAATCCATATTCAAAATGGTATATAATTTTATATCAACAAAAAAAAGTAGGCACAATTTACTTAGCAAAAAATAATGACATCGGGATTTTCTTGAAAAAAGATACACAGGAATCTGGAATTGGTTCTATTGCCATAAATAAATTAATTAAAAAAAATCCTAAAACTAAATACTATGCAAAAATAAATCCTAAAAACAGAAAATCTTTAAAATTTTTCAAAAAAAATAACTTTAAATTAATTCAACATATTTTAGAATTAAAAAATGAATAATATTATAAATTTTTATTTGTAAATTCTATAACTTTTGAAATATCATCATTGGATAAATTAGCATGCATTGGTAGAGAAACAACATCATTTCCAATCTTAGATGTAATTGGTAAAGATGAATTTTTTATTTTATAAAAAGACATTGTATGAATAGGTTGGTAATGTATACCAGTTTCAATATTTGATTTAAGTAAATTTTTCATAAATTTTTTCCTGTTTTTAACACGAATCCAATATAGATGATATGAACAATCACCATCAAAAGGCATTTTGTCATCTAGGTTAATTTCTTTAGCATACCGTTTTGCAATTTTCTTCTTTTTTATAATTATTTTATTTAATTTTTTTAATTGTACCATTCCCATTGCTGCAGAGAACTCATTCATAAAATAATTCCATCCCACATTAGTTACATCATATGTTGTACCATGGCGATTAGATATACCACACCAACGTTTAGAATTTAGAATTGCTTTAAATTTTTTACTTCTTTTTCCATTAAGTGTTATTGCACCGCCGGTAGGCATTACAAGATTTTTTGTTGGATTAAAACTATGACATACAGCAAAACCATTTGTTCCAATCATTTTATTTTTATATTTTGTACCTGTAGCATGTGCGGCATCTTCAATTAATTCAAGATTAAATTGATTACATAGATCATTTATTGAATCAAGATTACAAGGAATTCCTCCATAATGAACAGGTAAAATTACTTTTGTTTGTTTAGAAATATTTTTTTTTATTTCTTCAGGATCAATACATAATGTTTGTGGATCAACATCTACAAAAATTGGTTTTCCTCCATTCAAAACAATAGCATTTGCAGTAGCAACAAACGTTAATGATGGTAAAATTACTTCTTTATTTTTAATATCAATTAATGATAAAGCAAGATGTAATGCAGAAGAGCCACTACTTACTGCAACACATTCGTTTGATCTAATATAATTATTGTATAATAATTCAAATTCTGAAACTTTTCCATCACCAGAACCTGATGACCAAAAGTGGCTGTTAAAAACTTCTTTAAGCACATTTTCTTCTTTAGAACCAACACATGGATCAAATAATTTAATTTTTTTCTGCATTATTAATTAAAATGAAAGTATGTGTGATAAATATTTGTTAATTATTATAGTTCAAAAGTAGATATACAAATTTAAGACTCGATATAAAATCACATACATTGTTAGAAGGTAAAGAAGTATATTTAAGGGCTTTAGAAGAAGAAGATCTTCCAATTTTAATGGATTGGAGAAATCAAAAGCATGTAAGAAAAACTACAAGAGAATACAAATTACTTAACATGATGAATCAAAAAAAATGGTTTGAGTTTATTCATGATCAAAATCCTCCAAGAGATATAATTTTTGGAATTATGAATAAAAAATTGAAATTGATTGGATTTACAGCATTAACATATATTGATTGGAAAAATAGACATGCAGAAATTTCAATTTATTTTGCAAAAGAAAATTGGCAAAGAACTGCAGAAGGAAATAATGCAATGAAGTTGATAATGGAATATGGTTTTAACGAATTAAACTTGCATAGATTATGGGTAGAAATATTTTCTTTGTCTAATGAAAATATTAAATTATTTACTGAATTAAAATTTGTAAAAGAAGGCACTCTACGCGATAAAGTATGGCGAGATGGAAAATGGTGGGATTCTCATATTTATTCTATGATAATGACTGATTATCAGTGAAAAAAGAGCTTAGGAATATCATATTTTTAATAAGCAAATTATAATAATTCACATACAATAATTGAAAAAGATGAATACAATTTCTATACGTCAACCAGGGTATTTACCATATCTAGGATTTTTCAAAAAAATTCAATCAGTGGATATTTTTGTTTTTTTAGATGATGTTCAATATGAAAGAGGAGATTGGGACAATAGAAATAAAATAAAAACTAAAGATTCATCTCAATGGTTAACAGTTCCAATACAAAATAAATTTGGTTCTTTGTTAAATGAAGTAAAAATTGACTACACACATAATTGGGTTAAAAAACACACATCATCAATTAAAATTAATTATGAAAAATCACAATATTTTGAAAAATATTGGTATGAGTTAGAAAATCTATTAAATAAAAAATATGAAAAACTAATAGAATTAAATTTTGCTTTAATTGATTATTTCATCTCAGAATTAAAAATTAAAACAAAAATTGTAAAATCCTCAAAATTAAAAAATTTTAAATCAGGCTCAGAAAAATTATTGGATATATGTACACATCTTGATACATCCACCTATGTGTCAGGTGAATTAGGTAAAAATTATCTTAATGAAAAAATTTTTTCAGATGTAGGGATAGAAGTAATATTTGAAAAATTTTCACATCCTAAATATAATCAAATTCAGGGACAATTTATTTCAAATCTATCAATTATTGATTTATTATTTAATGAAGGGGAAAATGCAATTCAAATTTTAGAAGAATCACAAAACTTTTAATTATTTTTCTATTTTACGAATAATTTCAAATGCTTCTGCAGAAGTATTGCCTGAAATTGCACCCCATCTATTTGCATTTATTTTAATATATTCTAATGATCTAGTATGTGGGAATTTTTCTAATTCAGTTTTATAACATTTCATTGCTTTCATTTTTTTAGATAATTGTTTATTAATACATACAAAATAATTTGGACTAAACGTATTTGGATAATTCCATTCAGTTGAGGAAGGAACTTCAAAAGAAATTAAGTCAATGGATTTATTATTTATAGGTCTAGAAGCAGTTAAACAAGCTTGAAAAACAATTCTATGATCTATATTTAGATCATGTTTGTGATGAGTGTAAATTCTATCTGGTTTTTTATTTTTAATTTCGCTTTCAATAATTTTTACTACTTTTAAAAGGGAAATTGAATCCATTTCATTATCAGGTAAATTATAAAAGGATATATCAGTAACACTTAACATTTTAGCAGCACGAATAGCATCTTTTTTTAATGATTCAATTTCTTTTTTCATTTTTACTAATTCTGAATTTGGTATAGAATAGGTTGTTTCATTTTTTAAACCAGATTTTCTTCGTGCCATTATTCCTGTAGCCATAATTATAATTTTAACTTCATCACCAGATTGAATATGTTTTAAAATTACACCACCGGCACCTAACACTTCATCATCAGGATGAGCTACAATCACAAGAATTTTCAATTCTAGTATCCTAATTTTTTCTATTATTAATCCATTGCTAAAGAATCTATTTGAAAGAAAATCTAATCAATAATTTTCTCACCATAGTCATAATCTTGATTAGCATGTTTTCCAAGTAATTTACTAAAAAATCTAGGATGTAAGCCATTTCCACCAAAAACTCTTTTCATACCGATATTGTTTTCATTAAAAATTTCACCTTTTTTAATTGTAGATAATGAAACAATGATTTTTTGATAGTTTTTTTTGTTTTCTAATTCTATTTTAGTGGGATGTATTTCAGGAGATCCCATCATATCAAAAGAAGTATGTATTGCATTTATCCAATTTTTTAACCCATTTGGATTTTCAGAAAACCAATGATCTGGTCCCGGTAGATCATTATCTAAAGTAAAATGTTTTTCAAAAACACATGCACCAAATGTAACTGCTAGCGAAGAAGCAAGATAACCTTGAGTATGATCCGAAAAACCCAATGGAATTGATGGAAATTCTTCCTTTATTTTTTGAAATTTTAATAAATTTACATCCTTAGACGGGGTAGGGTATTCAGAAGTTGTTACAAGTAATATTATAGGATATCCGTCAAAAGCACCAACAGTAGTTAACGCTTCCTTAATTTCTGAAAGAAATGACATTCCACATGATAAAATTATTGGAAGTTTTGTTGATGTGCAATATTTTAAAAATGGAATATTTGTAAAATCGGTTGACCCCAATTTAATTGCAGGAGTATTTATTTCAACTAACAAATCTAAATCTGAACAATTTAATGGTGATGACATAAATAGAATTTTTTCATCATCACAGAATTGTTTTATCTTAAACCATTCGTCACGAGAGAATTCACATCTCTTAAACATATCAATCATAGGTTCTGTAATTTCTTTACCCTGAGATTTGTAAGTATAAGTTTGATTAATATCTGCAATAAATTCATGAGCCTTGAACGTTTGAAATTTAATTGCTGATGCACCTGATTCTTTTGCAACATGGATCATTTTTTTTGCTAAACTTAAATCACCGTTATGATTTATTCCAGCTTCAGCAATGATAAATGGTAAAAATTTAGAACCAATAGTGAATGTCCCAATATTGATACTCATGATAAATTAATTAAAGAATTACTAGCTCATAAAGTATTTGGAAATGTTACAAAGATAAATACTGTTTAAAATTAATTATAATTCTTGGATAAAAATTATTTAGGGAAAACAAATCTAGAAGTATCAAAAATTGGGTTAGGTTGTTGGCAATTAGGTGGATTAACTACAATAAACAATATTTCTATGACATATGGAGATATAGATGAAAAGAAAGCTGAAAAAATTATTTTAGAAGCAATAAATCAAGGAATCAATGTTTTTGATACTGCAGATTCATATTCATTAGGAAATTGTGAAAGTAGACTAGGAAATATACTCAAAGAAAGAAGAGAGGAAATATACATTTTTACAAAAGCTGGAACTATTCCAGCATATGATTTATCAAATCCATTAGAAGTGGATTTATCATATCATCATTTAATCAGTGCATTAGATAGAAGCCTTAAACGATTACAAACCGATTACGTCGATTTATTTCAAGTACATAAAGCTCCACAAAAAAAAGAAGATTTTGAACATATAGAAAAAACATTTAGAGAATTAAAAGATACAAAAAAAGCAAGATTTTGCGGAGTGTCAATTGGGAGAGATTATGAAAAGGGGATAGAGTTAATTGAAAGGGGAATAGTTGATTCATTACAAGTTCATTTATCATTGTTAGATTTTAAAGCCATTGAAATGTTATTACCGTATGCTAAAAAAAATAATGTAGGCATTATTGCATCAGAACCACTGGCTCAAGGATTTTTAACTGGAAAATATCAAAAAGAACATGTTTTTACAAAACAAGATGTAAGAAGTAATTTTGAAAGAAATGTTATTGAGGATAGAATCAATAAATCTAAAGAATTTTTATTTTTAGAAAATAATGAAAGAAAGTTAAATCAGATAGCAATAGCATATTTAATTCAACTTGATGGGGTTTCTTCATGTATACCAGGTGCAAAATCTCCAGAACAATTAAGATCAAATATCAAAGCATTAAATGTAAAAATAAGTCAAAAGGAACTAAAAGATATTTCTGATATTCATAATAAATGGAAAGATTTAGAAAATGCAAAAAGAACAATCAACAATTAGATTTTAAAGAATGATTTTCATAGTTTAATAGAAATTCTTTAAATTTTATGCAATGAATATTTTTACCAAAAAGTGCACCTCCCTCTGTAGCATTGTATGTCATTACTTTTTTTGATGCAGTATCTATGAATTCTTTAAATGCATTACAATAATATTGAAAAATTGGATCTTGCCTACACTTACAATTAAATTCAGGATTATAAATTAATGGAAAAGCTTTTTCAAAAAGATTACTTTGTTCAAACATTTCTTTTGGTAATTTATGATAATTAATGGTTTTAAGATCTGTATCTTCAGGATAACCTTGATCTAAACCTAACAAACAAACAATATTTGATTTAAGAATAGACCATGAAATAACCCATGATGATGTTCCAACATTACCTCCGGTTTGTATAGCTGGTAATCCTTTTTCATGATTTTTACTTCTTGTCATAACACCTGAAATATGATTAAAAGATGAAGGACCTTTATCGTAATCAAACAAAGTATGTAACCAATAAACTTCCATACCGGCATCTATTGCAGCCTTGTAAGTAGATGGTGGAACTGTTGTAGAAAGAATGCATTTGATATTTTTACCAAATTTTTTGGTAATTTCATGTTCATAGATTTTTTTTTGATGTATTTGTGCATCAATCGTTACCACGTAAAAATTCTCAAAGTTTTTAGGATCTACATTGTTTTCTAAAACAGTAGGTAACGCACCATCACAACATATTATTGGACCAGTAAAATTACTATTGGCAAGTATTTCTAAATGGTTGTTTTTTAATAATGATGGTCCACGTCCTATTACAATTGATGTTTTAGGTATAGATTTTTTATTAGGCATTAATTCACGAGCAGAATGCCCATCCCAAATACTTTCCAAATTTAAAGAAAAGTTTTTGACCCATTGATCATAAAACCTATCAAAAGTAACATCATTGAGTTCTTTTTCAATTGTATCTTTAATAGATACGGTATTAGGTGTAAGAATTGATTTAATCCAGTTATCCCAGGTACTATTTTGAAAACCTTGTTTTGTTTTGAGTTCGGATAATTTACTTATAGTATTTTCTAGATTTTCAGAATTTACCATAATACTCAGATTTATTTAATATTTATAATTCATCAACAAATAATTCATCGTCTTTATTTTCAGTTCTAAAAACCATATGAGAACCACCACCAGATTTTCGGATAAGTGCTTCTAATTCTTCCTGATCTTTAGATTTTTTATTTTCAATTTTTTTTACTTCAAAATTGCTTTTAATACCCATTATTACTCAATTTTCATAAAATATTTAATTATTTAAATTGTTTTAATTGTAAACTGAGATTCCAAGTAATTCTTCTGCCTGACATACATCACATTGATTATTCCATTTTTTGTCATGTTCCCACCCTCTCATATGTGCCAATTTAAGTAATTTTTTTACATCATGTTGATGCATAAAATGCCTAATTGTGAGAAGATCACTAAAATCAAAATGCTTACTCACTGTACACGTATAGTCTGTGGCATTATTAAGAGATAGTAGAAATGTTTCCAAAGCCTCATCTTTCCAACGTTTAATATCATTTTCACTTATGTTTGGATTTGGGCTTTTATTTAACAATGCTAATCTTTCATCATATTGTTGAAAAATAAAATCTTGATTATCCATGAAAATTTTTGTCCCAGGATATGGAGTGCAAATAAATGGATTTACTTCAATTTTATTTTTAATGAAAAAAGAGACTGTTTCTAAAACATCATTAATATTTTCATTTGGATTGCCAACCATGAAAGTCATTATGGGAGAAATTCCACCAGAAATCAAATTATCAATAGCTTGTTGATTATTTGCAACAGTTACACCCTTACCTATATCTTCAAGAAGAATTTTATCACTACCGCTTTCACCTCCAATAGAAATGAAAGTAAATCCTGCTTCATGCATATGTTTAACAATATCAGGAGTTATGCTAGGAGCATCTCCTGCTGTTCCTAATTGAATTTTTTTATGTAATCCTTCTTTAATCCACAAATCACAGAATTCATGAACACGAGTTGGATTAGAAGTTAAATTCTCATCTAATAAACAAAGGTAATCAATTCCGTATTTTTCATGAAGATGTAATGCATGATCTACAACGTACTTAGGAGAAAAAAATCTTGTTATAGCTTGAAAACCAGCTTCTTCATCTAATAATTTTACTCTATCTTTTCCTAATAGAGCTATTTGATCCCATCTATTCATTCCATTATGAGTACAAAAAGTGCATTGTCTTGGACAACCTCGTTCAGTTACAAAATTTACACGACGTTTACTTTTCCAAGCTCCATTAAACCACATTGAACCAGAATATTTGAAATACTCATCCATTTCTAAAAGATCCCATGCAGGATATGGAATCGTATCCAGATCAGGTATTAGAGGTCGTGGTTCGGTATAAACAATCTGATCATCTTCTCTATAACATATTCCACGAATATTTTTCCAATTTTTAGAATCAAATGTTTGAAGAATTTCTCTAAAAGTATATTCACCTTCTCCTATAGCTGCAATATCAATCTCAGGATTGAATTTCATAACTTTATCAGGCAAATAGGTTATGAACCCTCCTCCTGTGACAATGAGTGCGTCAGGATTTAATTTTCTACAAATTTTTAGAACTTTTTTAATATCATCATACATACTACTTAATCCCCCTATTGCAATAAGATCCCATTTTTCTATAGCAATTTGTTCAGCTATTTTTGACCATGACAAAATTGGACGATCAATATTCAAATCCAGCAATGCCACTTGGTGTCCTTCCTGTATTGCGATACTAGATAAAATAGCCAATCCAGCAGGAATATCAACGGGATCATGATCTACCCTTACAGGTGGATGTACAAACAGTGCTTTCATTTACCACCATTTTATGTTAAGAGTATAAAAAGATAGGTTAAATTTTAAAAATTAATTTTGTCTATAATTATTTTTTTTGGAATTCTTCATCTTCTTTTAATGACTTGAAATATCCTTCATTAATAACATGGTCTTCATTTAAAGATAAGATATCAGGCTCTTTTTCAAGAAATTTCAATATATCACTAGTCAGTATAGGACGTTTTTTGATATTATTAACTAAAAATTTAACGACATCTAGATCATTTTGAGTGTCAATACACCATCTCAAATTTGAAACATTTTGAGAATTTTTAACATTAAAAATACGAAAATCATCAGAATGAGTGTAAAAATAAGGAGTAACGTGCTCTCTTTCTGAAGGTAATTTAGATTTTTTCCAAATTTTTTCTAACGCAGAAAAAGAAAAAACCTCCGTTTCAGTTCCTTGAGGAAATGTGCGTGGTTGAGTGTTACAAACATAATCATATTTTACAGGATTGTATTGTTCAATTACTTGATCAGTAATTATTGGATCAATTAATGGGGCATCAGAAGTTATTCTAACTATTATAGAAAATAAAAAAAGTTTAGCACATTGATAATATCTATCAAGTACATCATAAGCACTGCCTCTAAAATAATCTATATTCATTTTTTTAGCAAAGTTTACAATTATATCATCTTCTTCCAATGTCGTAGTTGCAATAACAATTTTATCTATTAATTTACTATTTTCAATTTGTTTTAGAACATAATATAATACAGTATGTTCATCAAGTTTTTTCATCACTTTTCCTGGTAATCTAGTTGAACCCATTCGTGCTTGTATTATACATCCTATCATAATTAAAAAAACAATTATTACTTAATTAAATAATTTTTAAAATATAGTAAAGTAATTGATTTAGATTATATAACAAATTATAGATATCTAATAATCATAGTTTAGATAAATAATCAAAAATTTTTTCTGGACCATATCCTAAATTTATTATATAATGTTCGATAAACTTATTAGCATTATTGATTAAATTGCTACGGAATTTTTCATCATTAAATATTTTAATTAAATTTTCTTCTATAGAATCAATATTTGAAATCATGCATGAATTAGATTTAAAAACTTCTGGATGGCCCAATTTATAATCAATTACAGGAACTGAAATTACAGGTTTATGCATAAATTGAGCTTCTATGATAGCTGTAGATAAACCTAAAACAATCATCACGCTACAAGATTGAATTAAAGGAAAAATATCTCCAGTGGTAACTACGGTTATATCATGATCTATTTTAGAAATTAAAGTATTAACATCTGGTTCATTGGGAGATGGATGTAATTTAATTATTAATGGTTTTTTTAATTTTTTAGCAATTTTTGATATTTTAATAATTGAATTTTCATAATTCTCCACATTTTTACTTAGTAAACCATGTACAACTGCAGGTTGAGGTGCAGAAGTAGCTAATAAAATATAATCTTGATTTAACGTATTAACAGATAATTTTTGTTTATCATATCTGGGAGTACCAATAATTTCTATTTTACTACTAGGAAGTCTTGCATTTGATATGCAATCATTGTTTGCAATGTTTCCCCATACAATGATTTTGTCAGATTGAATTGGGTATGCTCCCTTTGAAATATTCATTTCTGTAGATTCTGGAGTATCGTTATAAACACCAGGTTGAAGTAAAATCACAGGAATTTTATGATTTTTAGCTAATTTTCCAATAATTTGTTCTGTAAATCCAATTTCAGATAGCATTACAATACTATCAAAATGATATTTGTCAAGTATTTTTTTTGATAATTCAATTTCATAAACAGTGTGTTCAATTCGATTTTCTAATAATTCAATAAAAGTTGGTTTAATAACATTCCATATAGAAATATTATTTATTGAAAAAAATTCTTTAAAAAAATCTTCATTTTTCCACAATGATTGAATATTTTTTTTAGTTAACATCATACCAGTTTTGGTTTTTAATTCAAGTTGTTTGCGATCGACAACGTATTGAGTAATGAGTTTAGATTTAGATTTTCTAAAAATCAAGAATGAATTAAGATTCCAAAATGCAGGTCTTCGTCTACCAATAAAATGCAAGTTTACAGACACAGGTTTTTTAGATAAAAGGAATTCTTCATATCTAACTGTATTAAATTCTACTAAGAGAATATTTTTAGTGGTTGAGTTAAATAGTTTTTTAGGCCCCATAATTGAATGAGCAAATCTTTCATATAATTTTTTAATCTTTTGATATGTTGATTTTGATATAAAAAACATAAAATATTTTTTACCAAAATTAAAGTTTACACGAATTTGATCATTCGCATAATTTTCCACAGTAGAAGATGAAGATAGTTTTTGGATTGAAGAAGTAAAAAGTTTCAAAGTTTCATATAATGTATGGGATGTTAAAAATAATGCATTTGGATATTTTTCATAAATTAGTTTAATTTCAAAAAAAGATTTTAAAAACTTTACTAAATAATCCATTATTTCTTCATGAAATAATTTACCAAAATTGATTGTCTCATATTCAATTAAATTTTTTATTTTAGATTCATTATACCAATAAATTAATTGATATGCATATTGTTGAATTTTGTCAATGTCATCTTCAGAAAGAAATTCGTCAGAGCAAATATGTGGAATTTGATTTTTATCTAATTGTTTATGAGATTTATAATCAAAGCTTACTATAAGAAATGATTTATTCAGATATTCTTTCTTTAATTCAGAAAGAACAAAAGATGAATCAACTAATAATATTGAATCATCTGATTTAGAATCGTTATTCCCATTTTTTCCAGTCATAATCATCAAAAGTAGTATTTTGCATCTCGTTATTATTGGGTTTCCATGCTATATCAGCTAAAGTTAGAATTGTAGAGGGTTCGTTTACAATATTGATATGAGCAGAAGGGAAATTTTTTGGTATTTGAATTAAATTGGGTTCAGTTTCACTTGAAATAATTTCATGATAATTGCCTTCTAAATCTTTGATAATAAAAACAACTTTTCCTTTAATACAAAGAAAATAGCTGTTGCGTTTTGTATGTAAGTGTGGTCCTTTTATTTCATGTGGATTTACTGCAGATAAATAAATCATTTTTGGAGTAGGAATAATTTTATCCCAATCTCTCCATACGACTGTCAATAAACCATTTACATGATTATCAGTTATATCATGAGTTTCATGAGTTTCCAATCTTACAAAATCAATTTTATTATCATTCATTTCTTTTTTAAAACCCATGATCACCTGAAGTATGTTTCGTTAATTTGTTATATGAAGTTGAAAAGAAATTTAAACCATAATGTTCAGCATCGATAGTACACCAATAATATTTTGTTGATTTTTTAGAATTTAAATTAAATAAATCATTTGCATTAAATTTCTTAGCAGTTCCATTTTTAATTTTCCATGTTTTCTCTAAAAATAATCCATCAGAATCATAAAATTTTACATTAGCTTCATGAGATGTTATATTTGGATTTTCATTTGGATCTGCAACAATTCCAACAAATGAATCATAATCACCACCTGAAATTATTTGTCCCCATTTGAAACTTTTTTTATTATTTGGTGTGAATAAATTTGAATTAAATAAAGAAACTGCTATAGAACTTTTCAAACCACCTGCACCATAAATTAATTGATGTCCAATTCTAGTAGGCATTTTTCCAGAGTCAATTTTTGAAATTACACTATACGTAGAAATGTTGCCAGAGTCTAGATTTTCTTGATTAATAATTGAATTAATATCAATATCTAAGAAATTTTTGCTTGGGCTTAATAATTTACCAATTTCAATTTCTTTCAATAAATTTCCATTATTATTAAAAAATCCTATACTAATTTGTAAATTGCTAGGAGACATGATGGGATATAGTCTAGTATGATTTTGCAATTCATGAAAATACGGATATGAACGAGAAGAATTTTTATCATTATCCCAATACTCTTCAGTCTCTGAAGAATCATAATAACTATGATTAGCACTAAATGCACCATCTAAATTTGATTGCCCTGTTAACATGCGTCCATAAAAAAGTAATTGCCGTGGTTGTTTTGCTTTAATAATTCCACCTTCACCGTATGGTAAATCATTAAAGTTTTCTTTGATACTAATTTTTTGAGTACCAAATCTGGGCACATTTAAAGAAATTTGTTTTGTGTAAATATTGCCTCGTGTGGTTATTTCAACATCAAATGATTCTGAGCATGGTAATGGTCCAGCAGAAAATAACAAAAATGTATCACCATCAGGTTTTAGTGGAAGATCTACTGATGCCTCCTTAACTTGATGAGAATTTATAGAATCATCCTCAAAAATATCATTTAGAACGCGATTAAATGAATGGACTTGATTAATGAATCCATTACCTCTATGATTTATCATAACTGCAGGAAAAGGAATGAAAAGATTATCAGATGAAAAGAATTCTACCATATAATTTGAAACTGGAATATCTACCATTCCAGATAATGAAATATTATATACAATAGGTTTGTCAATTACAAATAATTTAGATTTAATCTTTTGTCCATTAATATCGATAGGGGTAATTTTACATGCAATATTTTTATAATTTCTTTTGAGTATGAAATGATTAAGAAAGCATATGTCAACCTCAGTTCCAGATATTTCTGGAACCATTAAAGAAGCACGATGTACCGAATTTATTGTGGGATCGCGATGATATTGTTTACGATTTGCTTCAACTTCTTTTAATTTTTTCATTTATTTTTATCAGATTCATATATCAGATTAAAGTTTATTGGAATTTTCATAAAGTATAACTAACATACCAAATAAATTTATTACATCAAAAGTAGTATTTTATGTTATAAACATGATAAAACTACCTAATTTTAAAAATTCATTTGATTATGAAAATAATTTTTATTTATCCTGTGATAATTCAAGAATTGGAAAATTTATGGCACATTATGAATTATTTAAAATGAGTATGAATAAGCCAGGTTCGATTATTGAATGTGGTGTTTTTAAAGGAATATCATTAATCAGATTTGCTGCATTTAGAAATTTGCTACAAAAAAGATCTAAAAAAATAATTGGTTTTGATATGTTTGGAGAATTTCCAAAAACTAAATTTGTAAAAGATCAGAAAATGCGTAAAAAATTCATTAAAGATTCAGGAAAAAGTGGTATTTCAAAAAAACAATTAATTGAAATTCTAAAAAGAAAAAAGCTAAATGATAAAATAGAATTGATACAAGGAGATGTAACAACTACAATTCCCAAATATATAGAAAAAAATCCTAAATTGAAAATTAGTTTTTTAAATCTAGATACGGATATTTATGAACCTGCTGTGACAATTTTGGAGTACTTATATCCAAAAATTGTAAAAGGTGGAATATTAGTACTTGATGACTATAAAGTTTTTCCAGGTGAAACAAAAGCTGTAGATGAATACTTTGCAGGAAAAAATATTAAAATACAAAAATTTCCATTTTCAAAAACACCTCATTATATCATTAAGAAATAAAAAATTATTGTAAGTTTTATTTATAAATATTATAAAATTATCAAAATTTTAGAAAAGATTATTTTTATAAAATCATGAACAAGCATTAACTAATTGTTCTAATTCATTTTTGGATTTACATACTTCACAGTATTTTTCCCATTTGGAATCATGTTTCCATTGTTCTAATCCAGTTTCCTCAAATTTTTGATGTGTCATTTGAAGCATTCTTCTAGTATCATGTTTGTACATGAATTCTTTTAGAGCAAATAATTCTGAAATTGTAAAATATTGACTAACAGTTGCTGTGTATTTTGTGGCATCTCCACACTCTGTCATAAATTTATCTAATGCATCTAATTTCCATTTATTAACAATATCATCACTGACATTAAATTTTCCATCAGATAACATCTTTAGTTTAGAATCACATTGTTGGTTAAAAAAAGTAAAAAACCCAAATTACTGAAAAATAGAAAATACAAAAATATTTTACAATGTATTTTATGTAAATAATTATGAAAATCCTAGTCACAGGTGGTTTAGGCTTCATAGGGAGTAATTTTATTCTTAATCTGCTATCAAGAAATGAAGGAATATCAATAATCAATCTTGATGATGAATTATCTGGTTCAAATTCTGCAAATCTGAAAAAAATTGAAAAATCAGAGAATTATGAATTTGTGAAAGGGAATATTACAAATAATTTGTTGATTGAAAAACTAGTGAAAAAATGTGATGTAGTAATTAATTTTGCAGCTGAATCTCATGTAGATAGAAGTATATCAAATGCTAAACCTTTTGTTGATTCCAACATTTTTGGAGTATTCACTATTTTAGAAGCAATTAGAAAATATGATAAAAAATTAATTCAGATTTCCACTGATGAAGTATTTGGGAGTTTAGAGATTGAAAGTGCAGATGAAAAGTTTAGATTTAATCCATCAAGTCCATATTCTGCATCAAAAGCATCTGCGGAACTTTTGATTAATTCATTTTATGTAACTTATGGATGTGATTGTATGATTACACGATGTACAAACAATTATGGACCAAGACAATTTCCAGAAAAACTAATTCCAAAAACAATCCTATATGCAATTAATAATAAGAAAATTCCAATTTATGGTTCGGGTAAAAACATTAGAGATTGGATTCACGTATCTGATCATTGTGAAGCAATATTTGAAGTATTAAAAAAAGGAAGAAAAGGTTCATCATATAATATTGCATCAGATAATGAAATAGATAATAAAACAATTATTGATAAAATTCTCAAATTAATGAAAAAACCTGAAGACTTTGTAGAATATGTAAACGATAGACCAGGTCATGATTTTAGATATAGTATGGACTCATCAAAAATTCGAAATGAATTAGGTTGGATACCGAAAATAGGATTTAATGAGGGTTTAGAGAATACAATTAATTGGTATTTAGAAAATAAAGAATGGCGGGATAATATTTCCCAAGATACACTTACTCCAGGTTGGCAAAAATGAATTTAATTTATTAATGTAGTAAAAAAATATCATTTAATGAAAGGGATTTTACTGCATGGAGGTCATGGAACAAGATTAAGACCGTTAACTCATACAGGTCCAAAACAACTTCTTCCAATTGCAAATAAACCCATGTCAGAATTTTGTCTAGAATCAATGAAAGATGCAGGCGTTTCAGAGATTGCAATAATAATTGGTGGAATAGGTTTAGAAAAAGTTAAAGAGTATTATGAAGATGGAAGTAAATTTGGGTTAAAAATAACATACGTTGAGCAAGATTTTCCTAAAGGTATAGCACATGCAATTAGTCTTTGTGAAAAATTTATTGGAAATGAAAAATTTTTAGTGTTTTTGGGAGACAATATTATTCAAAAAAGCATAAGAGATTTTGCCATTGGATTTCAAAATGGGGAATCATCTGCATCAATTCTTTTATGTGAGGTTGATAATCCATCTAGATTTGGAATTGCAGACATTCAAGATGGAAAAATTGTTAAAATTATAGAAAAACCAAAAAATCCTCCCACGAATTTAGCTGTAACAGGAATTTATTTTCTTAATCCAAAAATCTTTGGTATTATTAGTAGATTAAAACCATCTTGGAGAAATGAATATGAAATAACAGATGCATTAGATATGTTACTTAATGAAGAACATGAAATAACATATCATATAATAACTGACTATTGGAAAGATACAGGAACTCCAGAGGATATCATTAATGCAAATGGTGCAATTCTTCAAAAATTAGAACCATATTGTAATGGTAAAAATCAAAGTAAGAATATTTCAGGAAATATAATGATAGATAAAGATACAATAATTAAAAAAGATGCAAAAATAATTGGTCCAGTAATTATAGGAAAAAAATGCACAATTGATTCTTCTTGTGTTATTGGTCCAAATGTGAGTGTTGGAGATAATACTAATCTTTCAAAATGTAAAATATCTAATTGTATAATAATGCAAAATTGTTTAATTGATTGTGAAGTTAAGATCAAGAATAGCATTATAGCCTCAAACTCAAAGATTCTTCCTAAAGAAAATGACGAAAATGTATTGCTTTTAGGAGAGGGCACAAAGATCTTACTTTAATCTAATGAAAGTGAATTATATTGATATTAATAGGAAAAATATTCTAAATTTGTAATAATTGAAATCAATAAACATACCAAAAATTAGTATTATAATTTTAAATTATAATGCAGGTGATTTACTAAAAAAATGTATTTCATCAGTGATACAATCAAAATATGGGAATTATGAAGTAATTTTAGTAGATAATGCATCAAAAGATCAAAGCTCCAAAAAATGCAAAAAGGAATTTCCACAAATAAAATTAATTGAAAATAGCAAAAATTATGGGTATTGTGAGGGGAACAATATTGGATTAAAGCATGCTAAAGGAGATTACATCATAATTCTTAATCCAGACACAGAAGTCAAAATAGATTGGATCGAAGAATTTCTCAAAGAATACAAAAATCACGGTGATGGACTTTACCAACCAAAACTTTTAGCAACTGGTGATAAAACAAGGATCAATTCAGGAGGCAATATGATGAATATTTTTGGATTTGGGTATTCGTCAGGTAAAGGAAAAAAAGATACTGAGGAATTTAATGAATTTAAAACTATCAATTATGCATCAGGTGCTTGTTTATTTACATCAAAAAAAATTCTGGATAAAATAGGATATTTTGATCCATTTTTATTTGCATATCATGATGATTTAGAACTGGGTTGGAGAGCAGCACAAGTAGGAATTAAATCATTTTATGTTCCTAATGTAATTGTATTTCATACAGAAAGTTTTAGTTTTAAATGGAGTGCCAAAAAATTTTATCTTCTTGAAAGAAATAGATGGTACTGTTTATTAACACACTATTCAAAATCAACATTTCTAAAAATTCTTCCTAGCTTAATAATTATTGAGATCATTATTTTCTTTTATTTTTTATCAAAAGGTATGATCAAAGAAAAAATAAAAGCTACAAATAGCATTTTAAAAAATCGTGAACTGATTAATAAAAAATATCAAGAAAATGAAAATAGAAAAATAATAGCAGATAAATTAATTATTGAAAAATTATCAAACGTAATAGACATACCAAGCGAAGTAAGTAATTCTATAACTTCAATATTATTTAATAAAATTATAAATTTTCTAGGAAAAGTTACAAAAAAAATAATTTAATTTTTTAATTTACTAAAATATTCTAGTGTTAATTTTAATCCAACATCAAGAGAAATTTGAGGTCCCCATCCTAATTTTTTTAATTTTGAATTATCAACCAAGAAATTTCCAACATCAACACTTTTGGTATATTTTGGAGTTGGAGTAAAAACAACTTTAGTACCGGTATGTTTTGTTAATAAATTTCCAAATTTATAAAACCAGGTTTTCTTTCCAGATGAAATCCAATATAGATTTCCAGATTTCCCTTTTTTCATAATAATTTTTAATGCAGAAATTACATCAGAAACATAAATTAAATCTCGAAAAAATTTACCTTGATTAAATAAAGTGATATTTTCTCCATTAAATGCGCGATAAATTAGATAATTAATTGCATTTTTATTTGACACAGTCTGTTCTTTTGGTCCATATGAATTAGTTATCCTAAAACTAATAATATCCAATCCATAAACATTATTGTAAATTTTACAGATATTTTCACTAGCTAACTTAGTTGTTCCATATAGTGTAGTGGGATTGCAAGATGAATCTTCATTAACTGGTAATTTAGTAGGTTTACCAATAGTAACAAACGTACTGCCAAGAATAAATCTACATTTAATTTTATTTTTTCGAATGGTTTCTAAAGCAGTAATAGTAGACTTTATGTTAGAATCAACATCATTCATTGGATCTAAAAAGGATTTAGAGTGAGAGGTTTCACCGGCTAAATGAAACAAAACATCAGGTCGGTATTTTTTAATGGCGCTTGAAAACTTTTGAGAATTTTGTACATTAATTTTTAAAATTTGCAAGTTATTGTTAGATATATTAAGATTTTTCTTTTTAGACAAACTCCTTGTTAAAACTATTATTTTGTGTTTATGATTTAATAAAGATTCAACAAGATGACTTCCAATAAATCCAAGACCTCCTGTTACCATAATTTTCATATTAAATTCATTAATTCGTGAATATTTAAATTGAATTTAGTAAATAAAATTAACTGAAAATTATATTAAATAATTTAAAACAACAAATTTGTGAATAAAATATCAATTTTTTTAAAAATGATTTCTGATGTTAAAAATTGGTACCTTATTTTTTTTGTTTATTTTGGAATATATAAAAAAGAATTTTATGTTTTAAATTTAAAAAATGGGTTAAAAATTAAACTTAGAACAAAATCTACAGATCTTCAAGCATTTGCAAATGTATGGATTGTTAAAGAATATGACATAGAAGGATTTGAAATTAATGAAAATGATGTGATTATTGATATTGGTGGACATATTGGATTATTTACACTATATGCATCATTAAATCATGCAAATGTGAAAATTATTGCAATAGAACCTCACCCTCAAAACTTTTCACTTTTAATGAAAAATTTAAAAAATAATAGACTAGATAAAATAATTACTATTAATAAAGCGATTACAAAATCTGAAAAAACAATAAATTTATTTTTAGATTCTTTAGATGATGCAGCACATTCAATTTATAGAAAAAGTGGAAAATCAATCAAAATTAGAACTACCACATTAGGGCAAATTATAAAAGAAAATCAAATAAAAAAATGCAATTTATTAAAAATGGATTGTGAAGGTGCAGAATTTGAAATAATGGAATCACTTACAAATGAAGAATTATCTAAAATTGATAAATTATGTCTTGAATATCATCTAGAAAAAAATGAAACCATGTATTTGGATCATTTAAAAACACGACTAAAAAAAATGAATTTCACCGTAATTATTAATCCAACAAACAGTAATTTAGGGATGCTTTATGCCATTAAACAAATAAGTACATAAGATTATAATTTTTAATTTTGATAAAGAAGTATAGAATGATGGAAAAAATTTTGATAACTGGTTCAAATGGAATACTGGGTAATTTATTGATGGAAAAATTAAATAAAAAATATAATGTAACAGGTACAACAAAAAGAAACAGAAATAAATCTAAAATGAAATGTGACATCACAAAATATGAAGAAGTTATAAAAGTTATTCAAAAAATTAAACCAGATATAATAATTCATTTAGCAGGAATTACAGGAAATCTAGAATGTGAAAAAAATCCAAAAAAAACATTGGATACGAACATAATTGGAACTTATCATATTCTAGAATCAATTAAAGATAAAAAAATTAAAATAATTTTTGCATCATCACGAGAAGTATATGGTAATTCCAAACAAAAAGTTAATGAAATTAGTCCTTTAAGACCAATTAATTTAAATGGATTTACTAAAATGATTTCAGAAAATATTATTAAAGAATTTAATATAAAATATAAAATACCATATACAATACTGAGATTTACAAATTTTTATGGAGAAAATAATGACAAGAGAGGTATTTCCAAAATGTTCAAAGAAGCTTTAGTTGGAAATAAAATTACAGTTTTTGGAGGAGAACAAAATATAGATCTCATTCATTATGATGATGTAGTAAATGCAATAATGAAAACTATTAACAGTAAAAAAAATGGGACATATAATATAGGATTAGGAAAAAGTTTCAAATTACTATCATTATTAAAAATACTAGAAAAAACATCTAAAATGAAATTACAGTATGTTAAAAAGAAATCAAGGGAGGTTGAAGTACAAAAATTCTCTATAAATACATCTAAAGCTAAACGAGAGTTACAATTTGAGGCTAAAATCACTCCTAATATAGGAATCAAAAGAATGGTAGAAAAATGGAAAAAAGATTAAAAATTGCTTTAACATGTCCTGCGTCAATTCCAGCAGTACAGTTTGGAGGAATATTGTTCTTGTGTATTGATATAGCAAAACAATTAGGTAAAAGAGATCATGATGTGAATATTTTTACTACAGATTTAGATTTTGCAAATAATACTAATACGTTTAATAAAAATTTAGCAAGAGAAGAAAAAACAGAATTTTTTAGAATTACAAGATCACATGTAATTTTAAAGATTAAACTTTTTTTTATAAATCCAAAAATGTATAATTTATTAAAAAAATATAATCCAGATATCATTCATGCAATAGGGATTAGAGGTTTCCAAGCATTTGTTTCAGCATTAGTTTCAAAATTTAATAATATTCCATTAATTATTTCTGATCAGGGAGGATTATTCACCCATCCAGATTTTAATAAAGGGATAATTAATAAAATATTATATAGATTACAAGAGCCTTTTATAAAATTCATAATCAAACAAGCAGATAAAATAATTGTTGCAAATGAATATGAAAAAAAAATTTTTAAAAAATATACTAATGAAGGAAAACTTTGTATGATTTTTAATGGAATAGATTATGAAAAATTATTAAAAATACCATTTGATTTTAAAAGAAAAATAAATATTGATGCAAAATTTATTCTTTTTTTAGGTAGATTTAATTCTGTCAAAGGTATTGATTATTTGTTAAAATCTTATGCTAAAGTAATTTCTGATACCGCATTTCAAAATATTAAATTAGTAATCATGGGGGCTGATTTTGGATATCAAAATGAGATGGAAAAATTAATCTTAAATTTAAATTTGCAAGATAGAATTATTGTATTAAAAAAACCAACAAGAGACGATGTCATATCAGCATATCATGCATGTGAATTTCTAGTTCTACCCTCTAGATGGGAAATGTCTCCATTAACACCAGTGGAAGGTTTCGCATGTAAAAAATCAACAATTAGTAGCAAATTACATGGAATTCCATATGTGATTGAAAACGGTAAAACTGGATTGTTAGTAGATCCTGAAAATATAGATGAATTAGCAGATGCAATTTGTAAATTACTCAAAAATCCTGAATTAGCAGTGCAGATGGGTAAAAATGGGTATAAGAAAGTAGAAGAAGTTTTTAATTCAGATCATATGACTCAACAAATACTTGAAGTTTACAAATCAGCCATTAATTAAAGAACATATTCTAGAAAAATTGTGAGGAAATAATGGATTGGAATAATATACGAAGTTCGCCAGGAATTAAAAATATTTCATCATTACTTACATCAAAAATTTCTGGTAATGCTATATCAGCTGTATTTTGGCTATATCTTGCAGGATTATTAGGACAAGAAAATTATGGTGAGCTTGGGTATCTAATTGCTATTGCAGGAATTACTTCCAATATTGCATTAATTGGAGGTGTATGGGTAATGGCAGTATATACTGCTAAAGGAAAAGAAATTCAATCTGTATTATATTTAATATCATTAATTTCAAGTGGAATTAGTGCATTAATTTTATACATCATTTTTCAAAATGTTGGATTAAGTACATACGTGATAGGATTTGTAATTTTTAATCTCATATTAGCAGAAATTCAAGGTAGAAAACTCTACAAAAATTATGCAAAAATTTATGTTTTACAAAAAATATTTTTTGTTTTAATTTCATTGAGTTTATTCCAAATTTTAGGTGCTGATGGAATATTATTAGGATATGGCCTTTCATTTATTCTATTTTTCAAAATAATGTATACTTCAATAAAAAAGAAAAATTTTGATTTTAAATTTCTTAAAACTAAATCAGGATTTGTTGTACATAATTATTCATTAGATTTGAGCAAATCAATTAAAGGTCAAATTGACAAATTAATGATTGCCCCAATATTTGGGTTCGAGTTATTAGGAAATTATTATTTAGGAATTCAAGTAGTGTCAATTTTAAGTATTTTACCAGGAGTTATTTTCACCTATATGCTTCCTCAAGATGCAAGTGGCAAATCCACTAAAAAATTAAGAAGTTTAACAATAGCAGGTTCAGTAGTTTTAGCAATTTTAGGTGTATTTTTAGCACCAATTTTTATTCTAATACTATTTCCAGAATATGAAGAATCACTTAGTTTGATACCAATTTTGAGTTTATCAGTTATCCCTGCAACTATAACATCAATGTATACATCCAAATTTTTGGGTAAAGAAAAAAGTTCATACGCATTAACTGGATATTTAATTTCAATATCTACTCTAGTTTTAGGCATACTGATTCTTATTGAAATTTTTGGGGTTGTGGGATTAGCAATATCTTATGTATTATCAATTAGCGTGCAAGCAGTATTTTCCATAATAATAAATTTCATCAAAAGAGACACTTTAGGAGAAGAAATAAACAATGATTAATAAAAATATGAAAAATTTTATGAGAGATACTTTTTTCAATAAAAATAAAATATATTTTAGTTTACTTTTACCAATAGGGATTATTTCATATTTAATTAAAAGTTATTATTTTCAACCAGAAAATCCTCTTACATTTGATTCATTAGGATATTTTTTTTATGCTGTAGATATTTCAATACTAGGACATTTACCAGAAAATTATATTTTAGCAAATAATTTTTGGTCAATTTTTTTAGTACCATTTTTTTCAATATTTGAATTTGAAAATACAATACAGTATATGGATTTACAAAAAAATTTATCAATGATTTTATCAACCATCACTATAATTCCAATTTATTTTTTAGCTAGAAAATTTTTTGAACCAAAGTATTCCATTATTGGTGCATTAATTTTTGCATTAGAACCAAGATTAATTCAAAATTCTATGTTAGGTATTATTGAACCATTGTATATTTTAATATCTACATTAACTCTGGTTCTTTTCCTTAGTTCAAATAAGAAATTGATATATCTTTCATTTGTTTTTGCAGCATTGACATCTCTAATAAGAGGTGAGGGACAAATCTTATTTTTTGTAATTAGTATAATATTTTTTATCAGATTTAGAAATGAAAAATTTACTATTCTAAAATATCCCATATTATTAGGAATGTTTGTTTTGATACTAACTCCAATGATAATATATCAAACAGAAATACAAGGAAGTGATTCTATATTTGGAAGAGCAGCGATTACAATTTCATATCACACACAAGATCCAAATGAAACTGGAGGAGGATCAGGAATACCATTTTTCATTAACGGAATTGAAAATTTCTCAAAATTTTTTGTTTGGGATCTTATTCCAATTTTTATATTTTTTGTGCCTATAGGGATACTTTATCTATTTAAAAAACTAGATTTTAAAAAATTAACATTAATTTTATGGGGATTTGGAATTAGTATTCCTGCATATTATGTATATTCAATCCCTCTGCCAGATACTAGATATCTGTTTATGTTATATCCTATTTTTTGTATAATTTCAATATTTGGAATTAAAAAAATATTGTGTCTTTTAAAAAGAAAAAATATTGTAATCAGCGTAGTAGTAATAGGGATATTTTTTTCATCATTAATATTTTTAGATATAAAAGATACAAATAATTTTCAAAAATATGAAATAAGTCAAATTGCAAAAGAGATAGTTATCAAACCCAAAATAATTAATACATTTTATCCCGAAGATCATTATTTAGAACCAGCAATGTATCCAGAAAAATGGATAGATTTTAAGAGATTATTTTTAATGGAAAGAATAGATGGGCAAAGCGTAAAAAGTTCTATTTCTCAATCAGTTGAGAGGATTTCAACAGAAGGATATTTTTCAATAGAAAAATATATTGATGAAAATCCAAAGTTAACTCACATATATACAGATGAAAAATCTGATAGGCCAGAATTCCTAAAAAAAGTTTTTCTAAATGAAAATAAATATAAATTTCTAATTAAAGAATATGATTCTAAAGATGAAGGTTATAATTATCATGTAAAAATTTTTAGAATTATCAAATGAAATAATTAAGTGTAATTACCTATTGTTAATAAATTCATATTATCAAAAAGGTTTTTTTGTAAAATATTTCTTCCATCATAAATTAATAAAGGTTTTTTTGTATTTTTAAAATCAGATTTTGAAAGATTAGAATATTTTTTATGATCAGTTGAAATAAAAATCAAGTCAGCATTATTTACAACAGATGATAAATTATTTGATAAATGAATTTCCTTTGGTAACTCATCATCTTCTTTGATGTATGGATCATGAACGGACACTGAACATCCAAATTTTAAAAATTCATCAACTACCGAATAAGTTGGGGATAGTCGCTTATCAGTAACTTCTCCTCTAAAACCTAATCCTAAAACTGCAATTTGCTTTCCTTTAGGAACTTTTCTATTTTGTTTTAATAGTGAAATAGATTCTTTAACACATTTTTTTGGCATTTCATCATTAATTCTTCTAGAAAATTCTAAAAGTTTCATTGATTTTCCAATTTTATTGGCAGATTCTATTATAATTCTTGGATATACAGGGATGCATAAACCACCAACACCAGTCCCAGGAAAATGTAGATGGCAAAAAGGCTGCGAATTAGCAGCTTTTCGTGCATCCCAAAAGTTAATTCCGATTTTTTCACAATAATCAGATAGTTGGTTGGCAAGAGCAATATTTACATCTCTAAAGACACCTTCAAATAATTTTTCAGCCTCTGCAGTAGCTAAATTCGACATTTTCATCACACCTTTTTTAGAAATTATTTTTAACAAATTATTTCCAAAATCAAGACTTTTTGGACCTAAACCAGCAACAATTGCAGGATAATTTTCTTCAATGTCTTGAATAGCCCGTCCTTCAAAAATTCTTTCAGGGTTATAAATTAGGAAAAAATCACGTTCTGCTTTTAATTTACTCTGTTTTTCCAAAATAGGCAAAACAATATTTTCAGTAGTACCAGGAGGAACAGATGGAGATAAAACTACTACATCTCCTTTTTTTAATCCTTTAGAAATTGTTTGAGATGCAGATATTACATATTTTAAATCAGATTTATTTTTTTTTAATCCAACTGGAACAACAATTATTTTTATGTCAGAATTTTTTGAAGCTTTTACCCCATCGTCAGTTAAAATAAAATTTCCAGATTTTAAAGATTTTGAAAAAATGTCAGTGACAAATGGCTCTTTAGAATGTGATTTTCCAGTTTTAATATCGGACAAAAGTTTTTTTGATATGTCAACTCCAATTACTTTAGCTCCTGCCCTTAACCAACATGCTGCAATTGCACCCCCAACATTTCCTAGACCATAAATTGCAATAGTTTTTTTGTGATTTTTAATTGTTTTAGATATTGTTACAGACATCATTTATTCTCACATATTCTATTATTTTAGTTCAATTATGGTTTAACCAGTTAATTGTCTGTTCTAAACCATCTTTTACTAACGTGTTAGGAATATTTTCAAATGTAGATTTTAGATGATTGGTGTCAGCTACAAAATTTCCAATTTCTCCAGGTCGTAGTGGTTTAAATTCAATTTCAGGTTCAATTTTTAGAATTTTTGATAACATTTCTATAATTTCTTTAATCGTGGTACCATTTCCAGTACCCATGTTGAAAGTTGAATTGTTACCAATTTCAGAAATACATGATTTTTCAAAAAATTGAACTATATCTTTGATAAAAACATAGTCTCGAACTTGATCACCTTTACCAAAAATAGTAAGAGGTTGATTATTTATTATTCGATTATACAATGTTGGAATTAAACCATTTTTTTGATGAGGTCCATAAATGTTAAAGAATCTGAATATAACATAATTTAATCCATATAATTCAAAATAAAGTCTGAGATAATGTTCTGAGGTTAATTTTGTAATGCCATATGCAGTTTTTGGTAGTGCTGTATGATTTTCATCTACATGAAAATTTTGAGGTTCGCCTACTAAAGATGAAGCTGATGAAAAAATTAATTTTTTAATTTTATTATTCCTACATGCTTCTAAAATATTCAATAAACCAATAATATTTACTTCTGCATTTTTTGTTGGGCCATCTATTGACGATACAAGTGAGTGAGCTACAAGATCGATTACAACATCTACATCTTTGACAGTGTTCATTACACTTTCAGAATCAGTTACATTAAATTTTACATAATTTTTATGGGAGCTTTTATCAACCATATCTGCACAAAAGACTTTGTGTTTTGTTGATAAACCATCAACCAAATTATGTCCTACAAAACCTTCAGAACCTAAAATGAGTATTTTCAATAATGTTGGAAATTTTTCTGTTTTAAAAAACTTACCTATAATACGATTAATATACAATAGAATTATTTTAAACCATATTCATGGAGAATAAAACAATTCCATTAGCTGTTCCAGACATTGGGGATGAAGAATTACAAGCAATCAAAGAAGTTCTAGGAACAGGATTTTTGACCGAAGGTATAACCACCAAAGAATTTGAAAATGTAGTGGCTGACTATCTAGGTGTAAAACATGCTATAGCAGTAACGTCATGTACAACTGGATTACATGCAGTATTAGAATGTCTAAATATTAAAGGTCAGGAGGTAATTGTTCCAGACTATACATATCCTGCAACTGCAGAAGCAGTTGTTCTAGCAGGAGGAATACCAGTTTTAGTTGATGTAGATCTTGACAGTATGAATATGACTAGTGAAATTTTAGATGAAGCATATAATGAAAATATGACAGTATTTTCTCCAGTTTCTTGGGCTGGAGTTCCCTTAGAATCAGAAATTTACAAAAAAGCAAAAAATCTTAATTTAAAAATGTTAGAAGATTCTGCATGTAGTTTAGGAGCTAAAATTGGAGAAGAGTTTGTTGGGAAAATTGCTGATTTTTCATGTTTTAGTTTTCATCCAAGAAAAGTGATTACAACAGGAGAGGGAGGAATGATTACAACAGATGATGATGAAATGGCTGAAAAATGTTATTCATACAAACATTTTGGTGCAAAGGGTGCATCTTTTGAAACTATTGGAACAAATTACAAAATGTCAAATATTCTTAGTGCGATTGGATTAGTTCAAATGAAAAAAATAGAAAATATAATTCAGATAAGAAATGAAAAAGCCAAAATATATCATGAATTGATATCAAAGATAGAGAATATCAAACCAGCATATGTAGGGAATGGAACCAGACAAACATATCAAACATATGCATGTTATGTTGAAAAAGAAGGGTATAGAGATAAAATTAGAAATGCATTAAAAAATGAAAATATTCAAAGTCAAATAGGAACTTATGCATTACATCTAGAGCCGGCATATAAAAATATGAAAAGAGTCGGAGATTTAAAAAATTCAGAATTATTATTCAAGAATGCTCTAACATTACCACTGCACAAAAATTTAACTCAGGAAGATCAAGAGAAAATTTGTTCAATAATCAAGAAAACATTAAATTAAAAAAATAAAATTAGGCTTTTCTAGTAATTTCAATTACTGCATGAGGTTTTGTATTTTTAGAACCAGTTTCTTGAGATCTTATTACAAATTCATCTTCAGTTAAACCATTTTTAAGGAAAAATTGTTTAATTTGTTTCACAGAGATATCGTTGTAAAAACAATGATCAACATCTCGCCAATTCATATTATGTTTATCAAGATTAGGATGATAACCTCTATATGAATGAATATATCCATATTTTTTACAACATTTTAAGAAAATTTTAAGAAATAATTCAATGTCATAAACATTATCAATTACACCATGAGCATATACTAAATCATATTCTTTAGGTAAATTTCTTTTAGAAAATTCTTCATCCATATTCATTTTTAAGAAATCACCAGCAAAGAATTTGAAATGTGAATTTTTTTTACAATGTTCAATTGCGGTTTCAGATAGATCAGTACCGACAAATGTTTTGTTTTCAAACATTTGAGGATATAATAATGGATAATTTGCTGCACCGCATCCTAAATCTAAAACAGTATTAACATCATCATTCTTTGATTCAAAATACTTTACAAAATTCTTATGAAGTAAAGGTAAAGTATCCCATTGGGAGTAATACCAGTCAATTGGTTTACCTTGCCAAACTTTGCCAAAATCGGATTTTCCCACTGCAAATTTTAATTTTGCAAATAATGTAGAATTTTTAACATATAATATTGGATTGAACATAGTTTTAATATTTTATAATTATTATATTATTGTTTAAAAAATGTTTCAAAAATAGATTTTATTTAAATCTTCAATTGTGAATGACTGTTTATTTTCTAAAAAGGTAGTAATTTCGTCAAATAATGTTCCAGTACCTTGATCTAAATTAACATAATTTTGGCTATTTTCATAAGTTAATTCTGATAAATTAAAATCAGATTTCAAATGATTGTAATTAATCCAATTTTTAGAATTAAGAAAAATATGAATAGGATGAAAATAAAAAATTTTTAGGCCATTTACACGATAGTGGGGATTATTCATTGACCAGTTAGATTTTGACTCAATCATCTCATTCCCATCACCCCAAAAAAATGGAAATCTATGTAAATTTAAAAATTTTGAATGGTGAGGTATTAAATTAGGAGATTTTTCTAAATGTAATGAAACGTCATTTTTGATTCCATATTCATGGAATTTTAATAATAAATGTGTGGATTGGACAAGAGAGTGAGTTCTAATTGATTTAGCATTAGGAATAATATTTTTTAAATAAGTTAAAACAGAATCAGGATTTTTACCTTGAGAAGAATTTTCAGAAAAATTCGGATGCCAACCTAATTCAAATAAATTATTTTTTTCTAATTTCTTCCAAATTGGGGTATCATGAGTTACAAACCAAGTAGCTTTAATTTTTTTCTTAGTTAAAATATTTGCAACATGTTCAAGCACAAAATCAGGAGCCCAATCAACATCTAAAGTAATTACAGGCTCATTTATCATTTTAATTTAATCTAAGTTTTCTAATATTAAGTATCTATAAATTTTTTTAATTAATTAATTTAATTTTATTTTACCTTTAATTTCATTTGTAACAAACATTTTACACCAAATTTCTACAGCAAAAATTGAAATCAAACGATTTAGATATCTAATATCCCCATCATTTTCTACGATATTAAACGCTTTACTAATCCATTGCAAATCGATTATTTTTTGTTTGACTAGATAACTATCTTTATTCATAAATTTTTTGTAAATATCTCTACCATTTTCTTGCCAATCATACAATAAACTAGGTGAAAATCCTCGTTTTTCTTCTATATGTTTTATTTTAAGTCTTTTAGCAATTTTCCTTAGTGGGATTTTCCCTAAATTATTTTCATAAGAATATTTTTGTTCTAATGGTAATTGCAAACCAAATTTTATTAATTGATCATCCAGAAAAATTGGTGCTCCGGTTAATTTATAATATTTACAAATAGATTTAGCTGTGGGAATAAAATCAAATAATAATTTTCCATTAAAATCAGCCAACATAACTTGTTGAATTGGAGATAAAGAATTATTAAAATATTTTTTAACATAATCATAAATAGTTTTCCAATTAAATTTAATTGCAGTTCCAAAAATTTTTCCTTGATCAGGTACCCAATCTCGATTATGACATTCTAAATAAAATTTTACACGATTTTCCCAAGTGTGATATTTTGGCAACATATTCAAAAATTTACCATATCGAAAAGTATATCCACCAAAAATTTCATCTGCAGCATCTCCAGTGACATAGTATTTTCCATGCCTTTTAGCTTCTTTAGCAATAATATGATGAAAAGAATTCCATCTAGGTTTTTTAGTTATGTTGATTAATTCAGGCATATTTACAAAAGCAGAATCCATATTTACTGTAATAAAATCACTATCAAATTTTTGTGCAATTAATTCAGCTCGTTTAGATTCATCATAACCATTTTGAAAAACACCACAAATTGCAACTATTTTTCTTTGTGGAAATGTTTTTCGTAAAAGCCCCAACAATAATGAAGAATCAATGCCACTACTCAATGAAATTGTAATTGTTTTTCCATCATCAGGGATTTTTCGGATAATGGATTGTTTTAATATTTTTTCGGTAATTTTTCCAGTCTCATCACTAATACTATTTTTAAAATCTGTTTTTAAAGCATAAGGAAATGTAGTACTATCTAATGGATTATATCGCATAGATAAAATATTTCGTATTTGTTTTTTATCAAGTTTAGTCATTAAAACACTCTTTAATTATTTTTTTTGTGATTATATCTCATTACATTTGATCCAAGAAAATCTTGATGGAAAAAACCAACACCCTCATAAAATGACATTACATTATCATTACAATCAAGAATAGTTTTGTAACATCCATTTTTTTCTGCATAATCAAGTACTTTTTGTATTATGAATTTACCAATACCTTGTTTTTGAAATTTTTTTTTTATTTCCACATCTTCAATATGACCTATAATTCCCCCATTACGAATAAATTTAGGTTCTATAATGAGGGTAACAGTTCCAATAAGTTCATTATTAACAATAGCAACAAAAATTAAATGATTGGAGGATAAAGAGATTTTTTCAAATATTTCATTTGCATGCTTATAATCAACATTTCGTTCTGGATCAAAAATTTCTAAATATCCACATTCTAGATCATCTCTAGTTAACTTTCTAACTGTAATATTCATCATGATAATACACATTGAACTATCTTTTCAACATTTTCTTTTGAAAGTGTAGGATATATAGGTAAAGATACTGTTTGATTCGATAATTCCAAGGAATTTTTAAAGTCACTATTATTTGCAAGTAATCCTTGTTCATCAATTAAAATAGTACTTCTAATTCCAATATTTTTTAATTTTTTAATAATTTGTTGTGGTTGATTATTTCGTAAAATTGCCCTATAACGAACAGGGGTTAAAATATTTTTTTTATTTGAATCAATATCTAATAATTTTAATCCAGAGTTTTTATAATAATTAAAAATTTCTTCACGTTTTAAAATGAAACTGGGTAATTTTTTTAATTGTTCCCTACCAATTGCTGCTTGAATATCAGTTAATTGAAAATTAAATCTTATTTTATCATCTTGAGGACCATAATCTCGAAAATTTCTTATTTTATCAATCAATTCAGAATTATTAGAAATGATCATGCCACCTTGTCCACCAGATGTAATTAATTTTGTTGCGTGAAATGAAAAAATTCCAAGATCTCCCTGTAATCCAACTGATTTATTCAAGACTTTTGCACCAAGAGCTTGACAACAATCTTCAACAATTTTACCAGAATTTAATTCTGAAAGATCAGTAGGTATTCCATACATATGAGGAATGATATGAATATCAAAAATTGATTGTTTTAAAATATTAATGTCTACATTTGGAGAATTTGGAAAATTGTCTATTAAAATTTCCTTTCCACCAATCATATTAACTGCATTTCTAAGTGCAGAGCACACATAACTCGGATAAGAGATTGTTTTACCTTTAGATTCAAGTACCCATAAAGAAAGAAATAATGCAGCACTTCCACTAGATACAGCAATTACATTTTCAGGTGAAATTCCAAAATAGTCACTAAATTCTTTCTCAAATAACTTTACTTCATTTCCTTGTGCAATCCATCCAGACTGTAATACACGGACAGCAGCATCTTCCTCTTCCTTTCCCAAAGTAGGTAAATTATGAGGTAAGAGCATAATGATTATTATCAGTATTAGGATATATCTTAAGCGTAAAAATAATTTTCAGTGTTTAATCATAGTTGTGAAAATGAAAAAACATAGAAATTTTCATACATAGATTTTAAATTATCTAATTCAACTGATTTGATTCTCTCAAGATTTGCATTAATATAATAATTATAATAAAAATCAGAAGAACCCCAATTACGTTTAAACAAATACAGACTGTGTTGATCTATTAATGTTCCACCAAAATTATAGAATTTGAGTTTTTTGGATAATGAATCTTCGATAGATTTCCAAATTAACATACTAGTTGCATTATAGTTACTATAATTTTTGTCAAATGCTGGCATATAATATTCAGCAAATGGGTAATGATAAAAGACTAAAAGGTATGCAATAGGTAATGAATTTTTTTCTGCAACAAAAACTGCATAATCTTTATCAAAAATAAAATTATTTTTTACATGTTCAAAAAAATTGCTAGGTTTTAATCTACCTTTTTTAATTTTCATACCAATTTTATATATTTCATAAAAATTTGAAGATAGTTCAGAAGTGATGGGGGATTTATAAACATGAATTAGGTTTTTTTCACATTTTCTAATTGTCCAACGAGTTCTTTTTTCAAATTTTTTCCACATAGATTCACTATTTTCATTTTCTAATACAGTACATTGTGTGAAACGTTTTTCAACATGATTATGATTAAGATAGTTTTCATATATTGTATTATTTTTAACAAACGGATTACTAATCACTACAGAAGAAAGAACATCATTCTCATTGGCGTATTCATTAAATTTTGAAATAAGCATTTTATCTATTTCATAATCATTAGAAATCAATCCTCCATGACTTCCAAAAAAAGGTAATGAGTTAATTACTAATCCCAAATCATTTTTTTTTTCAAAAAATGGCATTATGCCTTTAATTTCATTGTCTTTCTCAACAATTACATATTTAGGCTCTAAATTTAATATTTTTTCTAATAATTTAATATGATTAGATGAGGAAGTGAAAGTGCTCCTAGGAATATGTGTGATAAAATCTTCATAATTTTTAAAATCAATTTTATCTTTTATTTCAATAATCATTAAATCACTTTATGTTGTAGAAGGAAAATATTTTTTATAATATTGATATTCATCTGGAACAAAAAATTTTATTTTAAATTGTTTTAATTTTGTAATCATATTAAAAATATAACAAGGACTTGCAGATATAGTAATAGGGAGAGATTCATAATATTGAAGATCATTTAAATGGATAATTTTAATTCCAAGTTTTTTTGTTCCAACTAATAGATCATTTTCATCAAAAAATAATTTAATTTGATTTTTGTGCAATTTAGAATTTTGAATTGCAGATAAACCAATTAATCCTAAACCAAAAATACCAATATTTTTAAATTTCTTACAGATAGACTCATACAAATTAAAAAAAGATTCATTGAATTTGATATGGTCATCAACTAAATTTTTCATGAATGAATAGTAATTTTTGAAAGGGATTTCTTCTTTTGTATGTTTACAAATAGAATAAAGTGAAATTTGCGTCATACTATCAAATATTTTAATAATTTGAATATGATTAGTGTTTAAAAGATTTTCAAAAGTTTCTTTTGTAAAATGAGATAAATGATCAAAAGTATAAAGATCAGATGGATTTAATTTGAAATTTGGAACTTCGAAAAAAAACAAACCATCTTTTTTTAATTTTGAACTAGCATCTTTTAAAAAAAAATCTGGGTGTTCTAAATGTTCCAAAACACCATGTGAAACAATTAAATCGAATTCCAAATTATTGAAAACCTTTTTTGTAAAATGTCCCTGATGCAAATGAAGTTTTGAAATATTATTTTTTGCAATGTTACAAGCGCTATCACTTATTTCTACACCATATATTTCCCAATGGGGATATTTTTTTGAAAATGCTGATAAAAAATTTCCTTTTCCACACCCTAGATCAAGAATTTTTCCTGTTATTGGAAGTTGGGTATTATTTTTAAGTAAGGATAATCTAATATCTTGATGAGTAATACTTTTTCCATCATTTGAAAAAAACTTAAACTCAGCATCTTTTGTTTCTTCATGAAGTTTATATTTTGTTGAAAAAAAATCAATTGTTTCATTTCTAGATCCATATTCATTGAAAACATGCCCACATGATTTACAAATAAGATTTGAAATTTTTTTGTCAATAAATAAAGAATCTGAAGTTATACTATTCTCTAAAATTCTATAAACTTGTTCAAAATCATTATTTTTACAAATTGTGCATTGCATAGGGATTATGTTCTATGATCTATTTTTTAATGTTAATTAACCTTGATTTGGTTTGTATAATCTTTGTTCAGTTGGAACATAATATTCATCCATATTAGACGGAACTCTTACATTAAATCCTAAGAAACCTTTTACTCGATCACTAGATTGTTCAATTAATTGGGATTGAATTAACCTAGGATAGTCTAAACGTTGTTTAACAAAAGATCTTGATGCATGTAAAGAAATCATATGTCTTGTTTTATCAGTAGTATTATGTCCAGCTCTATGTACAACTCTAGGATTCCAAAATAAAGCATCTCCTGCTTTTCGAGTTGCTTGCACAGCATGTTCATCAAAATATTCTTCAGAGGGTAATTTTGTCATAGTTTGAGAAGCAGGAATATTCCATGTAGCGCCATTTTCTTCAGTAAAATCATCCAATGCTAATGCCATCAATAATCCTAAATGATAATTAGGAATAATACGAGGTTCATCAATATGTATTCGTTGTGAATAAAAATTAGTTTCACCAGGTTTCAAAATACCTGAAACATATGAATGGACAATACACGTATCCCCCAAGAAATGTGAGAAGACATTATGGATGATATCATTATCTAACAGATTCAAAAAGACATTTCCGTAATTAGGTAAATCAACTACATAGTCATCAATTTTGTTAGGTTTACCATGATGTAATTCATTATCCTTGTCTATAGATGAAATCAAAGTATCCTTTAATGCAGTCACTTCTTGTGGAGAAATAATCTGTTTAACTGTGGTATAACCTACTTCTTCAATTTCTAAAAAATGGTTTTTTAAATCAGTCATAATAAAAAATAAAATGCAAGATATTAAAAAGTTATCCTTAAAATCAGAACAAAGAATAAATCATTTCATAATTAAATAAAATAAGTATAATGACAATTAGGGTATTAGCAATAGGTGATTCAAGTAATACTCTATCAACATTAAAAAAATTTGTTAAAACTTCAAAAATAGATTTGATAGATTTTCCACGAAAAGGAGCTGGAAAAAAAACATATATTTCAAAAAATATTGAATTTTTTGATTCACTAAAAATTTCAAAACAAATTAAAAAAATTAATGAAATAAAGCAAAATTATGATGTATGTATTGTAATGAGTTGGGCTGCAGCAAGAATAGCTTATCTTACAGGATTAAACTACATAATGTATTTTACAGGAAATGACATTAAAACGCCACCTTTTATCAAAAATTCAAAAGATCCATATTTAGAAACATCAAATAATAATCTAAATTATATTGAAAGGAAATTTTATCGTAAAGTTTTTGATTCTGCAGCAATTTGTATTACATCTAGTGAACCATTCCACAATCATTTAAGAAAATATAGAAAAGATGGTATACGAATTGATAGAAGTGCAGTAGATACTACAGTTTTTAACAATAATGTTCAACCTATAAAAAGAAAGAAAACTAAATTTACATTTTTTAGTCCACAACGTAATGGACCTGAAAAAGGCATGGACATTCTTTGGGAAGCATTACAAAAATGTAAAACAGATTTTGAAGTTCTAATGGTAGAATGGTTTGATAAACGAACTCATGAAGAAGAAGAAATCATTAAGAATTTGTTAAAAAATATACCAATACAAGTAAAATTTATTCCATTAATTAAAAGAGAAGAAATGCCAAGATATTACAAATTTGCTGATGCAGTTTTGGGTCAATTAAGAGCAGGTACAGCATCAGGAATAGAAAGAGAAGCAGTCATGTGTAGAAAACCTGTAATATGTTATTCAAATTCTAAATTTAAAGACATAGTTGATAATAAAGAATTGAAAAATACTTTTCTTCCCAATTCAAATGATCCTCAAAAAATAGCTGATCTTATTGATGAAATTGTTGAATCTAAAGAATTTAGAGACGAATTGGAAAGGAAAGAGTATGAGTATGTAAGTGAATTAGCAAATCCAGATAAATGTGCTGAAGAATGGGATGAAATTTTCTTTAACTTATTTAAAAAAAATAAATCAATTGATCGTAAATCATCAAAAATAAAAATTTTATTTTTAAAAAAAATTTCAATATTATTAGAAAAAATTATTTATAATAAAAAAATGAAAAAGAAAAATATTCAAGCTTGGGGTGGAAAAGAATATGAAAGATTAATGAAATAAAATTAGATTGATCCTTTAGGAGGATTACCTACATAACCACCTTTAATTAATTGATTAATTTTAGTTCGTAAATTTTCAATTTTTTCTTTATCATTCTCATTTAGTTTTTCTTCAGGTATTGCTTTTTCTAATAATTCTAACATCGCTAAATAAACAGGGAATTGAGCCTCTGACAGTACACCAGGAGTGAGTTTATAATAATATGGGTAAGATTCTGCAATAATATCAGATTCAGAACCAAATACAGAAGATTTTTTGAAATGGGTATGTCCGACAAGTACCAACATTGGAATTCCAATAGAACATACAACTACAATATAAAGAATAAAAGATGGAAAAATTTCTTTTAAAATTGGAATATTATCTATTGCTAAGAAATAAGTGACAGTCAGAGTATTTATAGCTGCCATAATAAATGCAAAATATGTTGACCATCCTTGTCTAAAATAAAACCACATTCTAGAAAAAATCTTATCTCTCATCATATTTTTAATATAATACCAATATATCAACTAAAACATAATCAAATGTTACCATTTACTGAAAGAAGTTTGCAAATTTTAGAGAAAAATAGTATCATAATTCTTAATATCCAAGATAAAATATGTTAATATAAATTGAAAATATTGATTGGAGGCGCACCATCTAAACTATTTCATTTAAAGGAATTTGGTGATAATTTACAAAAAAATAATGTAGAATATAAAATCGTAATAGATTCTGACATACTTGATGGATATCCAAGTAGAAAAATTTCAAAATGGTTTCAAAATAAAACAGATTTTAAAAAATTATTAAATGGTTTTAATCCAGATTTGATCCTGGTTGACAGACCTAGACATTTTGCATTAGAATCAATTAAACAAGAAATTCCAACATTTGTTCATATGCGAGGGGATTTTTGGAGTGAAATTAAATGGGCAAAAGAAACAATATATAAAAAATTTCCGAAAAATATTGTAATTCAAAAATGGGAAAAAATGGGCAAAGAAGTTTTTGATGGTGCAGATTATATTTTACCAATTTGTAAATTTCTTGACAATAGAATAGAAAAAGAAATTATGGGGAAAAATACTTACGTGATGTATCAAGGAATAAATGAAAAAAAATGGTTTAATGAAAAAGGATTGAAACTAAAACATCCTTGTGTAGGATTGGTACAAAGTGCTAACATTTGGGGTAAAACTCAAGAGATGCTTATTTTAAAAAATGTTCTGAAAAAATTTCCAAATATAATGTTTTATTGGGTGGGTGATGGGCCATATGCTAGTATCATTAATTCAGAATTATCAAAATATGAGAATTTTAAATGGCTGGGTAATTTAGAATATCCCAAGGGAGTAAGACAATTTCTTTCAGAAATTGATATCTATGCTCTCATAAGTGGTATTGACATGTCACCTTTAACGTTGTTAGAGGCACAATTAATGAAAAAGCCAGTCATAGCTACATCAGTGGGTGGAATTCCAGAACTAATGAAAGATGGAAAAACTGGATTTCTGGTAAGAAAGAATGATGCTGCAGACATAATTGAAAAAATTTCAATCTTAATGAATGATCAAACCATGCAATTTGGAGAAATGGGAAGGAAGTTTGTTTCAGAGAAATTTTCATGGGAAAAAATTTCAGAAGATTTCTTAAAATTTGTTAAAGAAAAATTTGATCTATGCTAAAATATTTAATTTTGTAATTTAATTTTTCTGTACCAAATCTCAAAAGATAGTAAGCCAAGAAGTTTATTTATATGTCGAATGTCAATATTTTGATTATTTAGATTAGATTGAATCCAATCTTTTTTTACCCAACCATCTTGAATAATTTTTCCATCTGAAAGATATTTTTTTGCCATTTCAAGTCCATAATTTTTCCAAAGATTTTCAGTATTAACAGAGAATCCTAGTTTTTGTTTTAGAATTAATTCTTCAATTCCAAATTTTTTTAAAAGTTTTCTTAGTGGTAATTTTCCAATATTTGATAAAGAATCATATTTTTGAAATGTAGGTATTTTCATTGATTTTTGAATTATTTCAGGAGATAAAAGAGGGGTAACGGGATTAATATCGAAATAGTTTGCAAGGGAATTATTAACAATTGAAAAATTATAAAGTAATTTTCCATTATAATCAGCTAAAAAAACTTGTTCAATTGGAGACAAGTGATTGTCAAAAAATGGATAAAGTTTGTCGTAGATATCATTCCAATTAAATTGCATTTTTTTTTCAAAAATATTTTCTTGTTCAGGAACATGATCTCTCTCATGGCACGAAAGATATGCCTGAATTTTGTCTTTGGGGCTAGAATCAGAGTTAATTTTTGATAAAAATTTTGAATAACGAAAAACATATCCGCCGAATAATTCATCCCCTCCATCGCCTGAAACAAGATAATTTGATAATTTTCTTGCATTTTCAGCAACATATATCCAATGAATATCCCAAAATGGGAGCTTTGTTATTGAAATTGCATCAGGGAGTTTTTCTAGAAAATTATCAATTTCAATTACATGATGATCAACTCCAACTTCTTTTGCGATCTTTGATGCGGTTTCTGTTTCATCAGCACTATCAGAAAATTTTATAGAAATTGCATCAATTTGATTATCAGGAAAACTTTGTTTTAACATACACAATACTAGAGATGAATCAACTCCACCACTTAATGAAATTGAGATCGGGTCAGAATAATTATCAGGTATTTGTTTGTGTAAATGTGAAGTTAATTGCTTTTCAATATCTTCTAGTGAAAACTCTTCTTTTTTTTCTAAATCTTTCCAATTTAATCTTGGAAGGGTTGGTGTTTGAGTATAATCATATCTAAGAGTAAGAATTGGTTTGATGGAGTTTATATTCATGGGTTATATTTTTCCTCTTCCAATTCCCCGATAAATTAATCCAGCTTTTTTAGCAGATTGTTGATTGATTATACATTTAGAATCAATAACAATTGCATTTTTCATTTTAGACTTTAAGAAAATTGGATCAAGATTATGAAATTCTTTATGAGCAGTAACAAGAATTAACGCATCAGATTTTTGTAATGCTTCAATTAAATTGGATTCTGTTTGTAAATTAAATACATTTGTTGATTTAAAGTAAGGATCATAAATTAGGACATTAGTTTTTAAATTTTTTAATTTTTCTATAATAATTTCTGCAGGGCTAATTTGTATATCCTTAACATCTGGTTTGTAAGAAATACCCAAAACTAAGATATTAGAATTTTCTAATGATTTTTTAGATTCGATAAAAGCATCTGATAATAAATCAATTACATGCATAGGCATACTTTCATTGATGCTTCTTCCCATTTCAACAGATTTTAGTGTGTCAAAACCCATATTTTTTGCTAAATTTATCATTTGATAAGCATTCACAGGTAAACAAGGTCCTCCCACTCCAGGACCTGCATAATGTACTTGAAAATTATATTTTGTTTTTGCAGCATCTAAAACTGTCATTATATCAATCCCAACTTTTTCAAACAAAATTGCTAATTCATTTACAAATGCAATATTAATATCTCGAAATACATTTGTAGTTAATTTAACTGCATTTGCAGTTTTACAATTTGGCATAGGGATAAGATCAACTGTAAAAACATGCTTGTAAATTTTCATTATAACATTTTGTGTTTTTTCATTAATTGCTCCAACTAATCTAGGAAGTTTTTCAAAATCATTCATAATTTGACCAGGATTAGCTGTTTCAGGACAAACTCCTATTGCAAAATCTTTTCCAGCAACAAGTTTCTTATCAGAATTTTCTATCACATTAATTAAATCATTTTCAATAAACCCCGGTTCAACTGTACTTTCAACAATGACAAGAGTATCATTAGATAATAATTGTCCCAATTGTTTTCCAACAGATAAAAGTGCAGAATAATCAGGTACGTTATTTTCATCCATAGGTGTAGGTAAAGATAAAACTATAACATCAGATTTTGGAACAATATCTTCAATTTTGGTTGTAGCATTAAATTTATGGTTTATTACTTTATCAAACATTACATCATAACCAGGTTCATCCTTTAATGGGAAAATTTTAGAATTAATCATTTCTACTAATTCTGTATTGATATCTACACCTACAGTAGGTAAACCTGAATTTGCAAAGGATAACGCAGTAGGTAAACCAATTCTACCAATTCCTACTACACATATGGAAATTTCTCCAGATTGAATTGATTCAATTAATTCATGTTCAGTTAATTGCAAAATTTTTGATTTTTTTTCCATTGTAAACTTCTATAAGATTGATAAAATTATAGGTGTATCTATTCTTGTTTTGTTTAATCAAAACTTAAACAGAGAATAATTTTAGATAATTCATGAAATTTGCAGTAACTGGCGGTGCAGGATTTGTTGGAAGTAATATAGTAAAAGAACTCATTAAACAAAATCACACACCAATTGTTATTGATAATTTTTATCGAGGGAAAATTGAAAGAATTTCTTCACTTAATGTTGATATTCATAAAATAGATATTCGAAATTTTGTTCAACTAAAAAATATATTAAAAAATGTAGATGGAATATTTCATGAAGCTGCATTAACAGATGTTCAAGAATCATTTGTTAAACAAGAAGAATATAATGATGTCAATGTGAAAGGAACTGAAAATATATTTAAAATTGCAAAAGAATTTAATTTAAAAGTAGTATATGCAAGCAGTTCAAGTATTTATGGAAACCCAAAAAAAATACCAATAATAGAGAATAGTTCACGAAATCCAATTAATCCATATGGAAAAACAAAATTAGATGATGAAGTATTAGCTGAAAAATATTCTAATGATAAAGTTTCAATCATAGGTCTTAGATACTTTAATGTCTATGGAAAAGGTCAAACTGGTTCTTATGCGGGTGTAATTACAAAATTTATTAATAATTTAAAAGAAAAAAAATCCCCAATAATTTTTGGTTCTGGTAATCAATTGAGAGATTTTATTTCAGTTGAAGATGTTGCACTTGCAAACATATCTGCTATGCAAAGTAATGTAAATAATGGATTTTTTAATATTGGAACTGGTATTACAACGTCAATACAACAACTTGCAAAAATTATGATTGAAGTATCGGGTTTAAAATTGAAACCTCAATATGAAAAAGCATTAGAAGGGGATGTAGAATCAAGTCAAGCAGACACAAACTTGACAGAATCTATTCTAAAATGGAAATATTCCATGGAATTAAAAGAAGGCCTTTCAGGATTTTTTATCTAAAATAGATTGATAGATATTCAAGTAAAGATTTCCAATTTTACTCCAGTCATATTTTTGAACAGTAATGAATGCATTTTCTACTAATGATTGTTGTAATTGTTTATTGTTAAATAAATTCATTATTTGTTCTACAAATAAATCAGTTTCATTAGGATCTATAGTAATTCCATTTAGATTATTTTTGATTAATTCATTATTTCCTCCTACATTAGATGCAATTATAGCTGTTTTACAGGCCATAGATTCTAGAATAGTGGAGCTAATTCCTTCTTGTAATGATGGCTGTATAAGAACATCGGATCCTCGAATTAATGAAATTGTTTCTTTTTTACTTCGATAACCTAAATAATGAATATTTTCATGGGTTTTTTCTAAATCCTTTATTTTTTGTTCCTCAGGTCCTTCTCCCAAAATAATTAAATGAAAATCACATGGTAATTTTTGTGCAATTGATACCAATGAATTAATTCCTTTTTCAAAAGATAATCTTCCTGCAAAAATTATTTGGTTTTTGTATTGTCTATCTTCATTTACTAGTAAAGATTTAACATCGATAGCATTGGGAACTTGAAATACATCATATCCTAAAGACGTGTAATAATCAAATGCTTCTTTAGATATCACAGTTATAGCATCTGTCCATCTTAATGCCTCTTGTTCATATTTTTTAGATATTTTTCCAGTTGTATTTCCATGTAGTTGATTAATTTGTTGTGAAAATATTCCATGTAAAGAAAGAATTTTTTTCCCCTTTGCATTCTTCATAGCTTTTGCAGATGGAATATTATGAGCATGAACTATATCATATTTTTTCATAAATTTTACTTTTAATGAGGAACTTAACATAAAACTTGGATTTTTTAATCCTTTAAGTGGCAATGTAAAAGAATTATCTGATGATAATACATCAACAGTATTACCAGTTTTTTTGAGATATTTTTCTAATCCCATTACATGTTGTGCAATTCCACCAATTCCAGAATATGTTGGAGAAATTTGTAAGATTTTCACAAATCAAAATAATTTGTAGACCTTTTAAGGTCTTGGATTAAAAAATTTGTTTAGAATAGAAATATTTTGAATTAAATCTATGAAAGAGGCTCAATTGGAGTGTAATTTTTGTTAATTTCATAAACAAATACACCAGTCATAGGTCCAGGTTTTTCATCATAGAAACTTGGAGATGCATAAACTAATTTTAATGGATCACTATCAAAATCATATTTAATTTCTTTAGTACTAAGTGGAATAAATCCAGGTTGAAAAACACTAGTTTCTTTCTGAAGTGCAATATTATAATGTGTCACTATTTTGAATGGAATCATTTTACCTAACAATGTTTCATTCCAAAAATAATCAGTACCAGTAAAAGAATTAGATTCCAAATATTTTTCTTCAGGTAATTCAGCTATGCGAATAAACCATGGTATTTTAGATTCATCTCCACCATGAGATAGAGAGTATACTTGTTCATCATCATATTGTGCATCTAATCTCTCACCAGCAATAAACACAACAACATAATCAGCATTCATCTTTTGAAGCATATTCCAACCATCATCAGGAGTACTAAGGAACATACGAGC
>Ga0233434_1000516_pt1 | contig 43111 bp, 39 predicted proteins | sample SI_122_August201_4_FD_182738 | JGI IMG/M metagenome (GOLD analysis project Ga0233434, IMG submission 182738) | Seawater microbial communities from Saanich Inlet, British Columbia, Canada - SI_122_August2016_120_MG | ecosystem: Environmental > Aquatic > Marine > Inlet | place: Canada: British...
CGCCTGCGCCGCCTGGCGAATCTGGTCTGTCGTGCGTGGCAGTTCGATGTCGTTGAGGCGCGGTGCGGCAGGGTATCCTGTCTCACTGGCCGCCATGGCGACGATCTCGTCGCGACGCGCTTCGATGCGTTCGGCAAAAACTTCCAGGAATTTTGCGACACCCTCCGGATAGTGCGCCAGCAACTGCTCCGAGGCGACCGCTGCTGCCTCAATCGCTTCTTCGACTTCAGCGATACTGCTGACGGGATAAGTCTCGCCCGTAGGTTGACGTGTGCGCGGATTGTCGGGTTCAAAGGACCCCACTTGATCCGAATCCCGCCACTGGCCGGCTATTAAGACCGGCTGTGCCTTCGCCATGTTGTTGTATCTCCCTTACTTGGTGATGTCAGACGTTCTTGAGTAATTCTTGTCCATCCAGGCGCGAGCGGTAGCCCTGAACCATCAGCCCGGGGCGCCCAAGACTCTGGCCCGCCGTCTGTGTGTTGTGCGGGTCGCGATAACCAACGCGGACCATTCGCCGTGCCGTATCGGTTTGATTGATATGCGAACCGTGAATGGTGTGAATGCCGAACAGAACCACGTCGCCTCGACGTGCGGGCACGGCGATGGTGTCTTCAAGACGGTATTCATCAGTCGGTAGATGGGGAGTACAGGAACCCTCATCGGTCTCGGTGATGTGTAGCAGAGCCCCTTGTTTGTGCGACCCATCGAGAAAACGTATCTCACCATTCTCGTGCGATGTGTCGTCGAGGTGGACGAGGACGTCGATGAAATGACCGTCATCGTGCATGTAGAAGGGGTGATCCTGATGCATCGGAAAAGGGTGTCCCGTAGAGGGCGGTTTGATATGCATCGTGGAGTGATGCAACTCCACATTGGGTCCGATCAACTGGGATATGGCAGTGGTGAGATCGGGATGGGTGACGGCATGCATCCAGGCTCGCGAATACAAGTGCAAGTCATGCATGGCCGTCAGTTTCGATGACTTTTCCGTTGTCTCGTCCATGTAGGCCCGCCGCCAGGGTCCTGTCCACCCCTGACTCGTGGTGGCCCACTCGCTCACAAGCCGTCCCAGATCATCGTCGAGGGCGTCGATTTCCTGGGTGTTGAAGATCTGGGGGATATGGAGAAAGCCGTGTTCATGATAGAACGCGACCTGCTCGTTGCTCAGCATCTTGCCATCTCCTGGATGAAGGCCAAGAGGGGTAAGGTAACAACTCCCACAATGGTTACAAGGCAGATGCAGATGCAGGTACAGCCACTTGCGCGGGGGTCCAATGGGCATCACCAAGGCGGGAAGCCTGCAATTGGAAAACGGGCCGCTGGAGGGCGTCGGCGATCTGGATTGCGGGCAGATCTTCAGGCCAACGGGCACTCAACAGTGGCACCAGTCGACCCCTGTCTGGTCCTTCCAGCACTTCATATACATAGACAAGCCCAAGCCAGGCAAAGGCTGGCAGAGCGGCCTGTTCGGATCGCTGCCGCAGGAAGAATCGCAGATACGCTTGCTGTGTCGTACCTGCCGATACCTCAGGTCCTGAGGCCGGGTCTGTCGTCGTCGCCGCGCGAGGCGAAGCTGCTGCATCGCTGGCAGTTGACGACGAGGGAGGATTCCCCAGATACGCCCAGCGCAAGCTGGATTCGACTGCGGAGGGTGCCTTGATCGTCGGTGGACCGCCCGTCAATGGATCGACCAGCTCACCCTCGAGGGTCTTGCCGACGGGCACCCACCAACCTGTGAAGCGAAGGGGTTCAGGTGCATACATTGCCCAGACAGGCTCTGCCGCCAGAAAAGTGTGTCCACGACGTAGCCATCTCGCCAGCGCCGTATCTGGCTCGACAGGCCAGCGAAACTGGCGTTCGTCGTCGATTGCCAGCAGCAGATTAATCGCCAGCAGACCTGTCAGAAGTCGCGCGACCCAGATTCGTGCAACCCAGGCGGTCGCGTCGCTGCGCTGCGCTGCCGTGATGGTGCGAGCGCGCGGCAGGTACAGGACTGCGGCTACCCCCATCATCGCCAGCGGAAATGCACCCAGATCCATGAGCAACCACATACTCAGGTGTAGGCCTGCCACAAGCAGTGCCGCCACATTGCGACACCGATCTCGGGCAGTCAACACAAGGACCGGCACCAGAATTTCCACGAGCAGGGCTCCCCATGTGAGCAACCTGAACCATTGATCTGGCAGATGCTGAACACACCACATCCCCAGAGGTCTGGCCACGGCTCGGTCCGCCACGGCGAGGCGCACTGCATGACCTTGTGACCACCACGCCGGGCCGTCCTTAGAGATGAACGTTGTGAGGTAGATCCAGCAGATCATCGCCAACAACCCCAGCGCGGCGGTCGACGAAAGCCACGCAGGCCAACTGCCCGGGGCGCGCTGGCGTAGCGCATCGATACTCCAGCGCCGACCGATAGGCAGCACCAGACTCCACAGCAGCAGCTGGCAAACCAGGGCATCGTGGTAGTCGATGGTGTAACGCGAAGCGTATTGATAGCTGCAGGCACCGAACCACACGACAAAGACGGTCCAGCGCGAGTGCCACCCTACCAGCAGAGCGACGGTTGCGGTACCCAGCAGGGCGAGGGCGACGCGCAAGCTCAGTGCCGGATCCTGCTGGCCGAAGGGCAGGGGCCACTGATCATAGGCCTGCATCGCCAGCCAATCGTCCGCCAGGACCCAACCCCGATGGATGTCCCACAACAGAACACAGGCGAGGCAGATTCTCATCGCCGCAAGGCAACGATCATCGATGCGGCGAAATCGACACATCCACACCTGCAAGAATGCCAGAAGCAGGGATGCGCGAGTTCCGGCGTAGCCATTCACAAGTAGTGGCTCACAGATTTCTCAGCGAGTTGGGGACGCGCTGCTTTGTTCGCTGGAACGTGCTGTCCTTCGTCGTCGCTGGCCAGACACTATTAGACCGGTTGTCCTGTCACTCGAATTGCTGACGGAAACTCTCTAGCTGCTTTTGCAGATCTTCAATGTGCGTCTGTTGCTCTTCCACGCGCGTTTCCAATTTCTCCAGTCGCTCGACCTGCTCGACCGCTGGAACAACCCGTGGCGCCGCAGCACTCGATGCCGTCGCTGTCGCCGTCGGTGTCGCCGCGACCATGGGTGCTGCCGGCTCGCCAGCAAGTCGATGCGCAAATCGCGACTCTTTGCGTCCCGGTTGGCGTTCGAGCTGGATGACGAGTGAATCACTGCGTGCAACCAGATGCTGAATGGTTTGCTCCACTTGTCCAATGTCTTCGAAGGGATGCATGCGGCTCGCCCTGCCACGCAACTCACCCAGGGTCTGCGGTCCACGCAGCATGAGCTCACACAACACGGCCACTTCGGGGGGCTGTAATCCATACACCTCGCCGAAGACCTGCCTGTATTTGGCCACTCTCTGATCGGCCCCCGTTACAACCCGCGTCAAACCCATCGCCTGCAGTCGTTCCAGGGCAGATTCGACGGTCTGTTCGTCGATGTCGACGACGGGATTCCGATTAGATTTCTGGCGACAGGCAGCCGTCAGCGAGTTAAGGGTCAGCGGATAGTAGTCGGGTGTCGTGATCGCCTTTTCGACGAGACAAGCCAGCACCCGTTCCTCCACACGATCCAATTGTGGTTCGGGCATAAGTGCCCCCTGCGTGTCTTGCACAGGGTCCTGAGCAGGGGACGGACCCGACTGTGACTCAGCTTCTGCGTGTGGTTCATCACCGGACGGATCCGGGAACGAGTGGGTCGGTAGGTCTGTCATGAGCGTCCCCCTTGGATGTCGCCGTCAACTATGTGATCGCGCAGAGCCGTCACTGCCGCGTGCACAGCTTGCGGCTTGACATCCAGAATCAGAGCGGCTGTCGTCTGAATCTTGCCGCTCGCCGCAAGCAATGGTGCCAGATCGTCGGGATGATTCAGATCTTCGGGCAGCAACGAAGTGATTTGATCTTCAATAGGCCCTTGTCGCAGATGCCAGTAGATGGCCGCTGGCTGCAGGCGAAGGAAAATGAGATCCGCTCGGTGCCGCACGATGTCGAGCATCTGCGGGTGCAATTCAAGAAGTCCCACCTCAAGCACGACGAGCCCTCCCGGTCTTGAAGCCAGAAGCCCAGACACCAGCGAATCTGCGCACTGCAGATACGCCTGAAGGCCTTGCTCGTGCCGCAGTTGCCGTGGTGAGCGGCCCACTTCGTGAGCAATGCGGTGATCGAGATCGTGCACTGTGAGTCCCGTCAGAGCACCCAGATCATAGGCGATCTCACGCAGGCCACTACCGGGATGGCCCGTGATCGCCACAGGCCGCTGCAGGGTCACGATGGGCTCGTAGTCATAGTAATCGGGCGTCGTGGCGTACACAGCTACCCCGTCAATGCCGTGGGTGCATCGGACCAGAATCGGCGTACCAGTTGTACATGTAACGCGACACCTGCGGCGATGGCGTCGTCAGGGAAGTCGTAGTCAGGTTGATGCAATGCAGGATATGCGTCACGGCCTGGCGGTCGAACGCCCAGGGCGAAGAAAGCAGCCGGTATCCGTTCGGCATAAAAAGCGAAGTCCTCACCACCCATGACCGGATCGATATCGACGGGCGTCAGCGTTGCCGCCGCGGCCGTCTCAAAACCGAACTGCGTGGCCGCAGGATCATTGCTGAGCACAGGTGTTCCCTTGGTGATCGTCACCTCAGCGCGAGCTCCGTTTGCCGTGGCAATGCCTTCAGCGATCTGCTTGATGTGATGCATGGCTGCCGTCCGCGTCGTCGCTTGCAGAGAGCGGAGAGTGCCGCGCAGCTCTATGCTGGCTGAGATGATATTATCCGCCGTGCCACCATGCATCTGGGCCACCGTGACGACGACTGCATCAAGCGGATCCGTATGGCGTGAAGCGATCGTCTGCAGGGCGAGCACGATTTGCGCCGCAATGGGTATGGGATCAACCCCCTGATGCGGAAAAGCGGCGTGGGCTCCCTGTCCTTCGATCACAATGCAAAAGCGATCGGAGGAGGCCAGGAACGGACCGGTGCGGACACCCAATTCTCCTTGTGACAGGTAGGGCCAGCCGTGAAGGCCAAAGATCGCTCGGACGTCCTCGAGAGCGCCCTCCTCACACATGCGGCCCCCACCACCGCCGCCCTCTTCAGCAGGTTGAAAGAGAAAGCGCACGGGTCCCGGCAATTGGTCACCCATCATGGCCAGAACCTTGACGGCCCCAACCAGACATGTTGTATGCCCATCATGGCCACAGGCGTGCATCTTTCCCGGAACGGATGAGGCATACGGAAGGCCCGACGTTTCCTGAATGGCGAGGGCATCCATGTCGGCACGCAGTGCAACCATCGGCGCCTTCTTGTCGGCACCGAGCGTCACCACGACACCTGTCTGTGCAACGCCCGTGCGGATGTCGAGATCATCGATTCCCGCCAGAGCGTCGACAACGCGCTGTGCCGTACCGTGCTCCTCGTAGCCAAGCTCTGGATGTTGGTGAATTTCGTGGCGTAGCCGAATCAGATCTGGCATCTGCGTTTTGATCAGATCATCGACTGATGTCATGGGCAGCCCTTTTTTATTCTCGATTGTGACCTGGCCATTGGCATCCGTGATCGAGGCGCGGCATTGCCTTGGATGAATCTATTTCGGACTGTACGTAAGCTCAATCAGCACGACACCAACTGGCAGCCATTATTCGGACTGCCCGTGGCTCGAATCCTTCACGGCACCCGAATCGACGGGGTGCAAGCGTACGAGCGTCGCTCCCCAACCACCACCCCCTGCGCCAGCCTGTTGGAATCGGGCAACCAGAGGCAGGCGGCCCAGGATGGCGTGCACAGAGCGACGCAAGGAGCCAGTGCCCTTACCGTGGACGACTCGCACGTCAAGAATACCGAGCCGCTGACATTCTCCCAGGTAATCCTGGAGCAATGGTTTCACCTCGCGCGGCAAAAAAGTATGTAGATCGAGGGTACCATCGATGGGCATCTGGACTGCCTCGTCCATGGCATCCTCTGGCTGCGCGCGATGATCCTGGGTACCCCTTTGTTTACAATCTCTGCCATGGGGGGCCGGCGTGTCGTCGAGTTTGCCCATCCTCTACCCTAGCCCTGTCGCTTCCTGCAACTGATATGAGGAACATTTATGACATCATCCACTTGGCGTATCGGCGTCATCGGTGCCGGTTGGTTCGCCTCCCGACGACATTGTCCAGACGTTGTCTCCCACACGCAGACACAATTGACGTCCCTTTGTCGACGCGACGAAGCCGCCTTGGCAAAGATGGGAGAGGCCTTCCAGGTCGACAACCTCTACACTGACTATCGCGAACTGATCGCAAGTGGTTTGGTTGATGCCGTCCTGATTTGCTCTCCTCATGATGATCACTACGAACACACTCTTGCGGCACTGGAAGCAGGCTTACACGTGTTGCTGGAGAAGCCGATTACCATCGATCCGAAACAGGGCCAACAACTGGTCGATCGGGCGGCCGCATTGGACCGGGTACTTCTCGTTGCACAGAATCCTCCCTATTGGCGCCACTGTGAACGATTGCGTCGAGCCTTCGCGGATGGAGAGCTCGGCGAGCTGGAAAGTGCCAGCATCAGCTGGGTAGGAAACGCCTTGGGTGTGCTGGGCCGCGAGCCACTGCCCGAGAATCTCCCGGGTGTCGTTCCACCAACATTGTTTCGCGGCGATGCAACAGCCCATGGTGGATTTCTTGTTGATGGGGGTTCACATCTTCTGTGTGAACTGATCTGGTGCACTGATCTTCGCGTCGACCGCGTCACGGCCCAGATGGATGATGACAGGGCTGACGTACGTGCTGTGTTGGGATTGGAAATGTCGAATGGTGCCATGGTCAGTCTGGTGCAGACGGCTGACTCTCAGATTCGCAGCAAGCGTCAGCATTCCGTCTACTATGGCTCACAGGGAACAGCCCTTGTAACGGGCTTCCCCTTTCAGCTGCAAGTGCAGATGCAAAGGGGGACCCAGAAATGGTCGGAAGAGGAACTGCCGGATCTGCCGACACCGTTGGATGATTTTGTCAGCGCCATGGACGGGGGCACTCAGACTCGCATCAAGGGCGCCACAGCCGTGCACATCGTCGAAATCCTGGCAGCCGCTTATGAAGCGGCCCAGAGTGGCCATAAGACGGCGGTTACGAAAGTGTAGCAATCACCTCGAGGCGAAGCGCCACCGCCAGCAGGCGACAATTGTCCAGGTCTCCCAGGGCGACGTCGATCTCGCACAGACCGAGATTGATATCCAGAATCAGTTCGTTTGCTTGCTGCAATTGCCCCTCTGCGATGGCATAGACACTTGCGTCCGCAGCGGCATAACCTTCCATCACGATCCGATAGGCATCGAGGCGCAGGATCATGAGGGCGCGAATATCGCTGTGGAGATTCGACAGTTTGCGTGGCGGAGTCAGTCGATCGAACTCGACAAGCACCTCAAGCAACTGCGGCCTGACATCTGCATAGACAGCATTCAGATTGGCCGCCGTCGCCACATTCGACGAACCAACGGCACGCTCCTGGACTTGCACTTCGATGGCTGAGACCTCGTCGATGATCGGATTAAGTGCCGCGCGATAGTCGCGCACGACATCCGGATCTCCGAAGCGAACATCATCATCATCGCCGCAGCCGCTGACAGACCACATCGCCAGTAGCGCCACCAACAAGGTCAGGGCGTGTCGATGCAGGATGAGGGGCAGCGTGCAGGGTCTGGTGAAGTACATGTCGACTGAGCGTCTCAGCGTTCGTTCGACGCCTTCTGCAGGCGGACATTCTCAGCGAGGGCATCGATGACATCGTCGGCGGGTTCTTTGCCCACAGCCCAATCACCAATGGCAAACTTGAAACTGAGCCCCTCGCGGTGTGCGGATTTGGCCAACTCCACCATCTTCCGATCAGCCCCCTCACGATCAGAGTCGAAGAGGATGACGATCTCGTCACCGGAATACCAGCGGGCGACAACATCCGAACGACGGAAGTTCATGGAGAACATCGCCTTGATGCGGCGATCAACCTCAGTGTATCCCAGTTCCTGATCAAGATGGTGGATCTTGTCGAGATCGATGAACGACACATAGCGGGTTCCGCGCGGCATCACCAGAGCAAACTGCAGGAAGGCCGGACGCGTGTACATCCCATAGGCTGAGTCCCAGCTCAGTTCACGCACACGCTCGTGCAAACTGTTGATCTCACGATCAAAGCCGAAGATGCGGCCAACGAGGTTGCGTAGAAAAGTGAACATGGGATCAGAATGTCTCGGCGCTATGCGTTCTGGGTGGCCCGGTCTGACGACGCGGAACAATTCTGGTGTGGAAAATATACAACGCTTAAGAAAGGATGGGGAATGCACAGGGCCCAGCGCCGGTAGCGAAGAAGCCGCACGTGGACTCGCGCACCGGATACTGGGCAACATAGGCGGCTGACCAGCGCTGGGTAAATTGGGCCGCTTCAGTCCGGGGCACCAGAGACCAGACGCTGCCGCCGAATCCCGCCCCAAAGGCAGATGCTGCCAGAGCGCCCTGTTCACGGGCCAGGCGCGCGAGATCTCGTGTCTCAGGCACTTGATTGCCCAGCAAGGTATCCGTCAGTTCCTGGGAACGATCGACGTGTTGTCCGAAGGATCGTACATCCTGGACGGCCAGTGCATCAGCCGCCTGCGTCAGGAGTTCCTCTTCTGCAAGGAAGTGGTCGAGACGAACACTCAACTCCTGCGCATCGAACCCGTCACTGCCAGCGGCGATCGCCGTGCGTAGACGGTCGACGGCTGGCGGACCTTTTGAGGTGATATCGGCGAGGTAGACGACAGGCTCAGGGTCTTGCTTCTGCCAGGCCGATACCAAGGCCCGCGAACGCAGAGACGCACGATTGTAGAGCTCCTGCGCCGCACCTGTCTTGTGGGCCACCACGCCACTGGAGCCGACGACGAAAACCAGATCATTCGGAAGTCGAATCTGTCGGATCGCCCGGGTCGGACAGTAGCTATACAGCCCGAGGTGATCCGCCGTCGAGCACAGAATGGCCGTGTGATCTTCGCTACCGCCGAAGGTACCCACACCGCGGTCACCAGCCAGGTCACCGAAGCTCTGGCCATTCTCATGTGTCCCCAGGTATTCTGCCCGGGTCAGCTCGTCCACGACGTGGGCACGGAAGCGCTCGGTCTGCTCAAGTTTGTTGATCGTAGCAAGCACGAGATAGGTCGCGATCAGCAGCGCCGACGAACTGCTCATGCCGGCCGCAACGGGCAGATCGCTGCTGAAAGCGATGTCTGCCCCCGTTCTACAGTCGGGGAAATTTCGCGCCAGACGGCGGCCAACGGTCATCGGATAGTTCGTCCACGTGCCGACGGGAACATCGAGGTTCGGGTCCAGACAGAAGGTGATTTCCTCGTCCTCATCCTGGGCAAATACACGCACCAGGTCGTCTTGGCGTGGACAAGCAACGATGCAGAAACCACGCTCGACAGCCGTCACGAGAGAATGACCACCACAGTAGTCGGTGTGTTTGCCAAGCACCTCGATGCGACCGGGAACAAAGAAAGCCAGCGCCGAGGCGTCGGACGTGCCCACGGTTTCGGCAGCGCGCGCAAATCGTTGTGGCTTGTCGCCGATCGCCGCCGCATCCAGGCCCGCCCTCCGCAACAATGCTTCGAGTCGCCGCAGATCAGCCAGTGTCTTCCAGTCAGTCATGACATTGGGTCATAGTTGTACGGAGAGCCCCTTGAGACGTTCACCGACCTGGTCGATATCGGTGCGGCTCGTCAGGTCGAGGACAGGTGCCTGCAGTGGCACGGCGCGAAAACGGATTCCTAGGGTATCAATGGCGTATTGCACCGCTGTGGGTAATTCGAGTTCATCGCGTACAGAGGGTTCGATGGCATGGCAAGCAGCAAAAATATGGTCGCCACTCAGGCGCCAGCAATTCATGCTGACTCCCAGGGGCCGGGGCAGACGCGCCAATAATTCTGGATCGGGTTTTTCGTGCACTCTGAGCATATCGCCCTCCGCGCTAACCTCCACAACGGCAAAACCGGTTATTCGTTCCGCCGGAATATTGCTCATCTCAATGAGCGCGTCGCGTTCGAAGCATGGCAACCCCGGGCCATCCAGCGCACGCATACTCTGTAGCGCTTCTAGTGGATAGTGGTTGTCGGAATTGATCACCATGAAATCATCATCGCCAACAAAGTCCTGTGCTGCCAACACTGCGTCCGCCGTCCCACGTGGATCTGTTTGTACAGCAAACTCAAACTGCAAACGCTGCGCCTCCACCTCGGTGTAGTACTTACGAATCTCATCGTGTTCTGGTCCGATGACGAGACAGACGCGCTCGAATCCGGCGTCGGCTGCAACGGTCAGGACATAGTCAAGGAAGGGACGATCGAAAGGCACCAGCGCCTTGACACCGGTTTCGGCCTGTCGCTGTTGGTCGGATCGTAGAGCTGATCCGCCGTCATCTTGACGCATCCGTTTCCCCAGACCGCGGGCCAGTACAACTACCTTGTTCACAGAGGCTCCCATGCAGAATAGAATCATGTCGGTTCGGTGTAGAAAAAGAGTAGGGCAAATGTACGGGCGATTGACGGCGCGAGACAGCGATGTAGGTTGGCACACATGCCGATCACATGTGACCCACACCTGCTGCCAGCTTCCGATTGGGACTTCGTCGTCGTCGCCGATACGCACTACTTCGCCGACCCGGACCACGCCGACGCGGATGCTGTTGCCGAGTTTCCGTCGCGCCGCGTGCAGGGCGAGCGTGCCGCCGCAGTCTGGCAAACGATCGCCGATCTTGACCCCGCCTTCATCGTACACATGGGCGATCTGGTGCAGGAATACCCGGGCCGTCCTGACTTCGATCGTGCGCAACAGGAAGCATTGGCACAGATCGATGCTGTGGGATTACGAGACCGCATCCACTTTGTCGCTGGCAACCACGACGTAGGCGATAAGCCCGACCCCACGATGCCAACACATGCCGTCACCGAGCAAGACCTGACGGTACACGAAGTGCGTTTCGGTTCAACCTATGCGCAGTGGCAACACGGCGGTCTGCGCTTTGCGAGCCTCAATTCCCAGATCCTCAATACCAACCTGCCAGCGGCTGGCCAGCAGCAGGCGTGGCTCGAAGAGTTGCTGAACGAAGATGACGACAACCTCATCCTCTTTCTGCATCTGCCACTGTATCTGCGGGATGCTCAGGATCCGCACCTGGGTCACTATGACACGGTCGCCGAGCCAGCGCGCGGAGATTTGTTGCGACGACTGCGCCATTCATCCTTGCAGCATCTGTTTGCGGCGCACGTGCATTTCCGCTTCTACGATCGGTTCGGTGTCAGAGACGGTGTGGCACAGCATTGGATCTGTGCGTCCTCCTGTTTCACGCGACCAGGATTCGGCCAGCTATTCGCCGCCCCCCCGGCACCAGAGCGAGGCCGTGACGACACGCCGAAACTTGGTTTCTACCTGTGTCGGGTACGGGCAGGGAAACTCGACGTGCACTTCGTTCCCACAGGGGATGGACGTTCTACGCATCGTCGTGCGCTGACAGTGAATTCGGGTGCTGACCGCCAACGGCTGGGGATCACGCTGACGCAGCCATTGGTCTCGCAGGCACAGGTTCCTATCGCGTATCCCTCCCTTGTTCGACAGCCTGTGCGCAACGACTACCCCTGGCTTTTGCTGCGCGAAGTGGGGGCCGGTCTCGTACGTGTACCGTGCGAAGATCTTGGCGACTCGACACAGCAATCACGTCTGCAGTGGCTACGCCAGGATGGACTGCAATTGCAGGCCGTGGCTGTAGGTCTTGGTGCTGCGGCTCAGACAGCCGTCGCCCATGCAGATGCCTTCGACCGGCTCGAGGTGCAGTTGACGGATGGGCCTGTCCCGAATGCCCAACAGCTGCAGCAATTGGGCGAACTGGATTCCCCATTGGCGCTATGTGCGATTGTCCCGGGTGATCACATTGCGGGCAAACAGCACCCTCGCACACGGGTTGGTTATCGTGCGAACGAATTGGTGCAACTGCTTCCCATCGTCTCAGAATGCGGACCGGATGTCGCCATGGTCATGTGCGCTGAGGTTCAACAAGCATTGACACCCGCCGCCCTCATAGCACCCGCAGAACTGCCGTTGCAGTTACGGCTATCCCTCGACGACGAAGCGACGGCGCCGACGTGGATCACCCGCGCCTTGATCCAGGCAGCAGCATGGCAGGCGCCGCTGTTTGTGGAGCCCCTCATCGATCTCGACCGCACGATGGACGGCGCCTCAGGTTTGCTCGATCCACTGTGTAATCCGCGTCGCGCCTTCGAGACGGCTCGCGTTCTGACGGCGTTGCTTGAGCACGTCAGACCAGAGCGCTTCGAAGTGGGTCCCGTCCAAGAGCGCATCCAGATGTCCGGCGCCAGCGCTCACCTGACAGTGTGGCCATCGGGTGCTGTCGACGAGACCAGCGCCGGACGCTGGTTCGATCTGTCCTCTGGCAGTGTCAGCCAGAGGCAGATGCCCGTCGAGGGGCGTGGACCTGTGGCCCTGCTTCAGTAGAACACGACTCAGTAGAGTGGCGATCAGGTGTTGAGCGGCGATCGTAGGTGAGGACGATCTCGTCAGTGTGATCGACCGGTTGCTCTTGCGATTGTTTGGGTTCTTCCTGCAGGTTGGCGACAGGAGGGTATTGGACCATGCAAGTACAACACTATCGGGAAGGGGCCGCGTTTGTTGAGGCGGCTGGAGACTACCTCTTCCGCGACGAAGTCATCAATGGCGTCCTGATCGGTGTCGCCGGCAGGGCCGAAGAGCATACGGCTGAGGGTCAACGGCCCTATCTGGCGACCATCGACCAGGACGATCAGATCTGCCTGGTGGCAGTCATGACTCCCCCACATCGTTTGCTGCTAAACGTCGATGAGGATTTTCATCAGCAGTGCCTGCTGGCACTTGCAAAAGACCTGTTGGCTGAGGGCCGTTCGGTTTCCGGTGTCACAGGTCCAGTAGCGGTGGCTGACGCCTTTGCCGAGATCTGGCAGGGCACGTGTGACATCAAAGTGCAGCGTGGAATGTCGATGCGGGTTTTCGAGCTGCGCCAGGTGCAGCGGCCGACAAATGTGGCCGGTCAAGCTCGATGGGCGGAGCAGACACAACTCGAGTTGTTGACGGACTGGCTCGATGCCTTCAACGAGGAAGTGCAAGAGACACCAAGACCAGATCGACAACGGTTGCGTGCGACGGTGGCGCGCAAAATCGAACGGCAGGAATTGCTGGTGTGGGAGGATGAGGGACGCCCCGTCAGTGTCGCCGGCAGGTCGCGACCGTCACCACGAGGCGCTGCCATCAACTGTGTACGAACACCCGTAGAATTCCGCCGGCGTGGCTATGCCTCTGCGTGCGTCGCCGAACTAAGCCAACGGATTCTGGACACGGGCAAGGTGTTCTGCACGCTCTTTACAGATGTGAGCAATCCAACATCGAATCACATCTACCAACAGATCGGCTACCAGCTACGGGGGCAATTTGTGCAGCTTGATTTTGTGACGTAACAGGCAGGATCTGGCACCGAATACACAAGGGGTTGTGCCAGTGATGCCTACGAACCACATTATGCGGAACAAGGCTTCCCTACCACCTACCGCCGGCTTCCCCCGCCGCGGTTAGCGGCGGCACCCACCACCGTGGTGCGGCCGAGAGCAGAGTGGATTGACGATGTCGATGTCCCGTAAGGCTCCACAGCAGGTACCCTCCACCCGCGTTCCCCTGCCGGTTTCGCTCTTGTTGTTCACTGGCGTGCTCATTTTTTGTGGCCGTATTCTTCCAGCACTGTTCTAGAACTCACCCCACGACAACCAAGACCGTGACTCTGCGAGACACAGAGTGTGGTCCGGTGTGTGTTCAGGCAGATGCCCCGGCGTACTGTCGCAGGCCAATGCGCCAGAACAACCGTGAGATCACGAGCAGTGCCACAGCCAGGCCAATCGTCAGCATGAGGTAGTCGTGGGTCAGACGGCCGATCAGGGCCTCTGCTGGAACAGTCACGGCAAATGTCACTGGCACCAGGAAGGTCAGCGCCGCCTGCAACCACCCGGGGTAAATGGTCACCGGCCAACGTGCCGCGTCATAGAGGCTGTGGAAGATCATGAAGATGTTCTCGATCCGGATGAACCAGAATGAGATCGTCGCCAGGATCAGCCAGAAACTGTAGAGGATGGCTGTTCCCGCCAGCAGGGTGATCGCAAAGATCCCCATCTGTTGCAGATCTACCTGGCGCTCGAGATGCAGCAAGGCAGCGATGGAAACGATCGGGCCAAGGATCACGTCAATCAACTGCCAGACCCTTACCTGAGATACACTCACCAAGACCTGCGCATCCTCCGGTTTGGTGAGCGTAAAATCAAGCGTCCCGTCGCGCACATCCTCGATCAGTTTTTCCATGCTCGGTCGTACTACGACGCCCAACACCCCTGTCATCAACACGAAAATTCCCAGAAGTGCGACCAACTCCGCTGGCACCCAGCCGTTGAGATTTGTCGTGTGTTCATAGATGACGGCGACCCCTGCGAGGGCCACCACCAGATTCATGATCGACTTGCCCAACTGAATCCAGAAATTGGCGCGATACTGCAGTTCGTACAACAGACCGATACGCAGATAGATGATGAACAGTCGCAGGAAACGCATGGGTGGTTTCCTCAGGCACCGACGGCAGAATAGCGTGCCGAGGCTCGACTCCAGACCAGATGGACTGTCAACCAACCCAGACCAATCCAGAGTATTTGCATGAGGAAGCCATCCATCACCTGTTGGGGTGTCAGCCGACCCATCACCAACTCAACGGGAAAAGCGAGCATGAGTTTGAAGGGCAGAGCATTGGCGATCGTCTGACCCCATGTTGGCAGCAGCGAGATCGGCGCCATCCGGCCGGCGAGAAAGAAGAACAGGGCCATGTAGAGATTGTTGAGACCCGATGTGTCCGTGATCCAGAAGGCCAACAGGGCCAGGGACCACTCAAAGAAGAATCGCACCAGAAAGGCGAGTGCGATCGCAGGCCCAAGAGCGAGCCACATCCAGGGGTCCGGTGTCAACGTCGGTTCGAAGAACCACCACAACAGTGCTGTCACAGGTACGACGATGGCCAGGGAGAGGACCTTGTAGGCCATGTTTTGGATGATGTCACGATGAAAAGGATGCAGTGGTTGCACGAGCAAGGAGTTGAAGGAGCCCGAACGCACACGATATCCCATCTCCCACATGTGCCAAGAGAAGGTCGCGTGATTGACGACCATCATGATCAGGAAATAGGCGGACAAGGACCCCGCATCGAAATCGCCTACTCTGCCACCTTCGGTCTCTGCCACCGTCAGCCACACAACCAGATAGATCACGGGCTGTAGTACGAGCCCAATCAGCCAGATCACGACGGCCGCTCGATACTGGAACATGACCGCCAGTTCGATCTTGAACAGGGTACGGTAGATATCGCCGAACCACGCTCTCATGATGTGGCGGATGCGTCCGGTGCTGAATCAGAGTCGACCTGAGCTTGTTGGCTAAAGACCCGTTCGATCACCTCTTCAATCGGTGGATCTTCAACCGTTAGATCGATGACGGGCAAATCTGCCAGCAAACGGCCCGTTGTTGCCGCCGTTAGCTCTTTGGGCACCGTCAGGGTGACGCGATTGCCTTCCGAATGCACGACCTCTGCGTAATCCGACAGATCCGCTTCTTCTGTTTCGAGATCAACGACGATCGTTTTGTGCGGCGAAAAACTTTGCACGAGATCATCTAGCTGACCATCAAACAGCAACTGTCCATGGTGGATGACGACAACTCGCTCGCACAGCGCCTCGACGTCTGCCATGTAGTGAGAGGTCAGCAGCACGGTCGCGCCTGTGGTTCGATTGTATTCTGCAACGAATGTGCGGATCCGACGTTGCATCGTGACATCAAGGCCGAGGGTCGGCTCATCGAGGAACAGGATCCGCGGTCGATGCAGTAGTGCCGCCGCCACCTCGCACTTCATACGCTCGCCTAGTGACAGATTGCGAACCGGCTTGTCGAGCAGTTGGGCCAGATCGAGCAATTCGACAAGCATGTCGACCGTGTCGGTGAAGGCAGGGCGCTGTAGCCGATAGATGGCACGATTCCGTTCAAAGGAGTCTGCCACGGGTATGTCCCACACGAGTTGGTTTCGGTTGCCCATGACCAGGGTGATCTGGCGTAGGAAATCACGTTGTCGACGAAAGGGCTTGAAGCCCAGCACCTCGACCTGGCCAGCAGTTGGCTGCAGCAGACCCGAAAGCATCTTCAGGGTCGTCGTCTTGCCAGCGCCATTGGGGCCGAGGAAGCCGACAATCTCTCCTTCCGCAAGCTCAAAGCAGACATCCTTCACCGCTTCCACATCTCGGGAACGGCGATGAAACAGGCTCTTGGCCGCATTCAGCAGCCCTGGATCGCGCACGGGGACCGTATAGGTCTTGGTCAGTTTGTCACATCGAATCGTGGTCATGTGCGGGCAAGCACGCTCGGACGAGGGTCACTGTCAATTGGATAGGAATGGTTCATCCCATGTGCGGTCCCTGAACATCGAGATCGGCACACAGGACCTGGGCCGCGTTGTAGCCCGGCAGACCGGTGATGTTGCCACTCGGGTGGCAGCAGGAACCACACAGATACAGGCCTTGCAGATGGCCGCGATAGTGTCCAGCCCCGGGAAAGGGTCGATTGTAGCCTACCTGACCGTGTGACAGGGCACCCACCAGCAGATCCCCATCCTGCATATTTGGGAGGTGACGAGGGATATCGGCCGCTGTGCGAACAAAGTGATCCAGGACCTGACCCTGCAGCCCCGGTGCATAGCGCGACCACGTATCCAGCATCTGCTCACCATGCGTCTTGCCATAGACATCCCACGTCGACGCATCTCCGTGCAAATGGTAGGGCACTTTCTCCCACATGAAAGCCGTGTGCTGCCCCGCCGGTGCCTGGCTGGGATCGAATACGGTCGGACAGGATCCCCACATCACAGTGGGTGGAATCTGCTCTTGTTCGTGAGCTAAAACCATCGCGTCGAAATCCGCTGGTGATTCGAGTCCCAGAATCACCATGAATGCGTCGTGTAGATGCTCGGCTTGCTGTGCCGCGGCATATCGCGGCGGGGAGTCCAGATTCAGATACAAGCCGAAGAGGGGGGCCAGCAGGTTGTAACGAAATTCACTTGCTGCTTGTCGCCAGGGGGCGGGTAGCAGCGATGCATCAAGAAGCTCGAGAAAAGTCTGCTGTGGATTGAGACCTGACGCGATGAAGTGACGCGCGCCGATTTGCTCACCTTCTGCGGTTTCTACCCCGATCACACGCGGTGGGTCTTTTTTGCCGTCCACGAGGATGCGCTTGAGAGAGGTATCGGTGCGCACGCAGCCCCCACTCGACTCCACCACTCGCAACAGGGCCTGGGCCAGGCCCGCCGAACCGCCACGACACATCTGTGCCTTGGTGCGTGATGCGAGCAGAGCGGGAATGTGATGACCAAAACCGGGTGCCCGCAGATCCACTTCCCGCAGACCATTGAAGAACAAGAGACCCGCCTGAATCGCCGGATGGGTGAACTCCTGTTCGACAAAGTGCCGCGGCGACATGGTTGCCACCTCCAGCAATCGACGACCCGCGGCAGTTGCTGCCAGCGCATGCTGTCTCTCCTGCGGCTCGCGCGGTGGGCGCTGGGCCTCGGGAATGAGAATGTCGTCGACGATTTCCCGGAAGTCCTCCGCCCACACGCGCAGGCGCTGAGCGTCTGCTTCGCTCAGCTGCGCGAAGGATTCCGCCGTCCGCTCGAGATCCGTCCACCACTCGATGGCCGTATTATCTGAGAGTAACATGGCCACATTGAGTTCGGGTTCCAGATACTGGGCCCCGTGGGAGTCCAGTCCCAACTCCTGATACCAGGGCATGTTGGTGATCGCCCGATGGTAGAAGGAATGGGTGTTGTGCAGGAAACCAGATCCCGCGGGCCATTGTTCTGTCCGCAGACCGCCACCGACAGTGGGTCCAGATTCAAGACAGATGACTTCGAAACCAGCACGACTCAGGTACGCTTGCAGCACAAGGCTGTTGTGGCCTGCACCGAGAATGATCCCGTCGTATTCAACGTCAGGCACGTGGAGATAATCTGTTGCAAAGGGGTTGGCTGATTTGCGTCATGGATATATTCACTGTTTGCGGGACAGACCTGGTGGTGACGGCTGTCATCGACACCGATAGAGACGATCGGAGATCCTTGTGTGTCAGATTCACTATGCACGCTCCTGTTCTTACATAGATTGAAGTCGAGTTAACCAATGCGACGATGGATCCTGATCTGTGGGTGGTTGTCCGCAACCGCCAGTATGGCGCAAGAGGCGCCGGCCGTCGAGGTCTATCCATTTGGCTCGGTCGATCTGCTGATGACAAGTAGCTCGGGACGTGGGGTCGAGGTCAATCGGCTGCGGCGTGGTGACAGCCCCTTGTCGCACCTGCAAGCGAATCTTTTCGCCGATATCGTTGTCGGCGACGATCTGACCATTTTCAACCAGATCACCATCGACCCCTCTTCAGGTGCCACGACGAGTTCTTTCCTGCGAACCTGGGCCCAGTGGCGCTTGATGAGTAACACCCACAGCGATCTGCATGTTCAGTTTGGCAAGATCCCCACTCCCTTCGGCCATTTTACCGAACGCGCCTACTCCGACAAGAATCCCCTCCTCGGCCAACCTCTGATCTATCAGTACTTCAGCTCCCTCCGTTCAAATCAGCTGCCTGCAGACAATGCGGACCTGTTGTCACAACGTGGATCGGGTAGTGGTGGTTTCGCCGGTTATGAAGGGGGTGGATCAGAGTCTGCCCGCAGTGGTCTGCCCCTCGTCTACGACAGTTGTTGGGATTACGGCGGCGGCCTGATCGGTTCGGTCTGGCGCTTTGAATATCTGCTGGCCGTGACGCAAGGAACTCTGTCGGATCCCAGTTCAAATGCCATCGACAGCAACGACGGCGTGCAATGGGCTGCTCGACTCGGATTCGTCCCCTTCACAGGTGGCTTGATCCGTTTCTCCTGGGCGAAGGGGCCTTATCTGGACCGCGTCGTCGGACCGGCTCTGGCTGACAGCGATGAAGTGGAGGACTACGAACAGCGGATTGTTGGTGTTGCCCTCGAATATGAAATTCGACATCTGATCGTGATTGCCGAAGTCACCCGCAATCGGTGGGAATCTCCCTTTATCACAGATGCTGCCGGCCGCAAACAAGACCTGAAGGTTGATGGCGCCTACATCGAAGCTCGTTACAAGCTCGCACCGGGTCTGTTTGCCGCAGGCAGATGGTCCGCCCTGCGCTTCGGCCGCATTGATGACGGTTCAGGCCGTAGCCATCGCGTGCGTTGGGATCGCAGCGCCGATCGCCTGGATCTGAGTGTCGGCTACTGGATCACAGATGGCGTGTTGGCGAAGGGCGGAATTCAACTCAATGACTTGCACGCGGCGGCGGCCTACGATGAATCCGATCACGTCGTCGGCTTGAGCCTGACGGTGGGGTTCTAGAATGTCGCCGCCTTCTGTGATGTCACCAGCACGGGTACATCGACAGATCCGTTGGCTGCTTGTGGGCATCGCCAGTTGCCTGTGTGCGACGGTGAGCAATGGCTTCGCCGAGACGCAGCAGGCGGTGGTGTATGGACTGGTTTCTCTACAGGAAACCGACCCACGGCAGCGACCTCCTCGTTACTACAGGGGGCCCTATCGCTCCGCTCGCGACACAGTCGCCGCAGAATCCGCGCTGCAGAGTGTCATCATCTATTTAGCGGATGTGAGTCCTCCCAAGGATGGATGGTCCGTCGGGCCCAGACATCAAATGGCGCAACGGCATGACACCTTCATCCCGCACGTTCTGCCCATTCTGGCGGGCTCTTCTGTCGGATTCCCAAACCAAGACGATTACTACCACAATGTGTTTTCTGTCGTGGCCGGTGATCGCTTCGATCTGGGACGATTCGGTGAAGGCCGTTCACAGATGCAGCGCTTCGACGAGCCCGCCATTGTCGTGGTACGCTGTGAAATCCATGCTGGCATGAAGGCCTATATCGTCGTACTCGACAACCCTCATTTCACCAAGACCGACGCGGATGGGCAATACCGCCTGCACATCCCCGCTGGCACACACCGACTCGTGGGCTGGCATCCGACACGAGGTCGGGTAGAACACTTGCTGCAAACGGCACCGGGTGATTCGGTGCGGATTGATCTGCGGCTGTGACCTCGGTCGGCTTCCGCCGGCGGTTGGGGTTTTCTCTACGCGACCGCCTTCTCGCGCTCAACCTGGGAACTGTTCTGATCCTGGTGCTGCTGTCCCTGGTTGTGATCAACACCTTTGCACGTCGGCAAATTCGGCGCGATGTGGCTCAGGATCTGGTGCAAACGGGCACGGTCTTCACGCGCTTCATGCAGGTGCGTGCTCAGTGGCTGCGAACTCAGAGTCTCGTTGTCGCTGAAGATCCGAGATTCTCCGCTGCCCTGGACGTACCTGATGTTGATCTGGAAGCGCACGCACGCACCGTAGGTAGTGAAGCGAAACGATTTCAGGGCGTACTCGGTAGCGATCTGTTCATTGTCACCAATCGATCAGGTACTGTTTTATCTCGACTGGAGCTGCAGCGGCCAACCCACATCGACTCGCGCCTGGAGCGCGGCCCGGGGCAACTGTGGCACGTGGATGGCATGGCACTGCACGTTGTGGAAGTTGCCGTCCAGACCTCTGACGAGGTCCACGGCAGCCTTGTCGTCGGCTTCATCAGTCCCTTCGATCCGCAGCCGGTGTCGCAGCTACTTACCAAAATGGCTGCTGAGACAAGTGTTCTCGAACGCCTCCAGGACGGCAGCATCCAAGACCTGCTGTGGGATCTACAGGTAACATTCGTACCCGGCGTCGCCGCCATTCTGGGTCCAGATGGTTCGGTCCTCGACATGCTGTTGTGTCGAGCCAGCCACGGTGAGCAGTTGGGGGAAGAACGGGCAATCGCAGAGGCCCTGGCAGGACGGCAGCATATCGGACTACGAACCGAAGGCGGACGCTTGTTCCAGACGGTCTCCGTTCCCGTCTGGTCGCCGGATGGGTTGCTCGGATCTTTGCTGACGGGGTTTGAAATCGACGATCAGCTTGCCCTCGGGGTGGAGGATATGACGCACTCTGAGGTTAGCTTTTTTACTGACGCCGGACGCCTCGTCGCCTCGACGTTGCAAGGACAAGATCGCGCCGCCCTGACAGCGTCCCCTGCGAGTGACACACCCTTTGAGAGCGACGTCGGTGACGAGACGTTCCTGTCTTTGGCGGGCAGTTTTGGCATTGGCGAGGGCGTGGGCGGAACCTTCCTCATTCAACGCTCCCTCGACGAAGCCTATGACTTCCTCTATACCCTCGAAGAGTTGTTGCTGCTGGTTGCCCTTGTCGTCATTCCCCTGGCGACGGCCGCCAGTTTTATCGGAGCTCGTCGTCTCACGCAACCTGTAGAAGCCCTGGTGGACGGCACGCGGGCCTTGGGTGCGGGTAATCTCGATCACAGAATCGACATCACGTCACGCAGCGAGTTAGGTGAGCTCGCTTCGTCTTTCAATGTGATGGCGCAAGATCTGCAGCAATCACGGCAGACCTTGGTCGAGTCTGAAAAGCTTCGCGCCCTGGGAGAGATGGCAGCCGGTGTCGCTCACAACTTCAACAATCTGCTCACCGTCGTTGTTGGCAATGCGGAACTGATCAATCTGCATGACGACATTCCTGAAGGGATCCGCCAGGAGACACGAGGGATCCTCGAATCAGCTCGTCGCTGCTCTGCCATCGTGCGTCGGATACAAACGTTTGGTCGGCCCATCGATCTGGAAGTGCGCGAGCAAGTGGACCTTGCGGAACTGAGTCGTGACGTCATCGAGCTCACACGGCCGAAGTGGAAGACTGAGCCCGAGCGCGATGGCCGACGCATCCGCGTAGATACCAACCTGGTTGCTGTGCCTGCCATTCTGACGCAGGGTTCGGCGTGGGAGGAGATCCTGTCGAATCTGATCTTCAATGCCGTCGACGCAATGCCCGATGGCGGCCTCATCACCTTGTCCACAGAAGTTGTGGGATCTGAGTTGATGGTGGAGGTGCGCGACACCGGCACCGGCATGGATACGGCAACTCGGCAGCGAATCTTTGATCCCTTCTATACGACCAAGGGCAAACAGGCTGGTACCGGCTTGGGTCTCAGTACCGTATGGAGTCTGGTTCAGCATCTGGGTGGCCGGGTCGAAGTCGACACGGAGCTTGGCCAGGGCACGGCGTTCCAGTTGTTCGCCCCGCTGGATGTTGCCGTCGAGCAAGCATCAACGGAGCACGTCGCAGTCTCTGCCCCGTCTGCAGGTCTCGATATTCTTGTCGTCGATGATGAACCTCAGGTGCTCGAACTCGTCCCACCACTGCTGGAGGGCCATCACATCGTCATCGCCCGCGGTGGGTCGCTCGGGTTGGAGATCGCCGCAAACCAAGCCTTCGACGTGGTCCTGAGTGACTGGGTGATGGATGAAGCATCAGGTCTGGAGATTGCCGCAGCGGCTCGGCAGCAGCATGCCGCCGCGGTGATTGTGCTGATGACAGGATGGGCCTTCGATGCAGAGCAAGTGGAGGGCGGTCACTTGGTCGACCTCGTACTGGCGAAACCCTTCGAACGCGACACAGTCATCGAACGGGTGCAAGCAGCTTGTCAGCTGGTGGAGTCACGGCGCTCGGCAGCGACAGGCACCGACTGAGCAATGGGGCGCTCTACTTCTGACAGCAGGCGCTGGCGCAGTTCGTCCAATGGAAATGCAGGCCCGGGATCGACCTTCCGTTGCGGCGACACTTCCTCGTGGCCGAGGATGTATTGGATAGGGTAGGAGGACCGGAGCAGGCGACACAGATCCTCGACCACTGCCAGTTGCCCAGGTGGATAGCTGTGCCACCAGGTTGATACATCTTCGTGGCGGTGCACACCGGCCACCGCGTCTGCTCTATCAATCTCGCGCTCGAACCAGGTGTACAACCGGCCTTGCCGCTGCTCAAGGCGACCGGCATTGTCGATCTCGATACCGAGACTGAACTGATTCAGTTCGCTGCGCGTTTCCCAGCTCGAGCGCCCCGCATGCCAGCCAATCGTGTCGAAGGGCAACAGTTGCGTAATCTTGCCGTCACGCCCCACCACCAGATGCGCAGACACCTTCCGCAGCGGATCGGACAGGATACTGATCGCGGAGGCGGCGGAACCACATGCCGTGTAGTGGAGGATAAGCGTGTCAGGCCCGCCCGCGTCGAACATCCCGGAGTGATTCGGCGAAGAAAGGTGCTCTACCTGTTCGCCCACGAGACGGCCACCCTCGATCCTCATGCACGCCGCTCCACCCGTGGCATCGCTGCCAGCGGCGTCTCTTGATACCAATCGAAGCGATTGAGCGGTAAGCCGGCACGTCCCTGAGCAGACTGCTTGACGAAGAGAGTCTGGAAGACGGAGATGTAGCCGCGATCAAACCAGTGAGCTACAGCCGACAGGTACAGTCGCCAGATGCGATAGGTGCGCTCATCGACTTCGCCCAACGCGGCGCTTCGATGCGCCGCCAGCCGCCGCGCCCAGTGGCGCAGCGTTTGCGCATAGTTCTCACGCAGACTTTCTACATCGCGTGTTTCGAAGTCGTGTGCTTCGGCTGCAGTCATCAGTTTCGTCATAGAGGGCAGATCACTGTCTGGAAAGACGTACGTCCTGATGAAACCCTTCGTGGTTTTCACCGGACGACCGGGCAAATCAGCGATGCCATGCAGGAGGAATGCACCCGCCGGCTTGAGCAGACGATACACTGTCCGCAGATATTCGTCGAGCCGTTCGCTGCCCACGTGTTCGATCATGCCAACACTCACGATCTTGTCAAAACTCTCGGATTCTGGAAGTTCACGATAGTCAACGACGTGGGCGATGCACCGATCTGCGATTCCTGCGTCGGCGAATCGGGCGTTGGCCTCATCGGCCTGCGGTTGACTCAAGGTGATCCCAACGCCTTCCACCCCGTATTCCTCTACCGCATGTCGCAGTAAGCCGCCCCAGCCACAGCCAATATCCAGCAAGCGCTCACCGGGACGCAGGCGCAGTTTGCGACACAACATGTCAAGTTTTCGCAACTGGGCGCGATCTAGATCATCATCGCCTTCGGCGAAATAGGCGCAGGAATACACCATACGTTCATCCAGCCACAGACGATAGAATTCGTTGCTCACATCATAGTGATGGGTCACGGCCTGTTTGTCGCGCTCGATGGAATGTGCCGACCCCAGCAATTGTGCCTCGCGCGTCTCCCGGGTCGACTCAGCAGGCAACTGGATCAGTCGCCAAATGAGTCTGAGCTTCTGCCGTATAGATAGTTTCATGCCGATCAGGCGCCGGGAAAGGGGCACGGTCCTCTCGAAGTCCCCTTCCAGGTCAAATACTCCCTCGATGTAACAACGAGCGAAGTTCTCCTCCGTCGGCGAGAGCAACATGCGTCGCAAGGCACCAGGACTTCGCAGGGCAATCGTAAAACTCGCCTCGCAGCCGGGCGCTGGACCCCAGGTAACGGAGTCCCACAGTCGAATGGCGAAGTCGCGTGGTTCAACTTGTCCAAAAATGTCGTCGATGATGGAGAGTGCTGTTTCTGTCACGGTCTGTGAAACAGAGTGGATCATCTCTACAATCTGGCCTTTGTTGTCCCCGCCACCGCACCGTGAGCGAGGGAGTGAGCAGCGGCAGCCATCGCTGCGTACTATTGGGCGCATGAGTCTCTCAACTGCGCCAGCTCACCATCACCTGCCCATCGAGGTCGAACTTCGTGGACACACCTTCGAGTGCGTGACCACCTGGGGTCTGTTTCACCCAAAAGGTATCGACGCCGGCACGCGCTTGTTGATCGATCTAATCGACGTGCCGCCTGATGCTGACTGCCTCGATCTGGGATGTGGATGGGGGCCCATCGGCCTATGCCTGACACGGCTGGCCCCGCAGGGACAGGTCCAGCTGGTAGACAAGGACTTTGTTGCCATCGAATTCGCAAGCCACAACCTCGTTGCCAATCGCTGCAACAATGGTCGTGCCTTTCTGTCGAATGGTCTCCATCATGTGGAAGCGACGGCCTCATTTGACCTGATCGCTTCCAACATTCCTGCCAAGGTTGGTGGCGAACTGCTGGACTATTGGATGGCAGAAATGCACCAGCGGCTTCGCCCAGGGGGTCGTTTGTGGGTCGTCACCGTGGCAGGACTCAAGGACTACGTCAAGCGGGTCTTTCGGGAACACTTCGGCAACTATCGGAAGGTGAAGCAGAGCCGGACCCACATTGTCGCCTATGCTGAACGGGAGCCCTGAGGCGCGGGGGCGAATCCCGTCCCGCGTCTGCCTCAAGACGCGTCACTGGCCGAGCATCACCGGGCGGCATCAGTCCGGCATCTGGCCCTGGTCAGATTCTGCTTCGGAATCGATCAAGTCGATCTGCGTCAATAGCTGACTGATCTCATCGAAAAGCGCCGTAAAGAGCCGACCACCCAGATGCGCGAGATCCGCCGTGAGTGGTCCTTGCTCGAAGATGGCGGCAAAACACCCACCCATCGTGCCGGCCAACCCCGTCGTCCCTTCCGCTTGTTCTGTGAAAGCTCGATAGGTCTCAAGGCGTTCCTGCATCATCTCCCAAGCGTCCTCGTCCACTTGCCGCAGACTTGCGACGTACTCGTCCCTGAGCCGATCCTCCACATCGCTACCGCCGAGGCCCACCTGCAAGGCCAACTCGACGGCGAAGGCTCGTGTGTACAACAACTCAACCTGAAGCTCTTCAGGCGTCACGCCGAGCGGTTCCGACAGGGCATGAACTGCCTGTGCTTCACCCGCACCCGGCTCGATCACCGTCTGCAGGAGCAGATGACTCAGTTGGCTGGTGGTTACTTGTCGGCGCACTGGAATCGTCATGGTTGGTTGCTTTCCGTTGCCCAGTGGCGAGCCGCTAGCTATGCTACCGGTCCCGGCGTGCCGCCGCTCCCCTATCCGGCTCTTGCAATGCTTCAGTATCTACAACGAGGCGAAGTCCTCGAGATTATTCTCAGTGCCGAGGTCATTTTCACCGCCGTCTTCACGTTGGCGTTGTTCATCGTCGTGCACGCCGTGCTCACCTTCCTGCGTCAAAGTGGCGACCTTTATACGCGGTTGGCACAGATCGATGCAGATCTCAGCGTCCTGCACGCCAGCATCCCCGGCAAATTGGAACGAATTACCCAACGGCGCCGCGAATTGGAGCCGCTGCAGGCAGACTTTCGCTTGATCCAGGCCTACTACGCTCGGTTGCAGCATCTGGAAAGGAAGTCCATTGAAGCAGAGATGGAGGCGGTAAAGGAAGAAGAATCCGATAAGGACAATCGGATTCAGCGCCAGAGGCTCGGGCTCGATCGATTTATTTAGCTAAGTATTGTGGAGCCTGGGAACCGCCAGCCCTAGAAGATGAGACCTGTCCCCATGTCGGCGACGATCTCTCCTGCCTGCTGATCGACATAGCCGTCAGCGGTGATTCTACTTTCCAAATAATAAATCCGCTCCCACCCCATGGGAGTGTAGACGAGGAAGCGCACACGTCCTGAGCCATCTTCATCGGTGCGCGCCGTGGGCGCATATTCCTCTGGCCGGCGCAAATCGTTCACCTTGCGTCCTTTTGCAAGTTCTGCGTCGAAAGCGTTCTCGGTGAAGATCGGAATCGATTCGAGCCATTCTGCGGCGTAACGGCTCACACGCAGCGACCACATCTCAATGATGAAATACGCATACTCGAAGGCGCCCGCCGGGGTGTTTTCATAGACCAGATACTTATATAGCTGCTCGACGAGTTCGTCTCGATCAGGCACAACGCCTTCGTAGAAAGGCAGCCACGAGTCATCATCGGCGGGGCGAGCAAAGGGGCGAATGGGAAGTTCAACCCCGTCGGTGGATGTTTCCACCATGTAGTCGAGGATATAATTCTTCCGCGTGTTCACCCGGGGAAAGATTGCCAATAGCGCATTGACATCGTCAGGGGGGCTTGACGGATGCGGCCGATCGCGAAATTGCTGAACCTGCGTGTGCAGGTGTTCGGCCGTCTCTGAGGGGATGTGTTCAAACATTAGGTATCGTCGTCCAGAATGATCGAAGATAGCCCGGTATCGCGTTGACAACAAGCAGGCATGCGGCTACTGTTGCGCCTTCGCGCACAGCGAGTTAGAGCACAGATTCTTGCGGATCGGACGCGGTGGACAGCAACGAGGAACTGCAGCAGCTGCGACAACGGGTGGCCGAACTAGAGCGGTCAGAAGCTGCCCAGAAACAGGCCAGCGACGAACTGCGCCAGCGAGTAGAAGAGCGAGCCGCTGATCTTCGTTCCGTTGACGAGTCTCTGCAGCGAGAGTCTGCCGAGCGACAGCGTAGTGAAGAACGCTTCCGCAATATCTTCGAATACTCCAACGATGCGATTCTCGTGTTCGATCCAGATCATGACGTGATACTGGACGCCAATCCCCGTGCCTGTCACCTACTCGCCTACACTCGAGAGGAACTTGGCAATCTGAGTCTCGGGTCACTGTTTCCGGCCGACCTGGCGCGTCTCCAGTCCTTTGCCCTCGCCGTTGTTGAGGACGGTTTCGGCTGGATGGATGAGATCCGCTGTCAAACACGCACCGGCGATCAACGCGATGTGGAGTTGTCCGCCTCGGAGATTCCCCACGGCCCTCAACGCACCTGTGTGTTGGCCCTGATGCGGGATATTACCGCGCGCAAGCACACCCAGGCTCAGGTACTGGCATCGCTTCAGGAAAAGGAAGTTCTGCTGCGTGAGATTCACCATCGCGTGAAGAACAACCTGCAGGTTGTGTCCAGCCTGTTCGACCTGCAGACACCGCACACGCAGGATGTGGCAGTGCAAGAAATGTTGCGCGAATGTCGCAACCGTGTGCGCACGATGGCAGCCATCCATGAGGCCCTGTATCGCGACGATGATCTGGCTCGCGTCGACTTTGGCAGTTATGCGCAGCAACTTGCGCAGCAACTGATCCGCTCTTTTGGATTGGGCGCACGCGTGCGGCTACAGATGCGGGCTCAGGACGTTCACCTGGACATCGACCATGCCATCCCCTGCGGCCTCATCGTCAATGAACTGGTCACCAACGCCCTGAAGTACGCGTTTCCCGATCCCCAGCAGGGCGAGATCATTGTCTCACTGCAACGCGATCCAGACGAAGCACAGTGGCTGATCCTACAGGTTGAGGACGATGGCATCGGTTTGGCGAAGGACCTCGATATCGAGCGCGTCACCACCCTGGGCCTGCGACTGGTAAGGTCGTTGGTCGGTCAGTTGCGTGGCCGCCTGCAGCTGGGAACCGGTCAGGTGGGGACACGACTGAGCGTTCGTTTTCCACGCCCGAAGGAATCTACCCACGCTTCGTGAGTCGGCTGCGACGGCATCGCGCCGCCCGCGCCCTTCAAGGCGCGCGGGCGATGCGATCAATTCGCCGTTCCGGGGGCCGCCTGGTCTACAGTAAGTCGAGGACCTGGCGAGAACTAGCGAAGGCTTGTGTGAGCATGGCACGGGACGAACCCGACAGAATCTGAGACCGTGCCAGGCGCGATGACTCATAGGCAATATCGGCGTCGCGAACTGCAGACTCAGAGGCCACCATGTTTTCGATTTCGTTTTCCGAAAACTCGATGCTGTGGTCGAGGCGGTTGATGAGTGCGCCGATGCGACCACGTTCCTGCGACAATCTGTTGATAGCAGTGTCGATCTTTTCCATCGCTAAGCGGGAACTGGCTTGCGAACTCAAGGACGTCTTGCCCAGATCGAGCAAATTGCCGGAAGCACGCAGATCGGCTAGATCGAATTCGACGAGGTCTGCGTCGCCTGTAGATGGCCCGACCTGAAAGCTGCCACCACTGGCGGCTTCAATCACCAGACTCTTGCCATCCAGATCACCGCTGGCGTATTCGCCGACACCAGTGAGCTTTGCAGCCCCCGTCCCGGCGAGGGTGAGTTGGACACCGAGGCGGTCGAAATTGGCGATCACTTTTGTTCCCTCAGCCACGTGGTCTCCATCAAGCAGCACACCCATGTCAATCGTCTGCGTGATCACCCCATTGCCTAGAGTAATCTGGTCGTCGGTGGCACTGTCGGTGAATTGGTACGCAGCTACATCGGCACCAGACAGACGCACGGCGGCAACGCCTGTATCGGTGGCATCCGTGAAGGCCGTCGATGTGGCCTTGTCTACCTCGGCAAAACCTGCGAGCAGCACCTGACCATTGTACACGGTCGCCTGCGCGATTCGATCGATCGCGGCCGTCGCCTGATCGAACTCGGAGGTGAGGACTTCACGCTGCTTGTCGGTGAGATGGCCGTTGGCAGACTGCGTCGCCAGCGTGCGCATGCGCTGCAACAGAGAAGTCGACTCCTGCAGTGATCCTTCGGCTACTTTGAGAAGATCGGTTCCCTGCTCTGCGTTCTTCACATTCTGACTCAGACGAGTCACCTGGGCGCGAAATCCTTCAGAGATTGAGAGCCCCGCCGCATCGTTCGATGCCCTCTTAATGCGCAGACCTGAACCGATGGCTTCAAGGTGACCTTCCTGGCTGGATTGATTGCGACCAATCCGATGGCTGACGTTCAGCGCCGCAATATTCCGATTAATCGACAAAGGCATGGGGGACACCCTTCAGCTTCGCGTGTGTTTGGTCCGTCGACACACGACTTGGTATGAAACAGTCCTAAACAGTTATTCGTAAAGCTATGGAAATACTTGAGTTACAATCCTTCTTCCCCCCTTGTCATCGGGTCTTGTGCGAGATGCTTGAGTTTTTTTTCGGGCAAAAAAAGTGCCCCTCAGCACGATGTGCCGGGGGCTGCCCCTCTGGGCGGACAACTCGGATGGGTGCCGCAGTTAACCGGTCTTAGTCTTCAGCTGCCGTTTCGGCTTCTGCTCCGAGCAACTGGTCGATGCCACTGGCCTCGTCGAGAGACAATTGGGCGACAGATGTGGGGTGGACACCCGTTCTTTTAGCGACTCGGTCTGACCACGATTCTTCGAGATTTTGCAGATATCGGGTCGCCGCCGTGCGCTCATGACCTTTCTGCGAAATCAATCTCTCGTAGACCGCCTCACCGATCAGTCCATCTTCCCGTGCCTGGCGTAATAACTCGGCATCCTGACGCAATTCGCTGAGGCGACGCAATTGGACCATCATGTCCTCTTCGAGGCGTCTGAGGGAGCCATCGATCCGGGCACTGGCCGCCATACGCTTGGCTTGATCAAGATCGTACTCATGTTCGAATCGCAGGTGTCCATTGAGGCCACGCAGCGACACACGTTTGCCGCACTCTGGACATACAACTTGTAGATCTGCCATACCTCAATATTTGCGTAAAGGTTTGTTTTCGTTCCAAATATACGAATCCCCTTCAATCCTGCCCGATACACCTTGACCACAGTTGCAGCCGCCGATAGCTTGCTGAAGCATGCTTGAGATCAAACATCCATATCTGCTATTCCTGGGGGATGCAGTCGATCAATTGGCTGCCAAGACCGCTGATGGCGTCGCCCGCTGGCGTCCAGAATGGTGTCTTGGCCAGTTGCGTCTGCCTGGGTGTGCTGCGGATGTAGGTCTACCCGACATGTCGGTGCAGGAGGCACAGGAGCGCGGCGCCAGAACCCTGGTCATTGGTGTGGCCAACCGTGGCGGCATCATCTCCGACGTCTGGATGGAGACCCTCCTTTCTGCTCTGGATGCTGGATTCGACATCGCCAGTGGTTTGCACAATCGGCTCGGACTCCTGCCAGCGCTCGCCGACAGAGCGCAGAGACTGGGTCGGGAACTGGTCGATGTCAGGTATCCGGAGCTGGAACTGCGTGTGGCCCATGGCGAGGCGCGATCGGGTCGACGCCTGCTTACGGTCGGCACCGATTGTTCATGCGGTAAGATGTTCACTGCCTTGGCCGTGGAACGCGAGCTCCGGGCGCGCTCGCGCAAGGCCACGTTCCGGGCGACTGGCCAGACAGGCATCCTCATTGCCGGGACCGGCGTGTCCGTCGATGCCGTCGTCGCCGACTTCATCTCTGGTGCGACAGAGCAACTGGCCCCCGCCAACGATGAAGACCACTGGGATCTGATCGAGGGTCAGGGATCCTTGTTTCATGCCAGCTATGCAGGTGTCTCGCTGGGACTGTTACATGGCGCGCAAGCTAATGCCCTGATTATGTGCCACGAACCCACACGTACGCATATGCGTGGACTGCCGCAGCAGGCGCTGCCGTCACTACAGGAGTGCATCGACCTCAACCAGCGGTGCGGCCAATTGACGAATCCCGGCTGCCGCGTAGTGGGTATTTCGCTCAACACATCACAGTTGGCAGACGCCGACGTTGAGCAGACGTGTCTTGCCATCGAGAAAGAGACAGGCCTGCCCACGGTAGACGCCTATCGTCACGGCGCTGGCCGTCTTGTCGACGCCCTTCCTGCGTAAGGAAAATCACCATGGACATGCGTCTGCGCAGCGAGGTCTATCCTCTGGCAACGACGTTCACCATCTCCCGGGGGTCCAAGAGCCAGGCTGATGTGGTCGTCGTCGAAGTTGAAGCGGGTGGCCACCTGGGTCGGGGTGAGTGTGTTCCATATCCTCGCTATGGTGAAACCGTCGAGGCAGTACTGACGACGCTTGAGGAACTCCGGCCCGCTGTGGCCCGTGGTCTCGATCGCCCCACCCTCCAACAAACACTTCCCGCTGGCGCGGCACGCAATGCCTTGGATTGCGCCTTGTGGTCCTGGGAGGCGGCCCAAGCCGGTTGTCGTGTTTATGAGCTGTTGCAGGCACCTACGCCGACACCGGTTACCACAGCCTACACGTTAAGTCTGGGAACACCGACGGCGATGGAGGCAGCTGCAGGCGAGCAGTCGAACCGGCCGCTTCTCAAACTGAAACTCGCGGGTGACGGGCTCGACAGCGAGCGGGTGGCGGGGGTACGTCGCGGTGCGCCGGATGCGCGTGTCATCGTCGATGCAAATGAAGGAGGCGACCCGCAGGACGCCGGCGGCCTCGTGGCGCAGCTGTCGCAGTTGGCAGACTTGGGTGTTGAGCTGGTGGAGCAGCCTTTGCCAGCCGACAACGACTCACTGCTGGCGCAGATTGAACATCCTTTGCCACTGTGCGCCGACGAGTCTTGCCACACGGTGCACGACATGCCCCGACTTCAGACTTGTTACGACCTGGTCAATATCAAACTCGATAAGGCCGGTGGCCTCACAGAAGCGTTGCAGTTGCGCGACGCTGCCCGGGCGGCAGGCATGGGCGTGATGGTAGGTTGCATGGTGGGCACATCCCTGTCGATGGCTCCGGCGCTGTTGTTGGCGCAGGGCGCGCAGGTCGTAGATCTGGACGGACCCTTGCTGCTGTCGCAGGACCGCACGCCAGGACTGCACTATGAGGGGAGCCTCTTGCTGCCTGCCCCCATCGGTCTGTGGGACTAAAGAAGACGCACGCAGTCGCGATCTCCTGTAGTTTTTCTCATAGCAACCTTCACGTCACTTTCTTCCACATCAGCCATTTCTTTGAGGTTCTTTTTGAGGCGCTTTCTCTTCGCAGCCCTTTGTCTGCTCGGTCTGCAGCCGATTCTCGCCCAGACGAACGCCAACCCACCTGCTTCCCGTAGTCAGAATGCTCCGCTCGTTTTTCTCGATTGCGACTTCTGCGATGTCAGCTACATCCGACGTCAGATCCCCTTCGTCAATTGGGTACGAGATCGGGAAGACGCCATCGTCCACGTGCTCATCACGCGGTCACGCACAGCAGCAGGTGGCCGCGAATACTTGCTGGACTTCATCGGCCTGAAGGCGCGCGAGGGAACGGGCCAGTCTCTGCCCTATGTGTCGCCGCCCTCGTATACGAATGATGAGGTGCGCGAGGGTATGACAGGGATCCTGAAGATTGGTCTGCTGCCATTTCTCGATTTGCCAGTGCTGTCACGGATGCGTGTCGATTTCGCCGGTGCGCAGGACACAGATTCACCTCTGGGTCCCGAAGTGGACCGGTGGGATAGTTGGGTCTTTGAGATCGAGGCCAGTGGCTATCTAGAGAAGGAAACCCAACGAACAGAAGTGTCCTTGGATGGTGGTGTAACCGCTGACCGCGTCACCGAGCAATGGAGAATTCGCAACTACCTGGACCTGGACTATGACGAGGATCGCTTTGAAGCATCAGGTGTAACCTCCCGTAGCAGTTCAGAGAGTTGGAGTCATCGAAGTGTTGTGACTCGTAGTCTAGGCCCGCATCTGTCAGCGGGTATCTCCCTGCGGGCCTGGTCGGCGACGTACGACAACGTCGATTTTGGACTGCGGATTGCGCCAGCCGTGGAATACAGCTACTGGCCGTACGACATGGATCAGAAGGCGTCGCTGACCGTCGGCTACTATGTTGGCCAGCGCCGACTCGACTATGCGGAACGAACAGTCTATGGTGAACGCAAAGAGACGCGCTTCAACCAAACCCTCGACGTCGATCTGCGACTGAACCAGCCATGGGGCTCCGTGCGGGCGAGTCTTGAAGGCTCCCACTACTTCCACGACATGCAGCGGTATCGAGTTGTACAATCGCCTGTCGGTACGTTTGTTTCGCGGCCTGTCGCTGCGCGTCGAAGGTGGCGTTGATCGCATCAATGATCAGCTGAGTCTGGCCGCGGGCGAAGCATCACTGGAAGAAATCCTGCTGCGGCGCCGCGAGTTGGCCACCGACTATGAAGTGTGGGGCCAGATCGGGTTTTCTTACACCTTTGGTTCCATCTACAACAATGTTGTCAACAATCGTCTATGACAGATTCGCAGAAGCTGACGTGGAAAGGTTGATCGAATGAAGGGTGCCAGAACCGCATTGCCCATACTCGCACTGACCTTCGTTCTGCTTGGCGGCAGCGTCGTCGACGGGAAGACGGATGAGTCTCTGCGCATCCTCGTTGACAAAGTGTTGATGCGCCACAACAACTGGGTACTGACAGAGCAACACGTATCTGAGATTGCTGCGGCTGGTTTCAACGCCTTGTCCCCAAGACAGGGAAACGAAGACCTGAAGGTCGTTGGCCAGGTGTCCCAGTGGTGTCAACAGTACGCGATGGTGCATCTGCCCTGGATGCGGGGTACCCTGGCGGCACCTGCCAATGACACGGCCCAGGACCGCTTGGTCTGGGCCAATGGACGTCGGCAGGATCTATACGCACCGACCAGTGACACCCTCTGGAGTTGGCTCGAACAGCGACTGAGTGATTACGCGCGCCTGAGTTTGCAGGAGCCGGCTCTCGTAGGTGCGTTCCTCGATTTCGAGAATTATGCACCGGGCCGGCAGGGCAATGCCTATCCGATCTCCTTCGACGCCCAGACGGTGGCGCGCTTTGCCGAAGCCTATCGATTGGACATCCCGCATCTGGAGACCTCACAACGCCAGCCGTGGCTGCAAACACACGGCCATCTGGCTGCTTTCGAGGCATTCTCCATTGAACAGTGGCGTTTGCGCTCTCGACATCTGCGTCAGCAATTGGACAGGATCAATCCCGGCTTTCGCCTCTGTGTGTATCCAGCCACTGGTACTCGATTCATCGACGCAGCGATCTGGCATGAATGGGGCACGCCCGATGCACCATTGATCCTGGCAGATGCAGTCACCTATGGTCGCCCGGCGGGCTTGCTGCCGCAGACCGAGGCGCTTGAGATGAATCGTCAACAACTACAGCAGCGGCAGACACGGGCCCAGGCTGTGGCGACTGATCTGACGTATCTAGGCGGCATCGATCCAGTCGTGAGAGGAGCAGATCCCGAATTCAGCGGCAAGAACGCCGTCATGATCGACCAGGTCGCCGATGGCTATTGGGTGTTCTACGAAGGTCCTGAATACGACGGTGAGCACGAGCAATACTTCGCCTGGTTTGACTGGGCAAACCAGGCGATCATGTCGCAGCGGCACGATGCTTGGCGCGAGCCCCGAAGCACGCCTGATCCATGGGACGCATCGCGTGTTGAGGCGCAGACGAATCTGCCACAGCTAGGTGTCTACGGATTCAAGCAGTCCATGTTGCAACTGCTGGAGCGGAGCGGTCGTTTCGAGGTACATGAGTTGCAGGGCATGTCGCCGTCGTACTTACAGCAATTTGATGTCGTCGTGCTGCAGAATTTCAACCTGGAATTGGAGCAAACCCATCACTACGTCTCGGCCTTGCGTAATTATGTCGCCCAGGGAGGGGGATTGCTCCTTGCCCATGACACGGCATGGTTCATGGCGAGTCCGATACCAGAAGTCGCCGTGCGTGCACGGCCGCAGAACAATGTTGAGGCTATCCGCCACGTGGTGGGATCAGAGTTGTCCGTCGCGGTGACGCATCCATCGATCGGCGTCGGCGAGGACGCTTCCTTCACACCGGAATTTCGTGACCACATGATTTTCCGGGCAGGCCCAAAGGGTCGCATCGTGATTGAAAATGACTTTGACGATCCCGTCTATGTCGTGGGGGAATTCGGGCAAGGCCGTATTCTCTTTACAGGTTCCTATTATGGATACACTCGCCCACTGCAAGGCACTGAATTAACTGTTTTTCTTGCCAGCCTGCAGTGGCTCGCCCAATAGCTACCAAGGCTCACCGTGGTGCTGCGGGTGGCCGCGCTGCCAAAGCTGCAACCGACCCGAGTACGGCAATGCCCGCGAGGGTGAGGAAAGCGACTCGATAAGAACCTGTCACGTCGCGCACAATACCTGAGAACATCGGTCCCGTGGTCATGCCAAGCATGATCAGTAGAGCGCTGAATCCACTGATCGTCGCATAGGCACGTCGCCCAAAGTATTCTGCGCGGATCGAGTTGATAATCGTGCCGCGGATCCCCCAGGCAATTCCATGCAGGACCGCGAAGACCATGGCGCCCGTTGCAGTGGAGGCATAGGCGAAGGTGATCATCGCTGCTGCGTGCAGCCACATGGCGAGAAAGATAACCCAGCGCTTGTCGAAGCGATCGCCAACCCAACCTCCCGATAATTGTCCGCAGATCACGACGACGACCAGCAACGCGACGACGCTTCCAGCACGCGCCTGTGTGAGGCCCATGGCCTCGACCATGTGCGGGATTTGATGCACCAGAACGGTCCCGACGATCAGTAGGGCGCTGGTATGCACAAGCGTTAGGAACCAGAAAGTGGGTGTACGCAGCGCTTCTTTGGCGGAGAAGTCCGGTTCGGGTCGCGGCACTTTGTCGCTGCCCTCTGAAGTGGTCGCAGCGCCGCCGTCAGGCAACTGATCATAGTCCTCGGGATTGCGACGCATCAGCTGTGAAGCAGGAATGGTGATGGTGGCGATCAGGATCGCTGACAAGGTCGCCATCCAACGCCAACCTTGGCCCTCAATCAGATGGACGACGAGAGGTACGAGCAATCCTCCCGTTCCCATACCAGCCAGTGTCAACCCAAGGGCGGTTGAACGATGCCGCGAAAACCATTGCGTAACCGTGGTCGCAATCGGCATGAAACCACCGAGACTTGATCCAAGAGCGATGATGGCAAGAGCGACGTAGAACGTGGTGAGCGAGGTCGTCCGGCCAAAGAGCAGGAAACCGATCGCGAAAATCCCATTACCGACGGTCATCACTTTGCGGGGGCCGAAGCGATCGATGAGCCATCCCTGCAAAGGGCCCAGGATTCCCGATTCCAGTCGAATCAGTGCGAAGGCACTTGCCAGAATGGTCCGACTCCAGCCGAACTCAGCCTGCAGAGGCAGCACGTAGGCACTGAATGAATGGAACAACAAGCCGCCATTGAGAAACTGTATGACGAATCCAGCACCCACGATAACCCACCCGTAGAACACGCGTCTCCTAGCGAAGAAGTTGATTGACTCTGGACAACCAACGCCAGGATTGCGCGCCAGACCAGAGGGAGATTAAACGTTCAGCCCCTGCGTGCCGTCGAAGGGACGGATGATGCTGGGAGGCATCAGCACGAACAGACCGGGATCATGGGCGACGCGGAGATTCTCGCGGCGCCATTTATGTAGGAGATCATTGTATGAGAAAGTTTCGTTTTCTATGCCTGGGTGTAGTGGCTGCAGCAGCACTGAGTCTGGCCGTCGTCGATGTGGCGGATGCGGGCGGTAGGGGTGGTCGTGGCAAGGGCCGTCGTGGCCCGGAACGAGGCGCCGTTGACAGCGAGCAGAGACAAGCTCAGCGAGAACAGCACCGAGCCCAGATGGCCACGGCTCTTGGCCTGACTCAAGATCAGCAGGCTCAACTGGATCAGTTGCACAAGGATTCTCGTGCCGCCGCTCAGGACCTCCGCGCCAGCGGCGAGGCGACACGCGAAGATAGAGACGCCTTGCGCGAGGCACACCGTGAGGCGCGTGAGTCGATTCTCACAGCAGACCAGTTGGAAATCCTGGAGGGCTTGCGGGCCGAACGCCCTGAGGGTCGCCGACGCGGCCGACGCCACAGAGACGGGGAAGGTACCGAGGGACGTGTTAGGCTGGGTGAGAGACTGGGCCTGACACAGGAACAGACCCAAGCAGTGCAGTCACTTCGCGCGACCCACCGTGAGCAAATGGAGGCACTGCGAGAAAGTGGCGACATCTCTCGTGATCAATTGAAGGCACTGCGGGGTGAGCATCGCGAGCAGGTGCGTGAGCTTCTCACCGAAGATCAGCAGGCAGCCCTTGATCAGCTCCGTGCGGAGCATCAGGCAGAAGGTGGCAGACGTCGAGGTCATCGTCGAGCCGATCAGGACGCTGACCAGTTGCCCGGCGCTGCCAGATCCGCGACTGAGTCGAATTCGTGGGGCGAAGTGAAGAAATCAGTGGACGAGCAGTAAGGCGAATGGCCACGCAGTAAGCAAACTCACAGGCACAGATCACTTGCAATTCTCGGGGTCGTCCACACAAGCGGACGACCCCTTTTTCTTGCCGCAGCACCTGCTCTTGCTACCGCATATCTGCTGCTGTTGTGGCCGTCGCCTGGACATGGCGCACGAGAGTCGATCAAGCAGAGGGTGGGCTCTGCAGCAGGCTATTGATGTGCTGACCATCCGCAAGGATCTGCTGGCCAGTCGCAGCGCCGTGAGAGTGACCAAACAGATCGACCTGTGCGGCAGGACCGGGCTCGTCGACACAGATGGCTAGTTGCATCTGCTCCAGGATCCGGGCCAGGCGCTTTCTTTTGGGTGCGTCGAGTTCGGGCACTCCCGTGAGAGTCAGTCGCATTCTCTGCGCAACGTGGGGTCCGAGTTCAACACGGCCCACGAACTGTCCATCCGCCAGAATCTGTGGATCTGTGAGCCGATAGGTGTAGAGCCGCTGCTGAGCGGCCCCCCAGACAGGGCGTAGATCGGTACCCTGTTCTGTCATCGCCAGTTCGACAATCATCGATTGAGAGGTCGTATCCAGCAGTCGGTGCGCCCGCTGCGTGAGAGGGCCAAGCGCCGCGATCGCCAAGTGCACGCCGAAGCCGAGGTCAAGTTCCTTGCGAGTGGGCAGCAGACGATATGTCCACAGACGGCCCCGGCGGGGGGGGGCGGACCCTTTCTCACGAAGGCGAACCTGGGCCTGCAGTTGCCGCACACTCCATCCCTGCTCTCGGGTCTGGACAACCAGATTCTGTCGATCCTCGTCTTGTTCCAGTGTAATCAGCACACGGCAGTGACTCCATGTCAGTCCTGACCATGTGGTCAAATTTGGAAGTCGCTGGTAAAACAGACGCGCCCGATAGAGAGTTCGTGGCAATAGACGGAGGCGCTTGGCCAGCGAAGCAACGCTCCCTTGTCCGTAGGCTGCCCTATCACCCAGCTGTTCATGGAGAAGTCGGCCCAGTTCCCAGTAGGCCCTGACTTTACGCTCTCCAGAGCCGGTTTCGGTCGAGATCGTTGTCGCCGCCAGGGCCAGATTTGGACTCACGTCGTCGGCCACTTAGCTGTCCTGTTCCGCAGGGCCCATCAAGGCGAGGTGGATGACCTTGAGCAGGCGATCTGTGGCGATCGGTTTGCGCAGGACACCCGCCACTTTCTGGCCCGTCTGCTTGAATTCTGTGCTCGCCGATTCTGTGCAGACGACCACCTTCACCTCTGGGTCCAATTGCTGCAGCTTCGCCAGAACGGCTTCACCCGGTACGTCTTCCAGCACCATGTCGAGGATGACAATGGCAATTTCCCGTTTTTTTTCGAGAAACAGCTGCAGTCCGGAGATCCCTGCATCTGCCTCGAAGACCTCAAATCCGTAATATGCCAGATTGCGACTGAGGGTCTTGCGAGCGATGGTTGAGTCATCGATCAACAGAACTGCCTGTTTGCCTCCCTGGGTTGCAAGGACCTTGCTGATATCAACGTTGAGTTTGCCCATGGATCCTTGGCCCGCCATGACCGGCTACCGTGGTGGGAAGTCACCAGCGGCTGCACCCGGAGTCGGTGGCTCAATCTGCTACCTGACAGCGCCATGGGCAAGCTCGATGGTTGGGCAACCCATGAAGCGACGAAGACCGTAGATTAGTAGAATGACGACAATCGCCGACCCACCCTTGTCTACTCTCGCCGACGATGTCGTTCAGCATCTGCGCAGTTCGCTGGCCAAGGATCGCAAGTCTGCCACTCGCCGCGACCACTTTGTCAGTCTCGCTCTTGCTGTACGAGACCGCCTGATCGATCGCTGGATTCAGACGCAGTCCGGATACTACGACGCCGACGCACGTCGCGTCTACTACCTGTCTTTGGAGTTCCTGACGGGTCGCATGTTGTCCAATGCCTTGGTCAACCTGCAGATCAACGATGAGGCCGCCCAGGCAATGCGCGCCTTTGACAGTGAGCTCTCGGCGCTATGCAACGAGGAAGCCGAACCGGGTCTAGGCAATGGCGGCCTGGGGCGATTAGCAGCCTGCTTTCTTGATTCGGCTGCGACCTTGGAGTTACCCGTCTATGGCTATGGACTGCGCTACGAATACGGTATGTTCCACCAGCGCATCTTCGACGGATTCCAGGTAGAGGCACCCGACAATTGGCTGCGCTATGGGAATCCCTGGGAGATCCCGCGACCCGAGTATCTGTATCCGGTCCGCTTCTACGGCCGCGTCGAAGAGGGTACCGATGCGCGTGGCCGACCGCGCTTCAGCTGGGTAGGGGGCGAACAGGTCCTGGCACTGGCCTACGACACGCCCGTCCCGGGATACGGCAATGGTACGGTCAATACCTTGCGTCTGTGGTCTGCTAAATCAACCCGCGAATTTGATTTGGAACACTTCAACTACGGCGACTACGAACGCGCTGTTGAAGACAAGAATCGCACAGAGACGCTGACGAGAATTCTCTACCCAAACGACAATTTCTTCGTCGGCCGCGAACTTCGTTTGAAGCAGCAATACTTTCTCGTGTGCGCGACTCTGCAGGATGCGCTGCGTCGTTGGCTCAAGCATCACAGCAATTTTTCTGGCTTCGCCGACAAGCATGTGTTCCATCTCAATGACACCCACCCTGCCCTTGCCGTGGCCGAGCTCATGCGCATTCTCGTCGACGAGGCCGCCCTGCACTGGGACGAGGCGTGGGATATCTGCCAGAACTGTTTCGCCTATACGAACCACACGATCCTGCCTGAAGCGATGGAGAAGTGGCGCGTCGCGCTACTCGAGCAAGTCCTGCCACGACACATGCAGATCATTTTCGAGATCAACCAACGCTTTCTCGAGCGCGTGGCTGTACGCTTCCCTGGTGATGAAGATCGCCTGCGCAGAATGTCAGTGATCGAAGAGGGCGACGAGCAGAGGGTACAGATGGCCCATCTGGCGATTATCGGCAGTCGCGCTGTGAATGGGGTCGCTGAATTGCATAGTCGCATCCTACGGCAGGAGTTGTTTTCAGACTTTGAGCAGATGTGGCCGGAGCGTTTCCAAAATGTCACCAACGGTGTGACACAACGACGCTGGTTGTTGCAGTGTAATCCGCAATTGGCGAATCTGATCACAAGTCGCATCGGCAACGACTGGGTGACCGATTTGCCACGACTGGAGCAGCTGGAAGCCTCCGTTGATGACGAGCAGTTCCGCCATGCGTGGCGGCAGATCAAGCGAGATAATAAGGTGGCCCTGGCTTCGTATATCGCCACACACAATCGCCTGCATGTAAGTGCAGACTCGCTCTTCGATTGCCAGGTCAAACGCATTCACGAGTACAAACGCCAACTACTCAACATCCTGCACGTACTCACATTGTATCGTCGACTGAAGGCGGAAGATGGCGGAGACCCGCCCGTGCGCCGGACCGTCATCCTCGCAGGGAAGGCCGCACCGGCATATTACACCGCGAAGATGGTGATCAAACTCGCCCACTGCGTCGCCGATCTGGTGAATGCCGATCCCGAGGTCTCGCGTCATCTACGCGTGGTGTTTTTGAGCAACTACGATGTGGGTCTCGCCGAACGGATCTTCCCCGCAGCGGATCTGTCCGAACAGATCTCGACGGCAGGTATGGAAGCATCCGGTACGGGAAATATGAAGTTCGCCCTCAATGGCGCCCTGACGATCGGAACCATGGATGGCGCCAATGTCGAGATGGCTGAACAGATCGGCGCGGAGAATATGTTCATCTTCGGTCTCGATGCAGAGCAGGTGCAGCAACGACGGGAAGATTATGATCCAGGAAGTTTGTACGACGGACATCGACCGTTGCGCGCCGTCGTCGACATGATCGCCAGTGGTGAGCTGTGTCCGGCGCGACCGGATGTGTTCGAACCGCTCGTCGAGTCGTTGCTGCACAAGGGCGACCCTTTCATGGTTCTGGCTGACTACGATGCGTATCTGGAGGCCCAGCAGCGTGTGGATGTTGCCTTCCGCGACGCAGATGCCTGGTCACGCACATCCATCCTCAATTGCGCCAGAATGGGCAAGTTTTCCGCCGACCGCTCAGTGGCTGAGTACGCACGCAATATCTGGCAAGTTGAGTCGATACCAAACCCTCATAGCCGATGACTTGCTGATCGACGACGGGGGCGTCGTCGATCCATCTTACACTCACGGTGCTTTACCAGTTCAGGAAGGGCCTGTCCATGCGTCTTGCCGTCGCCATCGGAAGTATGGCTTTCGTGTTTGCCGGTTGCTCGGGATCGATCACATCGAGCACGGAGATGGTCTTCGATCCACCAGAGGTAGTTGATGATGACCCTGTCGAGACCGTCGATGCATCCTTCACTCAGGTACGCGCACGTATCTTCGCGCCAAGCTGCGCTCTGAGCGGATGTCATGGTGATTTCGAATTTCCACGACTGTCTGGTTCCCAGACGTATGCGGGGATCGTCGGGGTCGCTTCCAGCTCCGGTCAGCCTCTGATCGATCCTGGAAACCCATCCTCAAGTTATCTGTATCTGAAAGTTACCGGTGCCAGTAGCATTCAGGGCAGTCAAATGCCCCGAGGCGCTCCCGAATTGTCAGCGGAACTGACAGAACTGCTGCGCTTGTGGATCGAGGAGGGTGCCCTCAATGACTGAGGCGAAAAGCTTCCTGCAACGTTGGAGTTTTCTGGTGTGCCTTGCCGCTATCACGGCGACAGCAGATGCGGCAGAATGGCACGTGGATGGCAAGGCCGCGAACAATGTCACCTTCACATCTGAAGTGGTCACCTTCAGCTTCGAGGGCACCAACGACAAGGTCGATGGATTCCTCTACTGGGAGGGACCGGGTTTGTTTGAGGGAAAACCACAGTTGCTGTTTCAAGTCGAGGTCGGTGCCTTCGACACGGGCATCGGCAAACGCGATAGCGACATGCGGGATGTATTGCGAGCCGACAAACATCCACTCAGCACCTACAAGGGAACGATTGTCGGCCACGAAGTGATCACCGACAGCAGCGGCGTGCCGACGGGCCAACACCACGTTCGTACCCGCGGCACACTGAGTCTTGCCGGTGTCGAGCGGTCTGTCGATGTCGATGGGATGGTGGCTATTGGCGACAGCACGGCCACTCTTCAGGCCAACTTCAATTTTCGCCTCGCTGAATTTGAGATCGAAGCGCCGAGTCTGGCGGCCTTCGTCAAGGTGA
>Ga0233434_1000519_pt1 | contig 42929 bp, 35 predicted proteins | sample SI_122_August201_4_FD_182738 | JGI IMG/M metagenome (GOLD analysis project Ga0233434, IMG submission 182738) | Seawater microbial communities from Saanich Inlet, British Columbia, Canada - SI_122_August2016_120_MG | ecosystem: Environmental > Aquatic > Marine > Inlet | place: Canada: British...
GGTTTGTTCTGCGCAATTTCCTTCGTTGCCTCGTTCATGCATAAGCGAAAATCGATGGCTGTTAGCTCAGAAGAGTAACACTTGCTCACCTCTATCACACAAAAATTTGGAAACAATTTCCGACAGGGTTATTTTTTAATTTTGATTGGAAAATAAAGCCCACCACGCTCACCCCAATCTCCCTTACCGCCAGTCATATGAATGACGTTCTGAAAACCGGCTCCCTACACGTCCTGTAGGGTCAGTGCCGCGTTCACCGTATGCGCAGAATAATAGCAATCGGGTTTCCATGCGGGTGGCGAAGATGTTTAAGGCCCTGCCGAGTTGGGAGACGGCGCTCAAGGCCCGGTAGCATGTTCCCTTAATGCATTTACTGTATTGGCAGGCCGCCAAGTTTTGTTGCCATGTCTGTGAACTTGTTAAGAGCGCCAGCCATTTTTTTGAACACCTCGTCACGGTCCGTGATCCCATAGCGCATCGCCAACCATGTGGGGTCTGTATAGGCAAGTTTGACGCGGCCATCAGCATCCTTCCAGACCAGAGCCTTGAGGGGAAGATCAAGGCCGATCATCGGGTTGGATTGCATAAGGGGTGTGCCGATCTTGGGCGTGCCAAAAATAAGAATTTCGGCGGGTGCAAGCTCCATCCCGATACTCATGGCGCCTTTGGCGTGGTTAATCCGTTTGAATATCTTGATGCCTTTACGTTCCATGGCAATGCCGAGGCGGTCAATCGTCTTGGCCACACCGAAATCACTGTCCTTGATAATTAACCCATCGGCACCAGCACGGGCCGGAACACTAAACACGGCTGTAACACCAAGGCACACGATAAAAGCTATAAGAAGTTGGCGAAAAGAACGCGTATTCACACCTAAATCCCCCATGCTGACATTATTTAAACGACCTTCAAGAAGGTACCTGATTTCGTCGCCTGAAACCAGAGCACGCCAAAGACAAAGGTGATGAAGTCTGTAAATGATTAAGTGCGGGCGTTTCTCGTCAGGGAAAAGGTTTGGTGAAACGCTACGTAACCCTACCAACAGTCCCGCTGTGCTCCACCCAATCTCCCATACCGCCCGCCATGTGTATAACGTTCTGGAATCCGGCTTCCTGCATATCTTGCAGGGCCAGCGCCGAGCGTTCGCCGTAGGCGCAGAATAATAGCAATCGGGTTTCCATGCGGGTGGCGAGGATGTTTAAGGATCCGCCGGTCGAGATGGCGTCCGTGAGCGTGGGGTAGGGTACGTGCATGGCACCTGGAATAATACCGTTTGTCTGGCGTTCGCTTTCTTCACGCAAATCAATGAAGACAACGCTGGTATCGTCCAGCAGTTGTGTGGCCGTGCGGGCGTCCACGGTGCTGTCTTTTAACGCCGCCTCGTCCTGGCGCAAACCGATCTTCTGGTTGGCCGGAACCGCCACGTCCATAAGCTTGGGATTGGGCAGGTTCAGGTTTTCCATGATGTCTGCGTAGTGATCGGCTGAGGTCACTTGCAGGCGCGGATTGAAGGCTCGTTCTTCGGCGATGGTGCTCACCGTGTCGCCTTTATAATCATGGCCCGGATAGACCAGCATGTCATCAGGCAGTGTGAGCAGTTTGCCAAAGATCGAGTTGTACTGGGCATGGGCGTTGCCGTGCTGGAAATCTGTGCGGCCGGTGCCGCGGATCAACAATGTGTCGCCGGTGAAAATTCGGTCGTCCAGTTTGAAACAGTACGAATCATCCGTGTGACCAGGGGTGTAGAGCACCTGAAGCGAGATGTTCTCGATATCAACCGTGTCGCCTTCATCCACGCGCATGGAGACAATATCGACCGAGCTTTGCTTGCCCATAACGGTGACGCAATGGGTGTGATCGCGTAAGGCTCCCAGCCCGGTGATGTGATCGGCGTGTACATGGGTGTCGATGGCCTTGACCAGTTTCAGATCAAGTTCCGAAATAACGCGCAGGTAGTGATCGGTCTTTTCCAGTACCGGATCAATGATCAGCGCTTCGCCGCCGGTGCGACTGGCCAGGATGTAGGTGTAGGTGCAGGACGTGCTGTCGAATAATTGTCGGAAGATCATGGCGCGGTCCTTGTTATTCTGCGGGAGCGGTACTCGGTACTGGTGCCTCCGTGCGGCGGATGATGAGTGCCAGCAGCGGCGGGATGATCAACAACGTCAATAGCGCAGACAGGCTCAACCCGCCGACTACCACGGACCCTAGTCCTCGGTATAATTCTGATCCCGCACCGGGGAACACCACCAGCGGCACCATGCCGAACACGCTGGTCAGGGTGGACATGAAAATAGGCCTGATCCGGTTGCGGGTGGCTTCCATGATGGCGTCATGGGGGCTCATGCCTTCATCGCGCAGGTGGAACAGGGTTTGGTGCACCAACAGGATGGCATTGTTCACCACAATCCCGATCAGGATCACAAAGCCCAGTAGCGTAAGCATATCCAGCGGCTGGAAGGTGACCATGTTGACCAGCGCCAGCCCACCGATGCCACCAGCGGTGGCGAGCGGTACGGACAGCATGATAACCAGCGGATAGACGAAGCTTTCAAACAACACGGCCATGGCCAGATACACAATGACCACCGCGATCAGCAAATCCAGCACCATGGCATCCCATGTTTGCGATAGTTTATCGGCGGTACCCGACATCCGCAGGCGCACGCCATCTGGCAGGCCTTCGGCTTTCAGTGCGTCCACCACATCGGCTTCCAAAATATCGAGCACGGATTCCAGTGCCATGTTATCGGGTGGGCGGATTTGTAAGGTGACCGTGCGTTGGCGTTCCAGGTGTCTGATTTCAATCGGGCCGGATGTGACCGAAATATCGGCTAACGAGCTGGCCGGCAGAATTTTACCATCGCTGGTCACCACCGGCAGGTTGGCAATGCCCTGGGTTTCAATGACCCCATTGTCGGGACCAGCCAGGGTCAAATCCATGCGCTTGTTATCAACCGTGATTTCAGCCACCCGCAGGCCATCGTTAAACGCGTCCAGCGTATCGCCCAGCTCACGCGCCGTCACACCGTTATCGGCCAATTTGATACGGTTGGGAATGACGCGGATTTCAGGTGCACCCAGTTCCAGCCCCGGCTTGGGCCTGATTTGTGTGCCTTCCGATTGGGGCAGAACCCCGGAGATTTTGCCGTAGGCCCTGTGCGCTGTTTCCAAAATATCTTCCAGGCTAGGGCCGGTGACGTTCAGATCAATGGACCGACCACCACCAATGCCTCGGGCAAACAGGGACCGTTGGCTAATCAGGCCAAAGGTACCGGGTTCCTTATAGACAGCGTTGCTGAGTACAGGGATCAGATCCTTTACCCGCGACGGATCAGCCGCCGCCGCGCCCAGTATGGTGGTGCCGCGCCAGGCCACGAAGAAAAAGCGCTGAACCTTGGCGGGCTGGTCCGGGTCGCTGTTGGTTGTACCGTTTTGTTCGTGCGCCAACGTGCCATCGCTGCCTTGCCACAAAGGGCTGATTTCACTTTCAATGCGTGTGGCGATCTCGCTGGTGGTTTCAAGATTGTAGCCGGGTGGTGGTAAAACCACGCCGAGGATCAGGTTTCGGTTGCCAGTGGGCAGGTAATCCAGCTTGGGTAAAAACAGATATGTGACCACGGCGCCGGTACCACACAAAATCGCAACCATGGCCATAGATCGCGCGCGGTTGGTGATCACGTGTTTGGTCAGTCGGACAATCAGGTGCACAAATTTAGCGCCTAAGGTCGCCAGTGGCTTGGTCACGCCAAAGATAAATCCGCCTTTCTGCCGGGTGGTATCATTCAGTAACCGGTTGGACAGGGCGGGGATCACGGTAATGGCCACGATCAGCGACAGGATAACCGAAACCGAAATCGCCACCGCAATATCGCGGAACAGCTGGCCCACTTCCAGATCCATGATCAGGATGGGGATAAACACCAGAACCGTGGTCAGGGCCGAGACAAACACGGCTCCCCAGACCTGCTGCGCGCCTAGGTAAGCGGCTTCGCGTTTGCTTTTGCCTTGCTGGTGCAGCCGGTAGATATTTTCCAGCACCACAATGGCCGCATCCACCACCATGCCCACGGCAAACGCGATTCCAGCCAGCGATATAACGTTAAGTGACCTGCCCAGGGCGGCCATGGCGACGAACGCGCCAATGACGGAGACAGGAATAGCCAGCGATATGACCAGCGTGGCACGACCCGATCTCAAGAATAATAGCAGGATCATGGCCGCCAGTGCACCGCCCACAAAGATGTTTTGCTGAACAAGATCAATGGAGGAATCAATATAGACCGTTTCGTCGTAGACCTGTGTCAGGTACAGGCCGTTCTCGGGCAGGATACCGGCATTCAATTCATCAATGGCGACCCGAATACCGTCCATTACCTCAATCACATTGGCACCGGTTTCGCGCACCGCATTGATCGCCATGGCCGGCTCGCCCAGAAAGCGGATCATGGATGTAGGGTCTTTATAGGTGAAACTGACCTCGGCGATGTCACCCATCGTGACACGGGCCAGCCTGCCGCTGGCCTGATCAGACAGTGAGCGCAGCACCACGTCTTTGACCTGATTAATGGTCTCGAACTCGCCTTCGGTGCGAACCACGTAACGACGTTTACCTTCGTCCACGTCGCCTGCGGTCACACTAGCATTGGCGGCGCGCAGGGTGTTGACCACGCTGGTCACGGTCAGGCCGAACCGGGCCATGCGGTCGGGATCAACCACAATTTTGAGTTCCCGCTCGCTGCCGCCGTAGACGTTGACCCGTGATACGCCGCGCACCCGCTCGATACGGTCTTGCACGGTGTCTTCCACGAAGTCGCCAAATTTGTGCACGGTTCTCTCATTACCCGGCGCCCGGCGCAGGATGATCCAGGTGATGGGGCTGTCTTCGCTGGATGATGTTCTGATGGTGGGTTGGTCGACCTCGGACGGATAACCACCGACCCGGTCCAGACGGTTTGACACCAGTAGCATGGCCTTGTCCATGTTCTGACCAACGGCGAATTCCAGCGTGATGGATGACTGTCCGTCTTCTGACCGGCTGCTAATTTCTTCCAGACCTTCCAAACCTTTCAGGGTTTCTTCCTGACGGTTGGTGATCTCGCGTTCGACCTCGGCCGGAGCGGCACCGGCCCAGATGGTGCGTAGATTAATGATCGGCTTGCGCACGTCGGGTGTGAGCTGGATCGGAATTGAATCCAGCGCCACCAGACCGAACATGATAACCATCAAAACAGCCGCTATAACCGCGACGGGACGTTCGATGGATGTACGAATAAGGTCCATGATACTGGTCTAGCTACCAGAATCAGTATCAAAACCGGGATAGGTGACGGCCTGATCGGGGCGCAGGCGTTCGTTGCCGCGCACGACCGCCAGGTCACCGACGTTCAGTCCGTCTGTCACTTCAAACCGGGTGCCCACCGCCGCGCCGATCACCACGGACTGCTTGGTCGCAATGCCATCGATCGCCACATATACAATGGCGCCGCCGGAATCGTTAATTATGGCGTCCTTGTGCACGCTGATCACGTCGCGTGGTGCGGCACTGGGGATATTGAGGGTAACGCTCTGGTTTACGGCCAACACCGCATCATCAGCCAACAGGGCAGTGAAGCGCACGGATCGGGTTCTGGTCAACGGATTCTCATCCGGGATTACGGCGCGGACCTTTGCATTACCAGTGGCACCGTTTTGTACGGCGAAATGAACATCAGTGCCGGGTGTCAGCCCGTCAATACGTTCGGTGGGCACGTCGGCTTCGATTTCCAGGGTTCGGTCGTCGATCAGGGTGACGATGGAAACGCCGGGGGTCACGAATGCACCAACTTCGGTATGGCGCTGCGATACGACACCGTCATAGGGCGCGCGAACGTCACCATTATAAAGATTGATTTCGGCCAGCATAAGATTTGCTTCGGCAACACTGAGCGCGGCGCGACTTTCCGCCACTTGGCTGGTGGCCACGGCTACTTGTTGACGCTTGTCGTCGAGCTTGGCTTGTGAGAACGCAGACGATCCTTCCAGATCTTCAAGCCGGTCCAGTTCCTGTTGACTAAGCGCCATTTCTGCCTTGGCGGTGCTGACGGCGGCACCGTACTGGGTGACTTCGGCTTGCCAAAGTTCGCGCCTTGATTCCAGGGCGTCGGTCACCAGCTTTGCCATCACATCGCCCGCCGATACACGATCACCGACTTGCACCATGAAGCTGGCAATAGGACCATTGGTGCGGGCAGCCACAACACCGGAACGGGTCGCCACCAAACGTCCAATCACAGGGACGGTCTGGTGCAGGGGTTCCTGAATGACCGCATCCACTTCTACGGGCGTGGCAGGTTGCTCACCATCTTGAGCTGCCTGGGCTACCTGTGCAGTTGCAAGCATCACAGCGAACAGCAAAAATTTGCTAAATTTTCTTCGTAAACGATTGAACATACGTCTTTCCCAGATTTCCCCCATGGTGTGGGGGTGATGATACTCACGATGGATGAACAGTCCAGTACAACAGGAAAATAGGTAGAATTAGGCTCGATTGATCTGGCGTATCTGCTACATTGCGGAGATCAATATATGAAGGCATTCCATTCATGACCACGTTGCTGTTTACCCACCCCATTTGTATCGAACACAACCCCGGTACCCGGCATCCGGAATGCCCGGACAGGTTACGCGCCGTTGTGGCGGCACTTGATGGTGAGGCTTTCTCGGCACTTGATCGGCGCGAGGCACCAGTTTCTGACGAGGCGCCTATTGAACGCGTTCACAGCACCGATCACATCCGCCAGATTCTGGATAACGTACCGACCGAAGACCGTGTTTATCTGGACCCGGATACGGCCATGTCACCGGCATCGGGCGAAGCGGGCCTGCGCGCAGTTGGAGCGGCTTGCGCGGCTGTTGACGCCGTGATGTCTGGTGACGGCCACAATGCATTCTGCGCCGTTCGCCCGCCCGGCCACCATGCTGAGCGAGACCGGGCCATGGGGTTCTGTCTGTTCAATACGGTGGCCATTGCCGCCAACCATGCCAAGGCCGCCCACGGTTTGAGCCGCGTGGCGGTGGTGGATTTCGATGTACACCATGGCAATGGCACGCAAAGCGCGTTCTATGATGACGAAACCCTGTTTTTCGGCTCCAGCCACCAATGGCCGGCCTATCCGGGTACGGGGAGTGTGGACGAGACGGGTGCTAGTAACAGCAACTGCAACGTGACGCTCGTCCCCGGTGCCGGATCACGGGAGTTCAGGGCTGCATGGGCAAATACCATTTTGCCGGAGCTGGAAACATTTGGACCTGAACTGATCATTATTTCAGCCGGTTTTGATGCCCACGCCCGTGATCCACTGGCTAATCTGGAGGTGCAAACCGGCGATTACGCCTGGGTCACCAAAGAAATCATGGCCGTGGCCGACCGTTGTTGCGACGGTCGGGTGGTGTCGTCGCTGGAAGGTGGGTATGATTTATCCGCGCTGGCGGAAAGTGCCGCTGTTCATGTGCAGGCCCTGATGGACCATTAAGGATATGAGGATATACCGTGAGTACTAAAGAGCAGGGCAAGATGCCCGCCGATATCAAGAAAATGAACTTCGAGGACGCCCTTGAAGAACTGGAAGACATTGTCCGTACACTGGAAGACGGCAGCGGTGCGCTGGATGAAGCCATCGATGGTTATGAGCGCGGTGCATGGTTAAAAAAACGGTGCGAGGAAAAGCTGACCGAAGCCCGTACCCGCGTGGACAAAATCGTGGTTGGCACGGACGGCAGCGTGTCCACAGAACCCGCCGATCTGGATTAATCACGCCCTATAGCGGCGCCACCTAACCCGACTGGAATACCCAATGAGCGATCTGAACACGAGCATGCGCGATGCCGCCGATGATGTTGAGCAGATGCTTGATAAGTTGCTGGTACTGGAAGGTGACCCCGAAGACCGGGTGCTGGAAGCCATGCGCTATGCATCACTGGGTGGTGGTAAGCGGGTTCGGCCATATTTGGTGTTAACCAGCGCCGCCATGTTCGATGTGGTACGCCCGGCGGCTTTACGGGCGGCGGCGGCCCTGGAAATGGTTCATTGTTATTCGCTGGTGCATGATGACCTGCCCGCCATGGACAACGATGACCTGCGCCGGGGTCAGCCTACGTGTCATATCAAGTTTGATGAGGCCACCGCCATTCTGGCTGGTGATGCCTTGCTGACCCGTGCTTTCGAAGTTCTATCGAACCCGGATACCCACGACGACCCACGGGTGCGTGCAGATCTGGTGTTGGCCTTGGCCCAAGCAGCCGGTGAGCACGGTATGGTTGGTGGGCAGATGCTGGATTTGCTGGCCGAGACCACCACGTTGAGCATGCCCGAAATTACTCGTATGCAGCGCATGAAAACCGGTATGCTGATCAGCGTAGCGTGTGAGATGGGAGCCATTCTGGGCCACGCCAGTGAACAGGCCCACCGCGCTTTGCGGGCGTATTCGCATGATTTGGGTCTGGCGTTCCAGATTGCCGATGATCTGTTGGATTTAAATGCCACGGCGGAAGAAATGGGCAAACAGACCGGCAAGGACGCCGATGCGGGTAAATCCACGTTCGTGTCGCTCATGGGCGAGGAAAAAGCCCGCAATCAGGCTAAAATTCTACGTGATCAGGCCATAGAACACCTTGAAATGTTTGGCGAAAAGAGCGACCTTCTAAAACAGCTGGCGACGTTCGTTGTAGACCGCCGCGCATAAGGATTTAAAGACGTGCCAGAAGATCGCACAGAAGACAGCACAGAAGACGGACTGACACCTCTGTTGGATACGGTAAAAGTACCGGCAGACACCCGTGATTTTTCCATCGATCAGCTCAAACAACTGGCCGATGAATTGCGTCAGGACACGGTGCGTTCGGTCAGCATCACCGGCGGGCATTTGGGTGCCAGCCTGGGCGTGGTCGAGCTGACCGTTGCTATCCATCATATTTTCGATACCCCTGATGACCGACTGATCTGGGATGTGGGTCATCAATGCTATCCACACAAAATTCTCACTGGTCGTCGTGATCGCATGAATACCCTGCGTCAGGGAGGAGGCCTGTCCGGTTTTACCAAACGTGACGAAAGCGAATATGACCCGTTCGGCGCGGCACATAGCTCCACCTCGATTTCGGCCGGGCTGGGTATGGCGGTGGCCAGTGATCTGGATGGCGTAAAGCGCAACGTGATCGCGGTGATCGGTGACGGTGCCATGACTGCCGGTATGGCTTATGAAGCCATGAACAACGCTGGTGCCATGGACGCACGCCTGATCGTGATCCTGAACGACAATGATATGTCCATCGCACCACCCGTTGGTGCGTTGAGCGCGTACCTCTCGCGGCTGATATCGTCTAAATCATATCGATCCATGCGTCACTTCGCTGGTGATATCTTAAAGAAGTTCCCACGCCAGATCGAAGAACGTGCACGCCGCGCCGAAGAATACGCCCGTGGCATTGTCACCGGCGGCACTATGTTCGAAGAACTGGGTTTCTTTTACGTGGGGCCGGTTGATGGTCACAATCTGGATCACCTGTTGCCGGTGCTTAAAAACCTGCGCGATGAGAAAGAGCCGGGTCCTGTTCTGCTGCATGTTGTGACCAAAAAGGGCCATGGCTATGGCCCGGCTGAAAAATCTTCAGACAAGTATCACGGCGTTAGCAAGTTTGATGTGGTGACCGGCGAACAGGTCAAGGCCAAGGCCAATGCGCCGTCTTATACGTCGATCTTTGCCCGCGCTCTGCTGGATGAAGCCGCGGACGATGACAAGGTTGTCGCCATCACGGCGGCGATGCCGGGCGGTACGGGCATCGATAGATTTGCCGCTACCTATCCCGAACGCAGTTTCGACGTGGGCATTGCCGAGCAGCACGGCGTGACGTTCGCCGCCGGTATGGCAACCGAGGGCTACAAGCCGTTCGTCGCGATCTATTCAACGTTCTTACAGCGCGCCTATGATCAGGTGGTTCACGACGTGGCTATTCAGAAACTGCCGGTGCGGTTCATTCTGGACCGGGCCGGTTATGTGGGCGCCGATGGCTCTACCCATTGTGGCGCGTTTGATCTGGCGTACCTCGCCACGTTGCCCGGATTTGTGATCATGGCCCCGTCTGATGAGGCCGAGCTTATGCATATGGTGGCGACGGCGGCGGCGATTGATGACGGCCCCAGCGCCATACGGTATCCGCGTGGTGAAGGTGTCGGTGTGGAATTACCGGCGCGTGGCAACGCCCTCGAAATTGGCAAAGGCCGCATGGTACGTGAAGGCACCACGGTGGCAATTTTGAGTTTGGGCAGCCGCCTCGCGGAATCGGTGAAAGCGGCAGAGGAACTGGCCGCCCGTGGTTTGTCCACAACCGTTGCAGACGCCCGTTTCGCCAAGCCTGTGGACGAAGCCATGATCCGCGATCTGGCAGCACGCCACGATGTGCTGATTACGGTGGAAGAGGGCGCGGTTGGCGGCTTTGGCAGTCACGTACTCAGCTTTATGGCCAACGAAGGGTTGCTGGAAAATGGTCTGAAGGTTCGAAGTCTGACCATGCCTGATCGGTTTATCGAGCAAACCAAGCCTGACCTTCAGTTGATCGATGCGGGGCTTGATGCGGACAGCATCGTGGCCGCCGCTTTGCAGGCGCTTGGTCGTGGTGATGAAGTCTCTGCACCCGCCCGTGCCTGATCCTCATTCAGTCAAATGGCATCCAAACCCAAAAAAGTGCGCCTTGATGTAGCACTGGTCGAACGTGGTATGGCGGAAAGCCGCGCCCGCGCGCAGGCGCTTATTATGGCGGGGCTGGTTTACCGAAACACGCACCGTCTGGATAAAGCCAGCATCACTGTGACCGAGGGTGACGAACTGGAGCTCAAAGGCCGCGATCATCCATGGGTGTCACGCGGTGGCGTCAAACTGGCCCATGGGCTGGAGCACTTCGGGTTCGATGCTACGGATAAAATCTGTATTGATGTGGGTTGTTCCACTGGCGGGTTTACGGATGTGCTGCTCAACGCAGGTGCCACCAAAGTTTACGCGGTGGATGTGGGGCATGGTCAGTTGGACTGGAAACTCAGGTCCGATGATCGGGTGGAGGTGTTGGAAAAAACCAACGCCAGACACCTGACCCGTGAGCAGATACCGGATCCCATCGACGCGGTGGTCTGCGACGCCAGCTTCATTGGTTTGAAAACGGTCCTGCCCGCTGCCATGAGCCTCGCCAAACCGGGCAGCTTCCTCATCGCCCTCATCAAACCTCAGTTCGAAGTGGGCAAAGGCCATGTCGGCAAAGGCGGCGTGGTCCGCGATCCTGAACTACACCAGATGGTTTGTGACGATATCGAAGTGTGGCTCACCAATGATACGGACTGGACCGTGACCGGTATCGAAAAAAGCCCGATTACTGGCCCGGAAGGGAATGTGGAGTTTTTGATTGGGGCTAGATTGTAGAGAGAGTTCTCCCCCTCGTTAGCCACATACAGCGACCAGGGACACCCAACGTGGATGCCCCTGGGTTATTTTTACGCCAGTGTTTCGGGCTTTATTCCTCAGGGTGGAAATCGAAAGCTTCGTCAGCATGGAAATAGAATTGGCAAGGCGTCGCTGATACGCAGGCAGTCGCATGAACTGATTTCGCAGGAACGTACCAGTAAGAGCCGGGGCCCATTTCTGGCGGTGAGATTTCGCCATCGAAGGGATTGGTCATGGTTCCTGAAATCACCACACCGTGATACGCCCCTGTATGGGTATGAACCGGCGTTATGAAATTCGCCGGAAACTTTCCGAATGTTCCATGGCCGCCTTTCGACATATCGCCATAAGCGCCACCCATACTGATAGCTGGGTTGATGTTCTTAAATGCAATTTGAGACGCTGGTGTAGCCGTGTCTTTGTTTGGATCGAAGCCTACAATTTCATTATTGTTGGCACAGGCGGATAAAAATAGCCCGAGAAATGCGGTAACAGCCAGTGCTTTTGCCGGAGTCAAATAATCAGTGCTCATAGAAAGTCTCCCTTATTCATCATTACAATGGAATATGAGAACTAGCCTAAAGGGAGCATCCATCCAATGACTGGAAATCCAAATGATTTGACCGATCGTCCATGCACCACAATGTGAATTGTGTCTCTGGAGCATACCGTACATGGTTCTCTATACTTAACGTCGATGAAATCAGAAATGGAAAACTGTGATGCAGGCCGATAACCAAGACGCCCTTAGCGACATTTTGCGGCTAATACGGCTTAAAGGGTGTGTCTATTTTCAATCTGATTTTTCATCTCCATGGGGAATGGAAATGGGCAATAGCCCTTTTGCCCAATATCACGTTGTTATTCGTGGTCAATGTTGGCTCGTGCTGGATGGAGAGCGACATCTCCTTTCGTCGGGTGACGTTGTATTAATACCGGACGGGGACGCCCACACACTGCAAGACGATCCGGAAACCGAGACAATACCTGGGTTGGAGGTCCTGTCCTCCATTCAATCAGGAACTCAGCCCTTTCAGGAAGGTGAAGAAACGGTTCGCCTGCTCTGTGGCCATTTCGAATTTGACCGCACGATGAACCATCCCTTTGTCAGGGACTTGCCACGCCTGATTCATATTAAAGGCATGGGAAACAAACAGCCAAATTGGATAGAAGGAATTGCCCCCGTGCTTGTGGGTAAATCAGGGGGCGAGCAACTGGGAACAGAGACTATTGTTGAACGGTTGGCGGAAGTATTGCTCATTCAGGTTATTAGAGAATATTTGCTGGAGCAATCGGAAGAACACGGATTTTTAGCGGCTCTTGGCGATAAACGGATTAACAATGCTCTTAAGGTCATACACGTTCGGGCCAATCACGATTTGACACTTTCAGATATCGCAAAAGAAGTGGGAATGTCACGATCAGGGCTTGCCGCACGTTTCAAGGAGTTGGTCGGAGATACGCCGATGAATTATCTCACCACCTGGAGAATGCTAAGGGCAAAAGATATCTTGAAATCTGCAACCATGCCAATGATGGAAGTTGCGGAAAGCGTAGGCTACGCCTCTGAAGCGGCTTTCAGTCGTGCTTTTAAAAGGGAACATAAAATCACGCCCAGTGCCTATCGTCATTCAGTCGCGCATATAGCGGGCGCCTGACAATTAATTTGACGCGAAACATCTGCTGCGGATCATGAGCTTCGCCAAACCGGGTGCCTTCCTCATCGCCCTCATCAAGCCGCAGTTCGAAGTGGGCAAGGGGCTCGTCGGCAAAGGCGGCGTGGCCCGCGACCCAGAACTACACCAGATGGCCTGTGCCGATATTGAAGCGTGGATTTCCAACGACACGGACTGGCAGGTAATTGGAGTCGAAAAAACCCAATTACGTGGCCAGATGGTAACGTGGAGTTTTTGATTGGGGCTAGTTTGAAGCTCGTGTAAGCCTCAGGTGGATACAGGATATCCCGCCATTTCCCAGGCTTGGATGCCGCCGATCATATTGACCGCACTTGAGATGTAATTCCCGCTCAGCAATTGGCTAGCCACGGCTTGTGAGCGTTGGCCGACGGCACACATGAACACCAGATGGTGACTGTCCTTAATTGAGGGCAGGGCGTCGGGGTTGAATGCTGACATGGGGATATGGATGCTGCCGGGTACGTGCGTCATGGCATATTCTTGCGTCTCACGCACATCTATGATGACGGCCTCACCAGCATCAACCCATGCGGTGATTGTCTGAACGTCAGCCTGTTTAACGTCACTCATATTTTGTACTTACCCGCACTGCGCCTTGTGACGCATTAGGTGATCGGCCAGCACACAAGCCATCATGGCCTCACCCACAGGCACGGCCCGGATGCCCACGCAGGGGTCATGGCGACCTTTGGTGGAGACGTCAACATCATTGCCCCCGGCGTCCACGCTTTGGACCGGGGTCAGGATTGAACTGGTGGGTTTGACGGCGAACCGCACAACCACATCCTGGCCGTTGGATATACCACCCAGAATACCGCCAGCATGGTTTGATAAGAACCCAATATTGTCGCCCTGCATGCGCATTTGATCGGCGTTTTCCTCACCGCGCAAGGCCGCGGCATTCATGCCTTCACCGATTTCAACGCCTTTAACCGCGTTGATGCTCATCATGGCGGCTGCTAGATCACCGTCCAGTTTGCCATAGATGGGTGCACCCAGACCGGCGGGTACGTTCGATGCATGAACTTCGATCACGGCCCCAACGGATGATCCCTGTTTACGGATTTCATCAAGGTATTGTTCCCACGTGGCCGCCATCCGCGCGTCGGGGCACCAGAACGGGTTCGAGTCCACAACGCTCCAGTCCCAATTATTCCGGTCCACCGTATGGGTGCCCATTTGTACCAGCGCGCCACGAATGCTCATACCGCCTTCGACCAGATGGTCGATAACCTTGCGGGCAACGGCACCCGATGCCACGCGCATGGCGGTTTCGCGGGCCGACGAGCGGCCACCACCACGATGGTCGCGAATGCCGTATTTCATGGTGTAGGTCACATCGGCATGGCCGGGACGGAACTGGTCTTTGATATCGTCATAATCTTTTGAGCGCTGGTCTTCGTTTCGAATCAACAGGCCAATGGGCGCGCCTGTGGTTATACCGTCCATTACACCGGACATGATTTCCACGGTGTCGCTTTCTTTGCGCTGGGTTGTATGGCGGGATTGGCCGGGCTTGCGCTGGTCCAGATATGTCTGGATATCCACTTCGTTCAGTGAAATACCGGGCGGCGTTCCGTCAACCACGCAGCCGATAGCGGGCCCATGGCTTTCACCAAAGGTGGTGGTGCGAAACAGGTGGCCGAACGAATTGTGTGACATAGTTTCCCAGCTTAACGCTTAGACAACAGAAATATCAGGGGCATCAACGGCTTTCATACCGACAATGTTGTACCCGCAGTCCACATGATGGTTTTCGCCGGTAACACCGCTGGCCAGGTCGGACAGCAGGTACATACCCGCACCGCCGATGTCATCAAGGGTCACGTTACGGCGAAGAGGCGAATTGTACTCGTTCCACTTCAAGATATAACGGAAGTCACCGATACCGGATGCGGCCAGCGTCTTCATGGGGCCAGCCGACAGGCTGTTCACCCGAATACCGTCTTTGCCCAGGTCTTCGGCCAGGTACCGTACGCTGGTTTCAAGGGCTGCCTTGGCAACGCCCATGACGTTGTAGTGGGGCATGACGCGTTCCGCACCGAAATACGTGAGTGTCAGCAGGCTACCGCCTTCGTTCATCATGGGTGCCGCATGCTGGCAAACTTGAGTGAATGAGTAGCACGAGATATTCATGGTGGCCTGAAAGTTATCAGCGGAGGTGTCGATATAGCGGCCTTTCAGCTCTTCTTTATCCGAAAAGGCGATGGCGTGCAGGATGAAGTCCAGCTTGCCCCATTTCTCGGCAATGGTATCGAACGTGGTTTGCAGGCTACCTGAATCCGTCACATCACAGGGCATGACCATGTCTGAGCCCACAGATGCAGCCAGTGGTTGAACCCGTTTCAGCAATGCATCGCCCTGATAGGTGAATGCGAGCTCGGCACCATGTTCACTAAGGGCTTTTGATATCCCCCAGGCAATAGACCGATCATTGGCGACGCCCATGATTAAGCCTTTTTTACCGGCCATGAGTGGTGCTGGATTCGTCATAAACGGGGCTTCCTTTAGCTTCTAAATTCGTTGATTGTTTAAAAACAATCTAGTGTAAGGCCTTAAACGATGTTTGCGGAAAGGTCAATGAATGTGCCTGAATTCCCGCGTTTTCGGTCGATTCTAGTCTGATTTCACGGTCTTCTTGCGAACTGAGTAACTGCTGGGCGGCTTCCACGACTTCATAAACTCGTTCAGGGCCGAATCCGGTTTATTGGGTAGTGTAACCATGAGCCTGATCAACTGATCACCACGGTTGCCATCTTTGCGGGGCATGCCTTTTGCGCGTAGTCGCAAAAATGATCCAGTGTTGGAATTGGCCGGGATGGTCACGTTGACGGTGCCATCCACTGTGGGCGCTTCAACGCGGGCACCCAGTACAGCTTCGGGTAGGGTAATGGCCAGGTCCAGGCATATATCATCGCCCTCTATGCGAAACACATCATTACCATCAACCAAAATCTCCACCAGTGCATCACCATCCGCGCCACCGCCGATTCCGGACATGCCCTGTTTTTTCAGGCGCAGAACCTGTTCGTGGCGTGTGCCGGGTGGGATCGTGACTTTGAGCCGCTTGCCACTGGTCATGCTCACATGCTTGATGGCCCCGCGTACCGCGTCCATGAAACTCACCCGCAGGATGTAGCTCACATCTGCGCCCATAATCCGCACGTTACGCATCTTGTCTTCGCGTGACTTTGTATAGCGCTTGGCGAATTCATCAAACGGGTTGGATTTCCGCGCCCCCTTGGGACGCTTGGCAGCACCCGCTTCGTCAATGTCGCCCCGGTCATAACTGGCCCGCTGATCCGGATCAGACAGAATGGCATAGGCCTGGTTCAGTTCCTTGAACGATTCTTCGGCCTTGGGGTTATTGGCGTTGGCATCGGGATGTTTATCACGGGCCTGCTTGCGAAAAGCTGCCTTGATTTCATCGGCAGTGGCCCGCTTGGACAGGCCAAGAATTTTATAAAGTGAACGCATGGCGGAAAGATTGCCCGTAACACATGGTATTCGCAATAGTCACCATTTGGCAGGCCGTCATGCCTGAGGAACTAGATAAAATATGGCAGAAAAACGGGCTTTTCACTGAATAATCAGCCACGACCCATCGGCCTGTTTACAGGCCCGACCAGTTGCGACCTCGGTTTTACCGTCCACAACGACACTCGATTCGAAATCCCGACAATCTTCGCCACTGTCGGCGGTATAGGTGTCACCCGGTTTGATGGTACCGGAATTACCCGAATCAGGGTTGTCCCAGCTACCGGTTTCACCGGAATTCTTGTTCTCAAGGGTATCTTGCGCATTGGCTTCGGCCAACTCCCAATCCCGCCCGTCCAGCGCCTTCCCCAGTCCAGCCCCAACCAGGCGGCCGGTGACGGCACCGATAGCGGTTGCAACAACCTGCCCCGAGCCATCACCGATTTCAGAGCCGAGCAGGGCACCAATGGTCATACCGACTACGGTGCCAATGGTTTCGCCCGCCTGATTGCCCATTGTGTCGCAGGCTGACAGGGTCAGAGACAGGAATAGAGCTATCCCCATCATCATTGCGATAACAGACTTTTTCATGGAAGTGCCATGGATGTGATTGTCTCCGGGCTGTGTGACCTGATATCTTTCTTGTTCATATTCTATTTTATCTCATAACCCGGAATAACAAAATGATAAGCGAACAGGAAAGCCCGTTTGATTTGTTCGACAGCTGGTTCGGCGATGCCAAGGAATCAGAAACCAGCGACCCCAATGCGGTGGCCGTGGCCACAGTGTCGGGTGATGGAAAGCCGTCAGTGCGGATGGTGTTGTTGAAAAGCGTGGATGAGCAGGGCTTCGTTTTCTACACCAATCTCGGCAGTCGCAAGGCGAACCAGATCGAGGCGAACAACAATGTGGCCATGTGCTTTCACTGGAAATCGCTGAAACGTCAGGTCCGGGTGGAAGGCGCTGTACAACCGGTATCACCGGAAGAGGCCGACGAGTATTTCGGATCACGCCCCAAAATGAGCCAGATCGGTGCGTGGGCATCCAAACAGTCGCAAAAACTGGAAGGCCGATTGGCGTTGGAAAAGCGCATTGCAGAATATACCGCCAAGTTCAATATTGGCACGGTTCCCCGGCCGGAATTCTGGTCTGGTTTCAGACTGGTGCCCGAGATGGTAGAATTCTGGCAGGACCAGACCTTCCGCCTGCATGACCGGATTGTGTACGAACGCGATGGTGACGGGTGGGCCACACACCGGTTGTTCCCGTGACCCAGGAACAGCCTCAATCCCTTCATATTCCTGAGACCGTCGGCGCGTCTTCTGCCCGGCTGATGCGGTTGGCGACGTATGCTTCGGTCAGCGTGGCGGTTACCTTAATCTGTGCCAAGTTGGTGGCATGGTATGCGACGGATTCGGTCAGTATATTTTCGACACTTATCGACTCGCTACTGGATGGTGGCGCGTCCATGGTCAATTTGCTGGCCGTTCGACATGCGCTGGAGCCGGCAGACCGGGAACACCGGTTCGGCCATGGCAAGGCGGAATCACTGGCCGGATTGGCACAGTCGGCCTTTATCTGTGGCTCCGCTGTGTTTTTGCTGATCGAAGCGGGTGAGCGGTTCGTTAACCCACGTGATATTACCAATCTGGACATCGGATTTCTGGTCATGGCGGTTTCGATCGTCCTGACCGGGATTTTGGTCAGTTTCCAGCGGTACGTGGTGATGCGCACGGGCTCGCTGGCAATTGAAGCGGATTCCCTGCACTACAGAATGGATATTCTGGTCAATATCAGCGTGGTTGGATCGTTAATCATCGTATCGCAAATGGGGTGGTTGTGGGTTGACCCTGTGATTGCTGTGGCTATCGCGGGTTATATTATTTTTGGCGCATGGTCCATCGCCAAGGCATCACTGCAAGTCCTGATGGATCATGAGTTACCCGATGATGAGCGGTTGAAAATTCGTGACATTGCCCTTGCTCACCCGGATGTTGACGGGGTTCACGACCTGCGCACCAGATCATCGGGGCAGAGCATCTTTATACAGCTTCACCTGGAACTGGATGGCGATATGACGCTTTTGCGGGCCCATGATATCGCCGACGAAGTGGAAGCCAGCATTATGGCTGCCTATCCCAATGCCGAGGTCATTACCCATCAAGACCCGGAAGGGATTGATGAGGCGATTCCGGTTTTTCGTTAATATGGGCTAAGATATTCGAGTTATGTTCTGTTTTGGCATCGCCACCCTTGCCACAGATGATAGACAGGTTATCTTAGAAGCAGGGCTTGGGGAGGCCGTCGCCAATTAACTTACTTTTGTTAAGGAGAGTGTGATGACCATAAAATCAATTCTGGCGCCTTTGGATGGTTCAGACTCTTCGGAGAACGCGTTGCGCGCAGCCCTTACCATGGCCGGCCAGTGTGGTGCCCATGTGGATGCTCTACACGTTCGCACCAATCCTAAAGATGCCGTGCCGCTATTGGGTGAGGGCATGTCTGGTGCCGTCATCGAAGATATCATTGTGGCCGCCGAACGCGAATCCAACGAACGTGCCCACAACGCCCGCAGTGTGTTTGATAAAGTTTGTGAATCCCAGGGCGTCACGATTGTTGACGAACCGCCATCGGACGAAGAAATTTCGGCCCGCTGGGTAGAGGAAACCGGCAGGGAAGATGAGGCCACTGGTCTGCGTGGCAGGCTGGCTGATCTGATTGTTCTGCCCCGACCAACGCCGGAATCGTCTGTATCGGCCACCATGACCCTGAATGCGGCGCTCGTGGAAACCGGACGGGCGGTCTTGGTCGTGCCAGAGGGACAACAAGAATCGATAGGTCGCCGGATCGCCATTTCATGGAACGGTAGCGCCGAAGCCGCCCGCGCGGTTGCTGCTGCTTTACCGTTGATCGAGAAAGCAGACCGCGTTCTGGTTCTGACCATTGATGGTGATGAGGCCCCGGCAAAAGTTACATCTGAGCTGAGCGACTATTTGTTGTGGCATGGTGTTAGTACCGATATGGACGTATCGCCCGTTACCGATCGTCAGGTGGGCGAAACGGTGCTATCCAAATGCGCCGATTGGAATGCTGATCTTCTCGTGATGGGGGCTTACACCCACAGCCGCCTGCGACAATTGATCATGGGCGGCGTGACAAGCTATGTGCTGTCCGAGGCCACGTTACCGGTTGTTATGGTTAACTAGAGCACGATTCACACCTCTACTTCATAGGCTCAGGCTCTTCGCCACTTTCAACTATCTCAAGAATGGTTTCCGCGTTAAAGGCCGGTGCGAACGTTGCTGCGTGTGGTGCGAAGGCGGTGTTTTCCTGATCAACCATTGGTGTTGCAGCGCTGATGCTCATCCGGTAGAGCGCGAATACACCGATGGCACAATGAACAGCCATAAAGAACCACATGAAGCCGTTGGTGCCGAGCGCGTTCATAGCAAGTGAAATGCCGGGTGGACCAGCAATGGCCCCAACCCCGGCTGCCAGCAACAACGTGCTGCCTGCGGCCACCATCTGTTTAGGGTTCAAACGGTCATTGGCATGGGACAGGCACAGGGAATACAAGGGAAATGACAGCCCGCCAAAGACACAGAATATTGCCATGATCCATAGCGGCTCGTTCATGGACATCAACGCAGCCATGCCGGTTAAGGCGGATGCGGCAAATGTCACAACGGTAATAATCACCCGGCGATCAAACTTGTCGGATAAAATACCAATGGGAAATTGCAGCAGGACACTGCCCAAAAACACCAGTGATATGAGGATGGAAACTTGCGCGATGGACATGCCGATCGCATCGGCATATACCGCGCCCATACTGACCAGTGCGCCATTGGATACACCAACACCAACCATCCCGATAACACCGAGGGGGGACAGTTTGTACAACGAGCCAACGCTCAGCTTTTCCGGCGCTTCAAAACTGGGTGCCGGGCTGGCAGCCAGCAACAACGGAATCATGGCAATGGAGATCAACACGGATGCAAAAATAAAGGGGCTCACCGTCATGGGGTGCAGGACGTTCAATAGCAACGGGCCAAGGCCCATGCCACCCACATTGAAAATCATATAGACGGACAGCAGCATGCCACGCGTCTCGTTCGTGGCGCGGTCATTCAGCCAGCTTTCTGCGATAACAAAAATACCGGCAAAGCAAAACCCGGTTATCAATCTGCTACCAAACCACACATAAGGGTCCACTATCAGGCCATGAAACAGGGGTGACACAGACGCCAGTGAGGCAAAGGCCGCAAATACCCGCACATGTCCCACCCGCGCCAACAGCCGGGGCGTCAGAACGGCGCTCAGTAAAAATCCGGCAAAATAGCCGGACATGATGAACCCGGTTGTTGATGTATCAAAACCTTCGAAACTGGCTCGCAAACCCAGCAACGTGCCTTGCAGGCCGTTGCTCACACTGGCCAGTGCCATGCTGATCAGCAAGGCCCAGCAAGCCATGGTGGCTGAGAGCACAGACGGTTTGTCGGTATTCCTTCTCTTGTAGCCCTTGTTTTCTGAGCTGTCTGTGTTTCTTTTGCCGCTGAACTCTTCTGTCGTCATGTTTACTGCGTCCCTATGGGGGGGATTCCCATCACATTCTATGTATTACCCAAATAGTCCTCTCTGCAATCTGTTTTCGAAGCCGCCCCAAAATTACGTGCCAAAGAGATCAGGTTGTTTCGGTGGTGGTGGCGTTTCCTCAACAACCATCAAGTCGTTTCCGGTATACGGTGTCAGCAATGAAGCGCGCTGCTCAATGGGTGCATCGTCAAGCCATGTATGCACAGCGTCTCCCGCCAGTATAACCGGCATCCGGCCGTGCACATGGGCCATACGCGGGGCTGCGGCGCAGGTGATGATGGTGGTGTGGGTTTCATCCATAAGTCCGGCAAAGGCCATGATAGGTGGCTCGATATATGGACTGTCTTGTTCATCCACACCCCAACCCCGTGAAATCTCGTTCCGGTAACGCGCCTTACCGTCTTTGCGCCATTCAGGGAACATGGTGGCGGTGATGACGCATCGTTTTGCCAGGAATGGTTTGAATATGGGCTTCTCCAGCACCGTTTCGGCGCGGGTGTTAAACACTGGCTTGCCATCCCACGGTGCCGGGATGCCCCAGATGCGAAGACTTGTTTCGGCATTGCTTCCAATGACCAGCGCCCAATCCGTTGGTCTGATCTCAGGCTGGTTAGGCATCGCGGGCGCGGCAGACAGGCTGAACTGTCTTGCCAACGCCCTTGGTGTTGTATTCAACTCAAAGCGTGAGCACATGATTTACCCTGATAACGGTTCGGCGTTTGTTTAACATATTGTGCAATTCGTGCGCTGGAAACCAAGCGCAGATTGTCCTAGTCTGCATTCATGAACAATAAAGCCAGCACCAATATAGAAAATGATCGAAAAACCGTCATCATCACGGGCGCCAGCCGGGGGATCGGCCATCACACGGCCAAGTGTTTTCTGGACCGGGGATGGCAGATCATTACCTGTTCCCGCGACGACGTGCCAGCGGAGTGCAAGCGCGACCCGAACTGGACTAATCATTTTCCAGCCGACCTTTCAGACCCGAAAAGCGTTGCGGCATTCGTGGAGGCGGTAAATGATATCGTTGGCGACGGACCGGTTCATGCGTTGGTCAATAACGCCGGCTTGTCGCCAAAGTCGCCGCATAAGGAGCGTTTGGGCTGCTTGAACGGTGACCTGGATGCATGGCAGGAAGTGTTTGAACTCAACCTGTTTGCGGCCCTTCGGCTGTCGCGGGGATTCGCGTCGGCACTGCACCGGGGGCACGGCTCCATTGTCAACATGACGTCAATCGCCGGGCACAAGATTCACCCCTTTGCCGGATCGGCTTATTCCATTTCCAAAGCGGCGCTTTCTGCGTTGACGCGAGAATTGGCCAACGAATTTGCGGCGCTGGATGTTCGGGTCAACGCAATTGCACCGGGTGAGATTGAAACCGACATGGTGGGGCCGGAATATGAAGTGCTGATCCCTCGGATTCCATTGAACCGCATGGGAGCACCGGAAGATGTGGCCGGTACGATCTTTTATCTGTGTTCGGACGACGCACGCTATGTGACGGGTACGGAAATTTGGGTAACAGGCGGGCAGCATTTGTTCTGATAAGCCAAAACGGCAACAGAAACAGATATGTGGTTGAAGTGGGGATCAATGAGTCGAGACGCTGTTATTTTTCATCACCCTGATGGTGTGGAAACAAATCGCAAGAACCTGATGGGCAGACATGCGGCTGGCGAGGGGTTTTTACGTGGTTACGTGCGCCATTCAGGTGCGTCTGAATTCCACGCGCACACGTTGAACGCCGATCATTTCAAAGATTTTGTCAGTCGTATTCACGACTTTTCAGATTTGAATCCGGCTTGCCGCCGTATAGATTCTGAACAAATGGATGGTACGGGCGTACCCGGCACATTGATGCTGCCGGGGCCTGATTTGTCACCGTTTGCCTGGCGTCGTCGCATGCGGGGTAACGCCAGTTATAGTCTGTGTGGGGTTAACCACACCGTGTCTTCGGCGCGGGTTATGGACAGCCTTGGCGGACTGGTTACATCTCCCACCATGGCGTGGGACGCATTAATCTGCACCTCTCAATCGTCACGCTCGGCCATGCGGCATGTGATGGACACCTATATGGAGTATCTGGGCGAGCGGATCGGGGTGAAGCCCACGCTCGAGCTGCAAATGCCGGTGATCCCCTTGGGCGTGGATTGTGGGGCGTTTGCCCGTAGTGCGGCAACGTTGGCTGATCGAAACAGTCTGCGTACCGGATTAGGCATCGCCACCGATGACATCGCGCTGTTGTTTGTGGGTCGCCTGAGCTTTCATGCCAAGGCGCACCCTCTGGCTATGTATGTGGCCACCGAAGCTGCTGCCCGTCGCAGTGGCAAGAAGGTTCACATTATTCAGGCCGGTTGGTTCGCCAATGATTCTATCGAACGCGAATTCCGCGAGGCCGCACATGAATTCTGTCCATCCGTAAATGCCATCTTTCTGGATGGTCGGGATGCGGACGTGCGCCGCAGAATCTGGCGTGCAGCGGATATTTTTGTATCGTTGTCCGATAACATCCAGGAAACATTTGGTCTGACACCTATTGAAGCCATGGCCGCCGGAATCCCGGTCGTGGTCAGTGATTGGGACGGGTACCGCGAAACAGTCAACGATGGTGTTCATGGCTTCACCGTGCCCACATGGATGCCGGGTGGCGGTAACGGCGAAGACCTGATCATTGCGCCGGAACTGGATGTTTTGAATAGCGCTGATGATCACGTATATGACCGCTACTGCGGTAACGTATCGCAGGCAACGGTGGTTGATGTGGATGCCTGTGCCGATGCGTTGAGTATGCTATGTTCCGACGACGATAAACGTCACGCCATGGGCGAAGCGGGCCGAGTACGGGCTGGTGAGATGTATGACTGGCAAGTGGTCATCGCCCAGTATCAAGACTTGTGGGAAGATTTGGAGGCGCGCCGGGCCAGAGCATTTAATGACGCTGTAGACGCGTCAGGCAAAGCGGCTGTGCCGCCGTTGCGTGCCGACCCGTTTGCCATGTTCGAATCCTACGCCACCAAGTCGATCAATCTGGATACCCGAATTCATCTGGTCGATGGCGTGGAGATATCCAGCGTGAAGGCGCGGTTGGCTTTCAGCATGAATAACTTTGCCCTGAACAAGATGATGGATGAAGCTGGCCTGACCGAAGTTGTTAAAATGCTGGCCACGGACGGTAGCTTGAACGTGGGCGAAATACAGCGGGCCATGCGGGATTGGTCAGCAGAAAAAGTTTCGCGCAGTATCGGCTGGCTGGCCAAAATGCATATCGTTCGCCTGACCAGTTCAGGTGCCGCCCGGCATACTGAGGATGCCGCCGAACAGGGGATACAATCCATTGGACAGGCTATTGGACAAGGTCGCGGGGACTATGAGGATGCTCTTGATGTAATTGAGGGCCGGGCACTGGCCCAGGTGGATGGAGATGACGATCTTGCCGGGCTAGCTTACGGCGAGCTTATGTCACGGGCTATGGATGCCCGGTCCATTGGCGATCTGTCGCTGGTGGCCACATTGTTGCAGAAGGCATCCTTGCTGGTCCCGGACGAGGTTGATGTGAATATACAGATGGGTGAGTTGCTGGCCGCTGGTGGGCGGTATGATGCGGCCATCGCCTGCTTTCGTCGGGCTGAGGCTTCCCATGCTGATAATCTGGCGACCAGCATTAATTTGGGCAAGGTTCTATATTTGCGCGGTGACGAATCCGAGGGCATTCACAGTTTTCGTAAGGCCGTCCGCATTGCGCCGGAAGATGGTGAGGCCCGGTATCTGTTGGGGGCAGCGTTACGACGTGCCGGGGCCCATAGCGAGGCGGCACAGTCTTTACGGCTGGCCACGGAACTGGACCCCGATCTGATCGAGGCACGGTACCACCTGGGGCTAGCCTACCGTGCACTGGACAGGTTGGATGATGCCGAGCAGGTCTTCGCCGCTGCTTTGCGAAAACAACCTGATAACAGATTTATTCAGGCGGCCATTCTGACCGCTGCCGCTGCCGAAGCGGGTGCGCGCGTGGTCAAAAGCGGTGGTGGACAAAAGATCGCCATGCACCTGAGCCGCCCCGGTGATTTCAACGCTCTCTATCCCTTGTTCGAAGCTGTGGGGCATCGTCATTGGCCCATGATCAGCGCTGATGCGGCGGAAATAGCCGCCTTTGGGCCCGAAGTTGTGCTGACCACCAATGCCCGCATGGCGGCGCTGCGGGCGCACGTGCCGGGGGCCAAGCTGGTCCATATCCCCACATCGCCGGTCCGGCATGAGGACGAGATTTCCCTGTGCGTGGCCGCCGACGCAGTTTGTGCGGTTACTGCCGCCGATCAGGTGGCGCTGGTGGCCGCTGGAATCCCTGCCCGCCGAGTTTGGGTCGCCGGTTTGCCCGCGGCCGATCCCGTGTTTGCGGGCGTAACGGCCAGGCGTTCATCGGCTAACAAGAACCCTGATAACAGGAAACGTTTATTATTTGCACCGTCATTCCGGCCCCGTGTATCGGCGGCGCCGGTGCTCAGCGAAAGTTTGGCGAAATTGTGTAATGAGCACAGAGGCACGTACCATGTGACCATCATGCCGGATCCCATAACGTTTGAATCTCAACCGGGCTGGATTGCCGGATGGCGGGCCATGGTGGCCGGGCGCGATGATATGACCTTGATCGAAGATCGGGGCGCGAACGTCATTGATCTGATGGCGGGTGCTGAGGCTTTGATCAGTGATTATTCAGATTTGGCGTTCCTTTTTCTGGCTTTTGATAAGCCAATGATTTTGTTGGGTAAAGAGGCCGGGGCATATTTGTCCCCACAACAAACAGCGCTGCTTCAAAGTGCCGCCCACACGATCGCGGAACCGGATATGCTTGAAGCGGCGCTGGGTGAGGTGCTTGATCATAACGCGTTGGACGCCGAGCAACGGGCCCGGATCAGAAGCGTGGTGTTCGACTCTTATGGTGATGGTAAAGCCGGACACCGTGTGATTGCCAAGCTGAGCGATTTTTTGCTCTAAAACGACGGCCTCACCATGCGTCACTATATATTGTAGTTATCCACAGGATTGTCCCTATATCTGCTAACGCACCTTCCAAAACAGGGGCGGAGGGTATATGATGGTACCAGTGAGTTGCCGTTGCGCCTTTCGGGCGCGCGGTAATCCTTGCGTAACGATGCCAAAGACATAAGCAGACAGATAATTGGGGCGGCTATGGCTGATAAACCAACTTCCATAAACGGCGTTTCTGCCGAGAGTGATGGAGAAACCGAAAACACCAACGGTGTTGAATCCATCGAAACCGGGACGTACGACCACGCGCGGGTTGGGACCAATCTGGATGCCGGACTAGCGGGCCAGACAAACCCGCAAAGCCACGTCGATAATATGGCGAATGCTGATTTGGAGCCGCCTGAATGGCAGGCCCCATTTTTGTTGCGCTACCGAATTCCGGTCATTGTCGGATCAATCGTCACGGTTCTCTGGAGCTATCTGGTCTATGACACTGTCGAGTTACACCTGGGCTGGAACAATCTGGGTGTGCTGCTGCCCCATGAATTAGGCGGCATTGCCGCTGGTGTGGTTACGCCGCTTGCTTTGTTGTGGATGGTGGTGGCTTTCTTCGAACGCGGCCACAGCCTGCGGCATCAAACCGAAGACCTGACTGAATCCCTGCGTGAGAGAACTCGTGATCTGGTTGATGGCACAGATAATGCCGTGCAGGCAACGGAACGCTCCACCCAGGTATTCGTTGAGCGTGGCGAGCATTTCTCCAATGTGGTCAGTGCCGCCGTGCGCCAAGGCGATGCGGTGGGCGAGGTCCTGGAAGAAAAAGCCAACGATATGGTCAGCCAGGTTCGCAACGCAGCCCAGCATTTCGAAACCAGCACGGAATCGCTGGCTCGTCACTCCGGGATCATGGATGATCGTTCCGAGCGTGCCGCCCAACAGGCGGAAATGCTGCGCAATATGCTGAGTGAACAACAGGCGGTATTATCATATGCAGCCGAAAATCTGGAACGCCGGGCCGAAGATATCGAAGGCTCATTAGCGCGTCAGTCCACGTCCTTGCGCGATACCTCGGATGTGGTGTCTGATTCGGTGCGTGAAACCGTCGGCGATCTGGAACGAACCACCCGTGATTTGCAAGGTGCTACCCAGCGTGCCAGCGAGCGCATCAAGGATGTGGGCGACGAATTCCGGCGTCGTATAGATGAAGTCAATGCCATCACCACAGATGCTGAAGTGGGCGTAACCTCGGTGACCGATGCTCTGGAAAAGGGTGCTGATAGTCTGACCACGGTCAGTGGTCGGGTTATCGGTGAAATTGGGCGTGTGGGCGAGGAGTTGGAGAAACGCTCAAGCCAACTGGGCGACGCATCCAACGAAGCATCAGAACGCGTGCGCAGTTCAACCGAAACACTGGCCAATCAGGCCCAGAATATCGAACGCATCGCCGGTGAAACCGAGGTCCGCCTGGCCGATGTGGGCGAAACCCTGCACGAACGCTCGACCGATCTGGATAGCGCCACAGAACGCGCGGCGAACAGAATTTCATCAATCAGCAAGAACTTCTCTGAACAAGTCGCCGCTATTGATGGTGCCACGGAACAAGGCATCAACAATGTGCAACGGGTGACCAGCACCTTGCGCCAGTCCGCTGACGAAGTGACTGCTTCATCGACACAAACACAGGATACGGTAGACGGGTTTCGCGGCCAGTTGGATGATATGAGCCTGATGGCCGAAAGTGTCACCGCGCGGCTTGGTATGCTCAGCGATAATGTGGACGACCATTCCAGGAACCTGCGTGATACATCAACCGAGACCCTGAATTCATTGGATACGGTACAGAAAACCATCCGTGAGGAAGGCGGCCGTTTAGCCGATGTAAACGAACGGATCACCAAAACATCGCAACTTGGCTCGGATGCCATTATTCGGCAAACCGGTGAACTGGGCGATGCATCAGACCGCATCGAATCGCGCCTGGAACATGTGAGTGATGAAGTGAAAAACCGGTTGGCGGAGCTGTTGTCTGCATCTGATGAAGCATCGGGCAAAGTGAAAAATCTGGATGACTTGCTGGGCGAAAGCGTTGGCAATATCGGTAAGGCATCGGACGTGGCGACCGAGAGCGTGTCACGAAGTGAAGAGGCCTTACGCGAGTCTTCACGTGAACTCACCACATCGACCGACCGTGCGGCGCGATTGCTGTCATTGGTCAGCGACGCATTTGATCGCCAAACCCAGGGTCTTAACAACGCAACCGACGACGCGACCCAACGGGTTACAAAAGTATCCACAGATTTGCAGGAAGGGGCAGCGTCTATCGAGGCTCAATTGGGTGCGGTCGAACAACGTCTGATCAGCAGTGGTGAAACGCTGAAAGGTCAGACCGAGTGGTTAAACGAAGCCAGCAATACGGCAACGGGCGACATTGATGAGGTTACCAAGCGTTTGATGAACGGCGCAGCATCGGTTTCTGAGGAAGCCTTTGAAGCGGTTGGAAATCTGAGGAACGCCGGCGGGGCCATGCGCGAAGAAGTGGACCAGGCCGTGGCAAAGTCGGAAGATGCGTCTTCCAGGTTGCAAGACATCGCCTCATCGGTTGAACGCTATGCAAGCACCATGGACGGTACGCTGGAACAATCAGAGTCGCGCCTTGGTTCCATAGGCGAGATGTTGAAGTCACGCACGGATCAGGTCGACGATTCCTATCAGCGCGCATCCGAACACCTGCGGAGCTATGGCGACCAGCTACAGGATCACGCATCCACCGTCACCAATGCCACCACCAAGGCAACGGAACAACTGGATACGGTGTCTGAAACCCTGACCCAGCGCAGCAGCGATGTAGACATGGCTGTGGACAAGGCAACCCGGCTTCTGTCACAGGTCAATACGGCCATGTCCAAACAATCAGGTGATCTGTCGCTGGCGTCAGAGCGGGCAGCAGAGAAAGTCATGTCGGCCAGAGAGGGCTTGCGTGAAGGGGCTGTCGATTTGGACAACACCGCTGAACGTACGTCGGAAAGCTTGCGTGAAATCGGTCAGGTTCTGTTACAGCGTATACAAGAACTGGACGATACATCACGGCGCACCAAGTCGGATATGGAGATGGCTTCGGATGCGGTGGGCAATCAGGCCCGTGATTTGACGGGCGTTGCTGCCAATGCGGTGGAACGCCTCGGCGACGTCGGGAAATCACTGGCCGGCCACGCCAACAGTGCCGGTGCCATGGTGGACGAGAACGCCAGAAAGATGAATGCGGCCACCGGGCAGTTGCGCGAAAATGCCCAGAGCGCCGATGCTATCGCCTCGCAAATTGCCGGTAAGATGACATCTACCAATCAGATCATTCAGCACCAGATGCAAGCGATTACCGACACGGCACAAGCGGCGGATAAGAACCTGAATGCGCTTGGAGAGTCTATTGCCCAGCGCCATAAGGAAGTTGCCACCATCACCGACGAGTCCACGAGCCGCCTGAATGCCTGGGACAAAAAAGTAAAATCCCATGCCGAAGATATGAAGCGGGTATCGAAGGAAGCGGTGGAGCAGACCGAAAAAGCAGCAGGTGCCCTGAAACAGCGCACAGAAGATATGCGGGTGGTATCGGAAGGCGCTGAAACGGTTCTGAAAGAACTGAAAGAACGCGCCAAGCTGTCGGCCACCGACGACTTCCTGCGTCACGCCACGTTCATTATGGAGCGCCTGCAATCGCTGGCCGTTGATATGAACCGCCTGCTTGAAACCGAAGTCACCGAGGATGATTGGCGGCGCTACAACAGGGGTGAGAAGGGCGTGTTCGTGCGCAAGATTCTGGGTTTCCGCGAAAAGAACAAGCTGTCGGTTATCGAGGAACACTACCGCGAAGATCAGGCCTTCCGCGATTACGTGTCGCGCTATATCAAGCAGTTCCACAATCTGGTGGAAGAAGCCAAGAAGCGCGATACAGAAAACGTCATGAACACCACTCTGCTGTCATCCGACATGGGCAAGCTGTTCATGCTGCTCAACCGGGCTATCGATCGGGATGATGGGTAGCCGCTCAGCCCGCGTTCGCCCGGTCCCAATCATGGATGCGGTCCACGGCGATCTCCGGAATTGAACTGAAGCTGCCAACAACGGGCGTGTACCATAAATACCGCCCCGCTACGTGGTGCGGACCGAACGTTTCATGGGTATTGGGGATACCCAGCATTTCAGGCACATCTATTGTAGCGTGACTGCCGGTGGTCATCAGGTGTGGAATCACGATGGTGTTTGGGCCGGTGCTTAAGGATTGCCAGTCCGTAATGAACGGGGGCTCTTCCAGAAAGATAGCGTGGGCGCTCTGAACCGGGCAGCGGTTGGCGATTGATGCGGCCACCCCAGTGGATTGCTGATTGTTGCCTGGGTGACGTTTTGTGCCGTGGGCCGCGATGAGAACCGAGGTATCTTGTGATGCCAGGCTGTTGTCCTTAATCAGTGTGTTGACCGTTGTCACAATCTCATCGGTGATGGCATCGTGTGTGCCGATGCTGTGGCACAGATGGATGCGGCGGCGACCCTGTTTGCTGATCCGTTCCGTGAGAGGGCCGGTCAGGCCGAGAGCTTCGGGGATCAGAACCTCAATGGAATATCCTTCGCTGATCATAAAAGGCACGATGTAGATATCTTTGTGTGGTGACGCATCGATCACATCGCGGGGGTGGGGCGTGTCGCGTAAGAAAGCCGCCCGCGCGTCGGCAAACAGGTTTTGTGATTTGAGCGTAGCGGCGTGTCGTTTTACCAATTGTGCCGCACCGGGGGTGGTTTCCGATCCGTGGGCCAGCAGCAGAACAAGTGCTTCAGGCCAGTGATCCGGGGTACGCTGCGTGTCCATTAGTCTTCGGGGTTAAACCACGAAATGGTATCGGCCAGATCGACAACTGACCCAATAACCAGCAGCGTGGCACCGCTCAGGGCACTATCCACAATGGCTTGCGGTAAATCCTTTAGGGTCGAGCGCACCACTTGTTGCTCGGGCCGGGTGCCCATGTTGATGGCGGCGGCGGGGGTATCCGCGTCCAGCCCCGCTTCGATCAAACGTTTCGAGATGATGGGTGCATTGGACATCCCCATGTAGACCACCAGCGTGGTGGTGGGGTCAGCCAGGCTCTGCCAGTTCAACTCAGGCTCGTCACCGTGTTGAGTATGGCCGGTCACGAACCGCACGCTGTGGGCGTGGTCGCGGTGGGTGAGGGGGATGCCAGCGTAGGCCGCACAGCCAGCCGATGAGGTGATGCCGGGCACCACTTCAAATTTGATGTTGTTTTTGGCCAGTTGAACGGCTTCTTCACCGCCCCGGCCAAATACGAATGGATCGCCACCTTTCAGGCGTACAACCATCTGGCCCGAACGGGCGGTTTCCACCAACAGGGCATTGATTTCGTCCTGGGGCATGTAGTGGTCGCGTGCACGCTTACCGGCAAAGACCCGTTTGGCGCTGCCTGGAATCAGGGCGAGAATGGGATCAGACACCAGGCGGTCATAAACCACCACGTCAGCCTGTTGGATTAACCGCAATGCCTTGACGGTCAACAGGTCCGGATCACCGGGGCCTGCACCGACCAGATAGACTGTGTTCGCTTTATTCGTCATGTGTGAATTCTATATGGCTGCATAAACCCATCGTGTGCAGCAGATTTTTCGTGGTGTCAATCCTAAATCTGTGGCTAAAAACCAGCTAGCTGGCTCCGTGCCGCATCCGCATGACGGGGTTACGATCATCAACCGTGTTTTGGTAGAACAATGAAAATTCTTCCATGGCGATCTTCCACTGGGCGGCTTCCACGTCGTCGGCCACTTCAATGGCGTTGAAGCCACAGCGATGCAGGAACAGATACTGGTCGCGGATCAGGTGCCCGGTGCCCCGAATTTCACCCTTGAAATCGTAGGTTTCGCGCAAACGCCGGGCCTGAGAAAACCCACGCCCATCGCTGAACACCGGAAAGTGCAGGGCAACAACGCTGATCTTGTCCAGATCATCCGCGATCAGATCAGGGGACTGGTCAGGTTGCAGCAGCACACCGACCCGTTCCATGCTTTTTGTGAGAAGTGCACTGTCTGTCTGCCACCGTTCGACGCTGACAATAACAGCGCGGGCCCCACTGGGGATTACGCCTTCGTCGCCGAGTGTGACGAAGGCGTCTTCGATCAGCTCACCATCCTTAATCAGTGCCATAAAGCTTCTCCTTAAACAGCTTGAGACCGACGCGGCGGTACGTGTCGATAAAGCGTTCTTCGCCTTCGCGGTTATTTACATAGGTGCGGATGATATTTTCCACGGCTTCGACCACATCGTCACTGGCAAACGCCGGGCCGATGATGTCGCCGATGGATGCGTCTTCAAATGCTGATCCACCCAACGTGATCTGATAGAATTCTTCGCCGCGACGGTCCACACCCAGAATGCCGATGGCCCCCACATGGTGATGGCCGCAGGCATTGATACAGCCGGAAATATTCAGGTGCATATCGCGCAGATCGTGAACGGCACGAATTTCGTGCAGGCGCTCGGACAGGCGCTGGGCCACCGGAATAGCGCGGGCGTTAGCCAGTGAGCAATAATCAAGCCCCGGACACGCAATAATATCCGTTGCACGGCCATGATTAGGGGTGGAAAGTCCGTACTGATGCAGTTCTTCGAACAGGGCAAACAAATCGGTCAATTTCACATCCGGCAGAACCAGATTCTGGCGGTGGGTGACGCGGATTTCACCAAAGCTGTAACGGTCAGCCAGATCAGCAACCACATCCATCTGTTCGGACGTGGCATCCCCCGGAATGCCACCCACAGGCTTCAAGGAGATATTGGCAACGGCGTAACCGGGCCGCTTGTGGCCGACCACGTTGTTTTTCACCCACGTCCCAAATACGGGATCTTCAAATTTTTGAAGCTCAAACGATTTTTGGGTGGCGTCCAGAACGTCGTAATCAGGTGGCGCGAAATAAGTCTGAATGCGCTGCATCTCTGATTCAGGCAGGTCGTAGTCGCGATCTTTGATCTGTTCCCATTGGGCCTCGACCTGATGGCGGAATTCATCCACGCCGGTGGCATTCAACAGGATTTTGATACGGGCCTTATATTTGTTATCGCGCCGTCCGTGTTCGTTATAAACCCGCATGATGGCTTCCATATAAGACAACAAATGCTGCTTGGGCAGGAAGTCACAGATGGTCTTTGCGATGATGGGGGTGCGGCCCTGACCGCCACCGACCAGAACCTCAAAGCCCACTTCGCCCGCTTCGTTTCTGCGGATATAAAGGCCGATATCGTGCAGCTTCACAGCGGCTCGATCTTCCACGGCGCCCGACAGGGCAAACTTGAACTTGCGGGGCAGGAAGGCAAATTCCGGGTGCAGGGTCGACCACTGGCGCAGAATTTCAGCGTACACCCGTGGATCATCAACTTCGTCCGCCGCGACACCAGCGTATGGGTCAGCCGTCACGTTTCGGATACAGTTCCCGCTGGTCTGAATAGCGTGCATTTCCACGTCTGCCAGATCATGCAGGATGGCCGGCACGTCTTTCAGCTTGGGCCAGTTATACTGAATGTTCTGACGTGTGGTGAAATGGCCGTAATCCTTGTCATAGGTCCGGGCAATATGGGCCAACTGACGCATTTGTGCCGATGACAGCACCCCATAGGGAATAGCCACACGCAGCATGTAGGCGTGCAATTGCAGGTACAGACCGTTCATCAGCCGTAACGGCTTGAACTCGTCTTCGGTCAGTTCGCCATCCAGGCGGCGGTCCACCTGGTTCTGGAACTGCGCCACGCGTTGCGCGACAAACGCATGATCAAACTCATCGTAACGGTACATGCGCTGTTTCTCCGCGCTATTATTTAAGTGGGAAGTCGAGAGCCTAGAGGCCGTTCAGGTACGGGGTCGCTGTGCCAGCGGATGCGTATTTCGCATCAAGCTTGGCGGCTACGGGCATGCCATGCTCGGAGCTTGTGTAGATTGACGGACCACGGGCGCGGATGGCTTCACGGTAACGCACCGGCTTGATGGTCTGTGCTTCACGGTACACGTCGACCAGATAAGGTTCGATAATACCATTGGCAAAGGCATCAGCCTTGGCGAACGCAAGGGCGGGTTCTGCCGACGCTGTGTCATCCGAAATAACGGCATCAGCAATCCACTGCGACCAGTCGTTGTCGGTGGTGTAGTAGACAACAGCACCATCGACCAGGCGGTTAGCGGTAATGATTTGCAAGCTCATCGCTTAAATCCTTGTAAGGCCCGGGCGTGATTCGATCCAAAACGCCGGGATGTTCATTTGCCATGATTATATAGTGCAATAACATATATAGTCAAATAATTATGTGAAATACGTTTAAACACACAAATAAAATGTTAATTAGGCACGGCAATGCCACAAAAAAAAGGCTGACCGCCGTGAAGCGATCAGCCTTAGGTGTGCTCTTTAAGTCCCTGAGGACGTTGGCAAATTGGAACCTAAAGAACAGATTGTATCGAATGGCCCATGTCGGATGGACGGTGCGCAACATTCACACCGGCTTCTTCCAGAATTTCCACCTTTTCACTGGCGCTTTCGCCAAAGGCCGAAATAATGGCACCGGCGTGGCCCATTTTCTTGCCTTTGGGGGCGCTGAGACCGGCCACGTAGGCGACAACGGGCTTGGACATGTGGTCGCGAATGAACTCGGCGGCTTCGGCTTCCTGCGGGCCACCGATTTCACCGATCAACATGACAGCATCAGTTGCGGGATCGGCCTCAAACAAGGCCAGAATGTCTTTGAATGAGCTGCCGTTGATGGGATCGCCACCAATACCCACGCTGGTGGATACACCAATGCCAAGGGCCTGCATCTGGCTGGCGGCTTCATAACCCAGCGTGCCTGAACGACCCACAATGCCCACATTGCCTTCGTTATAGATATGGCCGGGCATAATGCCGAGCATGGCTTTACCGGGCGAGATCATGCCGGCACAGTTTGGCCCGATCAGCTGCATGCGGTTTTCCTGTTTGTAACGGCGCAGGTAGCGCTTTACGCGCATCATGTCCTGGGCCGGAATACCGTCCGTTATAACCACACAGGTTTTGATACCGCCGTCCGCGGCTTCCATGATGGAATCGGCGGCGAATGGTGGCGGCACGAACACAATGCTGGTTGTTGCACCGGCCTGTGTGGTGGCTTCTTTCACCGTATTGAATACGGGCCGGTCCAGATGGGTCATGCCCCCTTTACCCGGCGTCACACCGCCAACCAGATTAGTGCCGTATTCGATCATTTCCTTGGCGTGGAAGCTGCCGATTTTACCCGTGAATCCCTGAACAATAACAGGCGTCTTTTCATCAAGAAGGATACTCATTGTTTTATGCCCCTGTACTAGCGGTTTTGGGTGTGGCGTCAGCACCCACGGATGACACGGCCAGTTCGGCAGCTTCGCTCAGCGTCTCAGCGCTGATGATTGCCAGGCCGCATTCGCGGATCAGGCGGCGACCTTCTTCCACATTGGTGCCCGACAATCGCACGATGACGGGAATATCAGGCTCAGCCTTGCGCACGGCTTCAATGACACCCTCGGCGACCCAGTCACAACGGTTGATACCAGCAAAAATATTAATCAAAATGGCATCAATCCCCTCATCGGACAGCACCAGATTAAAGGCTTTTTCCACCCGTTCCGGGGTAGCGCCACCGCCGATGTCGAGAAAGTTAGCGGGCTCTCCACCGGCATGCTTGATCATGTCCATGGTGGCCATGGCCAATCCGGCACCGTTGATCATGCAACCAATGTTGCCGTCCAGACCCACATAGCTGAGCCCCCGGTCGGTGGCTTTGGTTTCGCGCGGCTCTTCCTGTGATTTGTCGCGAAGCTCGGATATTTCCGGGCGGCGGAACAAGGCGTTATCATCGAACGACATCTTGGCATCAAGGGCCACGATATTGTCATCGTCTGTAACCACCAGCGGGTTGATTTCAACCATGGTGGCATCCAGATCTCGGAACGCGCGGTAACAGGCCAGAATGGTGGTGGTGGCCTGGCCCATAAGGGCCGCATCGATACCTAAACCAAAGGCCATCTCGCGGGCCTGAAACGGCTGCATGCCGACGGCGGGCTCGACCACAAGGCGAATGACCGAGTCCGGCTCAGACTGGGAAATTTCTTCGATTTCCATACCACCCGCTGCGGATGCCACAACCATGACCCGTTCGGATTTACGGTCAAGCACGAAGCCCAGATAGTATTCAGATTTGATGGAGGACGCTTCTTCCACATAAAGCCGGTGGACCAGCTTCCCTTTAGGGCCGGTCTGGTGCGTCACAAGTCTCTTGCCCAGCAAGTCTGCGGCGGCATCTTGTACCTGGTTCGCGTCGGTACACAAAATAATGCCGCCTGCCTTGCCGCGCGCACCGGAATGGATCTGGGCTTTTACAGCCCAGCCACGCCCGCCGATTTCGGTCGTGCGGTATGCGGCCTGCTCCGGGCTGTACGCTACACCACCACGAGGGATGTTGACGCCAAAACCGGCCAGGATTTCTTTTGCCTGATATTCATGAATGTCCATTGTCTTCGTCCTCCGATAAAAACAGCTACATCTTATGCCTTCGTGTGTAGGCGAGGTCTTGAATCGGGACAACACCTCGCAGAGGGGTGCACGCATCTCTTTTGGGGCGACGTTTCCAACCCAAATGGGTAGGTGGGCGTGCGTGGCAGGCGTCACGAAATTCGGGTAGGTAGCGTGAAATCGTTGACATAACCGGGTATATGCATCACCTACGGGGCCACAGATTCAATTGATCCGGCTTGTTAAATATGATTCAACACGCGCCACCCGCCCCCGCCACACCACATTTGCATCGGGCCCTGCACCGGGAACGCATTGTCTCCACATGGTTATTTGCCATGTGTGCCATGGTGTTTGCCATGGTGGTGCTGGGTGGGCTGACCCGCTTGACCCATTCAGGGCTGTCCATGGTCAACTGGGAACCGGTGACCGGGTGGCTGCCCCCCATGACACCGCAGGAATGGCATGCGGCATTTGCCGGATATCAGTTGACTCCGGAATACCGTGAGATCAACGCCGGCATGACGGTCGATGAATTCAAGGGCATATTCTGGCTGGAATTTATTCACCGTTTGGTTGGTCGGTCTATCGGTGTGGCGTTTCTTCTACCATTCGTTTTTTTCCTCATGCGTGGCTGGATCAACAGGCGATCGATCCCGGTGTTTACTGGATTTTTCATTTTGGGGGGTCTGCAAGGTGTATTGGGCTGGTATATGGTCAAAAGTGGCCTTGTGGACGAGCCTGATGTGAGCCAGTACCGCCTGGCTGCCCATCTGGGCCTGGCTGTGGTGATTTATGCCGCCATGTTTCGGTATGCCTTGCGTCTGCGTCATGGGTATGAGGCTGTGCGGCCTGTTCTGGCTGACAAAATGGCGACAACGCGCCGGGGCGTGTTGATGATTGTGGCATTAATCTTCGTGACGCTGGTCAGTGGCGGTTTCGTGGCCGGGTTGAATGCCGGGATGATCTACAACACGTTTCCACTGATGGATGGGCGCTTGATCCCGCATGGACTTTATGGCGACAGCCCGGCGATTTTAAGCGCGTTCGACGACCATATGACAGTTCAGTTCAATCACCGGGTTCTGGCTGTGTTTACCGTGTGTTGTGTGATCATATTCTGGTTGTTATCCATGAACAGTAATCTCACCCCACGTCAACGTTCCGCGTACAATATCCTGGTGCTCGCTGGACTGGGACAAGTGGCGTTGGGCATATCCACGCTATTGCTGGTTGTCCCCGTGGCATTGGCAGCCCTGCATCAAGCTGGCGCTGTTATTTTCTTAAGCGCGGCACTTTTTACACTGCATACTCTTGAATGGAACCGTAACACATCCTAGTTATCATAATGATTTTAAGGGCATAGGTAGTTTTTTTTATACTTCGGTCAATTCCTATGTTTGCACCGGCAAGAGAGATGCCTATAATCCGCGTAGCAAAGCCGGGTAGTCTGGTCAATGTGTGGGGATGATTGAAGGACGATAAAATGAGTGATGAAAAATTTCGCCTTGTGACGCGTAGTGACTTCGATGGTTTGGCCTGTGCCGTGATCCTGAAGGAACTGGGCATTATTGATGAAATCAAATTTGTTCACCCTAAAGACATGCAGGATGGAACGATCCTGGTTTCGGACAGGGATATCTCCACTAACCTGCCATACGTGCCAGGCGTTCATCTGGCATTCGATCATCACCTGAGTGAAACCATTCGTGTTAGTGAGAAACCGGGTAACCACATCATTGACCCTGATGCGCCGTCGGCGGCACGGGTCGTCTACGAATATTACGGTGGAAAAGACAAGCTACCCAATATCGCTGACGATATGATGGACGCCGTAGACAAAAGCGATTCAGCCCAATTTACGGAAGACGAAATTCTGAACCCCACGGGTTGGGTGTTGCTGAATTATCTGATGGATTCCCGTACCGGGCTCGGTCGGTTCAAAGAATTCCGCGTGTCGAACTATCAATTAATGATGCAACTCATCGATTATTGCCATGGCAATACCATCGAGGATATTCTGAAGCTGCCGGATGTATCTGAACGCGTGGAGCTGTATCAGTCACATGCTGATAAACACAAAGACCAGTTAAAACGTTGTTCAACGGTAAATGGTAATCTTGTGATCCTGGATTTGCGTGACGAGGAAACAATTTTCGCGGGCAACCGCTTTATGATCTATGCCTTAAATCCGGATTGTAATATTTCAATCCATATCCTGTGGGGGCTGAACCAACTCAATACAGTTTTCGCGACGGGCGGCTCTATCGTCAATCGCACCTGCAACACCAACATTGGTGAACTCATGCTGAAATATGACGGTGGTGGCCATGAGAATGCCGGTACCTGTCAGGTAGAAAATGATGATGCGGAACGGGTCTTGGGCGAGCTTGTCGAAGCCATTACCGCAGCCGGATAAATCATGACAATAGGCGACCAGGGGCCGGATGAAGACAAAGCGGCAAAAGGCCGGAACCTAGACGCACGTGCAACACCGAGAACGCTAGCCGCCATTATTGCGGCATTGATGCTGGTATCATTGCTGCCGGGTGTCAGTGGCTGCGTTCTTGAGAACCGAACCTTCAATTCTGTCCTCGATACCCTGGGGGTAGGCGGTGCCTATCCATTATCCGAGTCCGCTGGTCAGGAACTGCAACGTTTTGATGCGGTGTATGCTCGTTATATATCGCACGCCGACGATAAACAGCTCCGCCATTTTAGTGATACCTTCCGCCGTGTTCGTGTGAATTATGTGGAGCCATTGGAAGACAAAGCCCTTATTGACGCAGCCATCGCTGGCGTTGAAGCCCTTGAGGGTGATTTGGCATCATTCGAGCCCCGTGACGTGGTGGAAGCCGGCCTTGATGGTATGATGGCATCACTGGATCCACACTCCAGCTATATGAACCCCCGTGAATTTACGGAGAGCCAGGTCTCAACTCGTGGCCAGTTCGGCGGCCTGGGGATCGAGATCATTCAGGAGAATGATACCGTTAAAGTGGTTTCTCCGATCGAAGATACTCCGGCTTTTGCCGCCGGCCTTCAGGCCGGCGATTTGATCACTCATGTAAACGGCGAAGACATTCGCGGAAAGGGTATCAGTTATGCGGTGAACCTGTTGCGTGGCGACCCCGGCACGGCTGTGACTATAACCATTGAGCGCGCGGACGTGACATCGTTCAATGTGAATATCGTGCGCGCTATCATCAAGGTGCGGTCGGTTAAATGGCGGTTGGAGGGCGACATTGGCTACATTCGAGTCACCCGTTTCACCGAACGTGTAGAATCCGGCATCGTGAACGCCATGAATGATATCCGGTCCCAGCTGGGGGTGAGGCTGGCGGGCATTGTTCTGGATTTGCGCAATAATCCCGGTGGCCTGTTGGACCAATCATTGATTTTGTCAGACGCCTTTCTTGAAGATGGCCGGATCGTATCCATACGCTACCGCGAAGGTGATGGCATGGACCGGCATCATTCTGCCAGCCCCGGTGACATGGCGGCTGGTCTTCCCATGGCAGTGCTGATCAACGGCGGATCTGCATCTGCGTCCGAAATCGTGGCGGGTGCTTTGCAGGACCATGGCCGCGCCACCATCCTAGGGGAGCGCTCATTCGGTAAAGGATCGGTTCAGACCATTTCGCCGTTACCGGTCGAGGGTGCGCTTCGCCTGACGATTGCACGTTATTATGCGCCATCCGGACGGGTCATTCAGGCCCGGGGCATAACGCCTGATATTGTGCTGTTGCATGACCCGGAAGAGGGTGAATTCACCCGAGAAGTGGATTTACCGCATTCGCTGGGAAATTCTCAGGAAATGCAGGACCGGGACGTGCCTGCCATCGCGTCCAAATCGTGTGATGGTGACGCCGAAAACGAAGACCCTGATTTGGTTTGCGCCCTGATGTTCCTTCATTCGGAATCGTCGGCTGAATTCCTGTCATCCGTAGGCATTCCTCCGCAATCATAAAACGACCATCTGGACTGCCAATTCTTGTAATCTGGACTGTTCACCTTGGCCCAGAGAGTGGATACTGTTCCCTCTGATTTATTGATCCAACTTTAGGGCTGGTGCAGGACTGAATGGCTGAAGAACCGACGCGCTGGAAAGACGGGATTGATACATCCCCCCATGTTTCAGACGAAATCAAATACACCACCTGTTACATGTGTGCTTGCCGGTGTGGCATCAAGGTTCACCTGACGAACGGCAAGGTTCGTTATATTCAGGGCAACCAGAACCATCCCATCAATCGCGGCATCATGTGCGGCAAGGGTGCGGCTGGAATCATGACCCAGTATTCGCCCGCCAAACTGCAAAAGCCGTTAAAGCGGGTTGGCCCGCGCGGTAGCGGCGAGTTCAAGGAAATTGAGTGGGAAGAAGCCCTGTCCACCGCCACGGAATGGCTGGGCAATATTCGCAAGACCGACCCTAAAAAATTGGCGTTCTTTACCGGTCGTGATCAAAGCCAGGCCCTGACCGGGTGGTGGGCGTCACAGTTTGGCACACCCAATTATGCGGCCCACGGTGGCTTTTGTTCGGTCAATATGGCGGCAGGCGGGTTGTATTCCATCGGTGGTTCGTTCTGGGAGTTTGGTGAACCGGACTGGGATCGCACCAAGTACTTTATGATGTTTGGCGTGGCTGAAGACCATGATTCAAATCCCATCAAAATCGGCTTGGGTAAGTTAAAAAACAGAGGCGCCAAATTCGTCTCGGTTAATCCTATCCGGACCGGGTATTCCGCTATTTCGGATGAGTGGCTTGGCATTCGCCCCGGCACGGACGGCCTGTTCGCCATGTCCCTGATCCATGAGTTGCTGCGCGCCGACAAGATTGATTTAGCCTATCTGGCGCGATACACCAATGCGCCCTGGCTGGTGATCGATGATCCGGGTGCAGCGGACGATGGCATGTTTGCCCGCGATGAGGACGGTAATCCGCTGTGCTGGGACGGTGAGAATAATGGCGCCTCCAACGCGTTATCAGCCGATGCCAAGCCGGTTATGGTCGGCGATCGCATACTGGCTGACGGACGCAAAGCCAGACCGGCTTTTCAGATCATGGCCGAACGTTATATGGACGACACATACGCGCCGGATAACGTGGCCGAAGCCACCGGGATTGAGGCCGACACCATCCGGCGTATTGCGGCCGAGCTGGCCCATGCCGCCTTTGAAGAAGAAATTCGACTGGATGTGCCCTGGGTGGATTGGGCCGGGCGCGAACAGGATCACATGATCGGCCGTCCCGTTGCCATGCACGCCATGCGTGGTATTTCGGCTCATTCCAACGGATTTCATACCTGCCGGGCCATTCATCTGCTGCAAATGATTTTGGGCACAATCGATTGTCCGGGCGGTTTTCGCTACAAGCCACCGTTCCCCAAGCCCGTGCCACCCGGCATCAAACCGACGGGCAAGAATGATCAGGTCAAACCGGGAGAGGTATTGCCGGGACCGCCATTGGGCTTTCCTACCGGCCCTGAAGACTTGCTGGTGGACGAGAACGGTCAACCAACACGCATCGATAAGGCATTTTCGTGGGAGCACCCGGTTGCCGCCCACGGGATGATGCATTCGGTCATCACCAATGCCTGGAAAGGTGATCCATATCCCATCGATACGTTGATGATGTTCATGGCCAACATGAGCTGGAATTCCACCATGAACACGGGCGGTGTCATGGACATGCTGTGTGATATGGATGAAGAAACAGGTGAATACAAAATTCCACGCATCATCTATTCCGATGCCTATTATTCGGAAATGGTGGCGTATGCAGACCTCATCCTGCCCGATACCACCTATCTGGAGCGTCACGATTGCATCAGCCTGCTGGACCGCCCCATATCTGAAGCCGATGCCGTACAGGATGCCATCCGCCAGCCGGTGGTTGAACTTGATCGAGATGTGCGTCCGTTTCAGTCCATGATGATTGATTTGGGTGCGCGACTAGGTTTACCCGGATTAACCAACAAAGATGGCTCGCCCAAGTATCCCGGTGGCTACCCTGATTACATCGTCAATCACGAGCGTGCGCCGGGGATTGGGCCACTGGCCGGGTGGCGTGGCAAGGACGGCGATCAACACGGTCGTGGCGATCCTAACCCCAACCAGATAGACCGCTATATTGAAAACC